>Ga0210403_10001872_pt1 | contig 19507 bp, 15 predicted proteins | sample IncBWC19MmetaG_FD_150863 | JGI IMG/M metagenome (GOLD analysis project Ga0210403, IMG submission 150863) | Forest soil microbial communities from Barre Woods Harvard Forest LTER site, Petersham, Massachusetts, United States - Inc-BW-C-19-M | ecosystem: Environmental > Terrestrial > Soil >... | reverse complement strand
ATCGTCTCCACCGGCGGCACCGCGCGCGAGCTGGTGGGAGCGGGCCTGGCGGTGCGCTCGATCGAGGACTTCACCGGCTTTCCCGAGATCATGGACGGCCGCGTGAAGACGCTGCACCCGCGCCTCTACGCCGGGCTGCTCGCACGGCGCGACGAGGACGCGCACCTGCGCGCGGCCGCCGAGCAGGAGATCGAGCAGGTGGACCTGGTGTGCGTGAACCTGTACCCGTTCGAGCAGACCGTCGCCCGCGGCGACGCCTCCGAGGAGGAGGTGATCGAGAACATCGACATCGGCGGGCCGACGATGATTCGTGCGGCCGCCAAGAACAGCGCGTTCGCGGCGGTCGTGGTGGACCCCGCCGACTACTCCCGGGTGCTGGCCGAGCTCGGCGAGTCCGACGGCAGGCTGTCGCTGTCCACGCGCAAGGAGCTTGCCGCCAAGGCGTTCGCCTGCACCGCGCGCTATGACGCCGCGATCTCCACCTGGTTTGCGCAGCGCGGCCAGGAGCCGTTCCCTGCCTCCCGCAGCGAGGCCTACGAGAAGGTGATGGACCTCCGCTACGGCGAGAACCCCCACCAGCAGGCGGCCTACTACGCACGCGCGGGCGCGCCAACGCACCTGCTGGCGGGCGTTGAGCAGCTGCACGGCAAGGAGCTGTCGTTCAACAACCTGCTCGACCTGAGCGCGGCGCGCGAGCTGGTGGAGGAGCTCGACGGGCCGGCGTGCGCGATCGTCAAGCACAACAACCCCTGCGGCTGCGCCATCGCTGCGAGTGGCCAGGCTGCCTACGAACGCGCCTTCGCGTGCGATCCGTTGAGCGCCTACGGGGGCGTGATCGCGATCAACCGGCCGATCGACGCCGCGCTCGCGGAGAGGCTCGCCGAGCAGTTCATCGAGGTGCTGCTCGCGCCCGGCTACGACGCGCAGGCGCTCGTGATCCTCCAGGTCAAGAAGAACGTCCGCCTGCTGGAGCTCGCCGACTGGCCCGAGCCAACACACGGGGTCGAAGGCAAGCAGGTGATCGGCGGCCAGCTCGTGCAGACGCACGACGTGGTCACGGAGACGCGCGAGCAGATGCGCGCGATGGGCGCGCAGCAGCCCGACGAGCAACAGTGGCAGGACATGCTGTTCGCCTGGCGGGTGTGCAGGCACGTGCGCTCCAACGCGATCGTGATCGCGGCGGGCGATGGAGCAAGGGGAAGCGCCACGATTGGCATCGGCGCGGGGCAGATGAGCCGCGTGGATGCGGTGCGGATCGCGATCGAGAAGGCCGGCGCTGCGCAGCCCGAGCTGCTGGCGGGCTCCTCGCTGGCGTCGGATGCGTTCTTCCCGTTCGCCGATGGGCCGCAGCTGGCGATGGATGCGGGCGTGAAGGCGATCATCCAGCCGGGCGGCTCGGTGCGCGACGAGGAAGTCATCGCGGCTGTGGACGCGGCGGGCGTGGCGATGGTGGCCACCGACCGCAGGCACTTCCGCCACTGAGCTCCCGCCCTCGCCGCTTCCGGACCCCGCGACTGCGCTTGCTCGACGGGGAGGACTTGACGTTTCGGCAGTAACGATATATCGTGAGCGTACGTTGACAGCTCAAGATAGGAACTGAATATGTTTGGACATGGCATTCACCCAACAGAGGGCGGCCCGTGCGGAAGGCACGGACACCAGCACCCAGGCCACCGCGGGCGCAGCTTCGGCCCCGGTCCGCGCGGCGACTGGGGCGGCTTTCCGTTCGGCCCCGGAGGCGGCGGCCCGCGCGGTCGCGGCCGCAAGGCGCGCCGCGGTGACATCCGCATGGCGGCGCTGCTGCTGCTGGCGGAGGAGCCGCGCAACGGCTACCAGATCATGCAGGAGGTTCAGGAGCGAAGCGGCGACACCTGGCGTCCGAGCCCGGGCTCGGTCTACCCGGCGCTGCAGCAGCTCGAGGACGAGGGCCTGATCCGCTCGGCGGAAGAGGATGGGCGCAAGCACTACGTGCTGAGCGACGAGGGCCGCAAGGAGGTCGAGGCCCGCGAGCCGGGCCGCCCCGCGCCGTGGGAGCAGATGAGCGGTGAGGTGACCAACGAGCACCAGGAGCTCGGCAGGCTGATCCGCGAGGTGGCGGGGGCTTTCGCCCAGGTCATGCGCACGGGCAGCCCCGACCAGCTGGCGAAGGCGCGCGAGGTGCTTGCGGGCACCAGGCGCGACCTCTACCGGATCCTGGCGGACGGCGACGGCGACGCTACGGTTGAGTCGGAGGCCTGAGATCGACAACCAGCCCGCGCCGGCATCCCCACCCGCAGTGGCGGTCCACGACCTCGTCAAGCGCTACGACGAGGTGGAGGCCGTGCGCGGCATCGAGTTCGAGGTGCCGGTGGGCGAGACGTTCGGCTTCCTCGGGCCCAACGGCGCGGGCAAGTCGACGACGATCGGGATGCTGTGCACGCTGGTGAAGCCGAGCGGCGGCAGCGCCGAGGTGGCGGGCCACGACGTGGTGCGCGAACGCGACGAGGTGCGCCGCAACATCGGGCTGGTGTTCCAGGACACGACGCTCGACGGCTACCTGACGGCGGAGGAGAACCTGAAGCTGCACGCGGAGCTGTATGGCGTGCCGCGCGAGGTGCTCGGCGAGCGCATGCGCCAGGTGCTGGAGATGGTGGAACTGTGGGAGCGGCGCGGGCACATCGTCAACACGTTCTCGGGTGGCATGAAGCGGCGCCTGGAGATCGCGCGCGGCCTGCTGCACTCGCCGCGGGTGCTGTTTCTCGACGAGCCCACCGTCGGCCTCGACCCGCAGACGCGCAGCTCGATCTGGGGCTACATCTCGAAGCTGGGGCGCGAGGAGGACATCACGATCTTCCTGACCACCCACTACATGGACGAGGCTGAGTACTGCGACCGTATAGCGATCATGGACCAGGGGAAGATCGTGGTGCTGGACACGCCCGAGGCGCTGAAGGAGAGCGTGGGCCGGGACCGCGTGCAGATCCAGACCGAGGACAACGAGGCGGCGATGGCGGCGCTGCGTGAGCGCTTTGGGATCGATGCGCAGATCGCAGAAGGCGTGGTGACGTTCGGTGTGCAGGGCGGCGAGGAGTTCGTGCCGCGCCTGTTCGAGGATTGGGATCCCGCCCACCCACCGATCAGATCGGTGAGCGTGTCGCGACCGTCGCTGGATGACGTGTTCCTGTCCTACACCGGCACCACGATCCGCGACGCGGAGGCCTCGGGCAGCGACCTCTCGCGCAACATGGCGAGGATGATGTCGCGGTGATGGCGAGCACGGCGGACACGACGACGGCCGGCGTGGCACGGGCGCCGTCGGGCCCGCCACGGGAGCAAGCGCCCTCGGGCCCGGAGCTGGCGCGCGTGCGCGTGCCGACGCGCTCGCTGCGCAGCGAGCTGCGCGCGGTGAAGGTGGTGTGGAAGCGCGAGCTGATCCGCTTCAGCCGCGACCGCCTCCGCATCCTCACCTCGCTGATGCAGCCGTTCCTGTTCCTGTTCGTGCTCGGCACGGGCATCTCCTCGCTGGCCTCAGCGGGCACGCACGGGGTGAGCTTCAAAACGTTCATCTACCCCGGCGTGCTGTGCATGGCGGTGATGTTCACGGCGATGTTCTCGGCCGCTTCGATCGTGTGGGACCGCGAGTTTGGATTTTTGAGAGAGATGATGGTCGCGCCGGTGGGACGCAGCTCGATAGTGCTCGGCAAGTGCCTGGGTGGCGCCACCGTGGCGGCCTTCCAGGGGCTGCTCGTGATCGCGATCTCACCGCTGGTGCACGTGCACTACGAACCTGGGCTGATCCTCGAGCTGTTCGCGCTGGCGATGCTGCTCGCGTTCGCGATCACGGCGTTCGGGATGATGGCGGCGGCGCGCATCACGCAGATGCAGTCGTTCATGGCGCTGATGCAGATGGCGATCATGCCGATGTTCTTCATCTCCGGGGCGTTGTTCTCGGTGGCGCACCTGCCGCGCTGGCTGGAGATCCTCAACCGCATCGACCCGCTGACCTACGCCGTGGACCCGATGCGGCGCGCGATCTTCTCGCAGCTGTCGATCAGCCCGGCGGCGCGCCGCACGCTCGACCCGGGCGTGACGTGGTGGGGCTGGCACGTGCCCACGCTCGCCGAGGCGGCCGTGGTGGCGGTGTTGGGACTGGTGATGCTGTCGATTGCGATCTGGGAGTTCAGCCGCGCGGAGTAGCTAGCCGCGTTGCGTGGTGGCGGGCGGGGTCGGCGAGCGAGGTGCTACCGCGGCTCAGGCTCCGGCGGTTTGCTTCTGTGGCGCTGCCTGCGCGGAGACGCCGAGCAGGGGATCTTCCTCGGGCACGCCGGCGGGCGGCTCGGCGGCGAGCCGCATCGCCTCGGACAGGCGCTGAAGGTCGCCCATGGTGCGCCGTTCCACGAGCGGTTGCACGATCCCGCGCATGGCGATGGCGGCGCCGACCCAGCGCGGGTACCAGACGCGCGGCGCGCGGCTTTCGATGCCGCGCTCGATCGCGTCGATGGCCTTGGGCAGCGGCGCGGGCTTGCGCAGGAACTCCGGCGTGTCGTGGTTCATCAGCTCGGTGGAGGGCTGGGAGTAGGCGGCGCGCACGAGGTCGGTGTCGATGAAGCCGAAGTAGGCGCAGCCCACCATCGCGCCGGAGGGCGCGCTCTCCATGCGCAGCGCGTCGGTGAGCGCCTCCACGCCGGCCTTGGCGGCGGTATAGGGGCCCATCAGCGGCGCGTGTGCGACGGCGGAGAGGGAGGAGATGTTGAGCAGGTAGCCGCGCCTTTTGGTGATCTCCTCGATGACGGCGCGGTCGGTGCGCCACACGCCGAGCAGGTTCACCGCGAGCGTGCGCTCCACGTGGTCCACGGGCTCGGTGGCGAGTGCGCCGGAGAACGCGATGCCAGCGTTGGCGATCGCCACGTCGATGCCGCCGAAGCGCTCCACCGTGCCCGCCACGGCGCTCTCGAGCGCCTCCAGGTCGGTGACGTCCACCTCGAACCACGCGGCGCGCTCGCCGAGTTGCTCGGCGTTCTCCCGCAGGCGCTCGGGCTCGAGGCCCACGAGCGCCACGTTGGCGCCCTTGCTGTGCAGGCGCTCGGCGGCGGCCTTGCCGATGCCGCGCGCGGCGCCGGTGATGAACACGGTCTTGCCGTTTATGTCGTAGGGCGCTGCGGTGGGGCGGCTCATGCGATCTACCTCCGGGTGGATGTGGGTGCGTTTGGAGCCGTCAGGCGGCGGCGCAAGGGCCGCGCGGCGATCACCAACATCGGCCAAGACTACCCTGGTAGGGTCGGCGAATGACCGCTCTGGAGCCCACCTCACCCGCTCTCGAGCTCGCCGCCGCGTTGCGCCGCCGCGAGCTCTCCGCCGTCGAGCTGCTGGACGCGTGCCTGGCAGCGGTCGATGAGCGCAACCCGCAGCTGAACGCGGTGATCTGGCGAAACGACGAGGACGCGCGCGCGGCGGCGGCTGAGGCAGACCGCCGTCTGGCGGCCGGCGAGCACGCGCCCTTCCTGGGCGTGCCGATCCCGATCAAGGACCTCACGCCGGTGGCCGGCTGGCCGGTCACCTACGGCTCCGACGGCGCGCCGGAGGGTCCGAGCGCCGAGAGCGAGCTGGTGGTGGACGCTCTGGCGCGTGCGGGCTTCGTGCTGTGCGGGCGCACCAACACGCCCGCGTTCGGGGTGATCACGGTGGCGGAGAACAGCCGCTATGGCGTCAGCCGCAACCCCTGGGACAGCAACCGCTCGCCGGGCGGCTCGAGCGGTGGCGCGGCAGCCGCGGTGGCGGGCGGGCTGTTCCCCATCGCACACGCCAACGACGGCGGCGGCTCGATCCGCATCCCCGCCTCCTACTGCGGCCTCGTGGGCTTCAAGCCGAGCCGCGGTCGCGTGCCGCGGCTGGCACAGAGCTGGCTGGGCGCGGTGGTGGAGGGCGTGGTGTCGCACACGGTGGCCGACTCCGCTGCGGTGCTCGACGCAATCTCGGGCGTGGATCACAACGCCTGGTACAACGCGCCGGCGCCCACGCGGCCATTCGCCGATGAGGTCGGCCGCGGGGCGGGTGGGATGGGCTCCCTGCGCATCGGGCTGATGGCTTCAGCGCCGCTTGGGATCCCGACCGACGAGAGCTGCATGGCGGGCGCGCGCGCGACGGCGGCTGCGCTGGAAGAGCTCGGCCACCTCGTGGAGGAGGTGGAGGTGCCGACGATCTCCGAAGAGATGGTGCCGCCGTTCATCGCGCTGACTCAAGGCGGCTTCGCGGACTACGACGGCGTGGACTGGTCGAAGACCGAGCCGCACATCCAGCACCAGCGCAAACTGGCCGGCGAGACGGGCGCCTACGACTACGCGCTCGCTGGACGCGCGCTCGAGCTGCTGAGCCGCCGCGAGGTGGCGCGCTGGGGACGCGACTTCGATGTGCTGCTCACACCCACCTCGGCGATCCTGCCGCCGGTGGCAGGGTCGATCCTCGAGGCCACGCACGCGGCGCCCGAGGCGCCGAACATGGAAGTGGTCGCGAGCGTGTCGTTCACGGCCTTCGGCAACGTGTCCGGGCTGCCGTCGGTGAGCCTGCCGCTGCACTGGAGCGAGGAGGGGCTTCCGGTGGGGGTCATGCTGACGGCGGGGCCGTGGGAGGACGGGGCGCTGTATGCGCTGGCTGCGCAGCTGGAGCAGGCCCGGCCGTGGGCTGCTCGCCGGCCGTCGCTGCTTGCCCGGGCCGCCTGAGATCCCGCTGCTCCGCGCCGGCAGTGGGCGCCTGTCCTAGGATCTTTCCCTAGTTTGAGCACCGTCGCACCGCCCACCATCCCGCCGCCGACCGCGGGCGTCTCCTCAGAGGCGAGCACCGCCGAGCCACCCCGCCGCCCGTGGTGGATGGCCAAGCGCGTGCTGCTGGGCGGGCTCGGCGTGGTGCTGATCTCCGGCGGCGCCACCGCGGTGCTGGCGCTCGGTGAAGTGAGCAAGGTGGTGGAAGCGCTCAACCAGAGCAAGGCGGTGAAGCTCGCGCCCAAGATCCTCGCGCCCACCAGCAACGGCGCGCCGGAGACGCTGCTGCTCGTGGGCGATGACCGGCGGCCGCCGCCCAAGAGCAACCCGGGCGGGTTCGTGGTGCCCCACTCAAACGAGATGCTGTTGGTGCGCATCGACCCCAGCAAGCCCACCATCTCGATGCTGTCGATCCCGCGCGAGCTGCAGGTGACGATCTACCCCCCTGGCGCGCAGCCGGTGGTCAACCGCATAAACGTGGCCTACACGATCGGCGGGATCCAGCTGATGACCGAAACGATCAAGCGAGTGCTGGGCATCGCGGTCAACCACGTGTTCGTGGTGACCTTCCCGAAGTTCAAGCGCGCGGTGGACGAAATGGGCTGCGTGTACATGACGGTGGACCGCCGCTACCACCACGTCAACGAACCGGGCGGGGAACAGTATTTCGAAATCAACCTCGAGCCCGGCTACCAGCGGATCTGCGGCAGGCAGGCCCTGGAATTCGTGGCCAGCCGGCACGAAGACACCTCGCTGATCCGTGATGCGCGTGACCAGCGCTTCCTGCTGGAAACAAAGGCGCAGTACGGCTCCACGCTGTTTGAAAGCCGCGACAAGTTCGAGCGGATCCTGGGCAAGGCGGTGGAAACGGACCTGCACGGCACGAGCCAGGTGCTGGCCCTGCTGAGCCTGCTGGTGCAGGCGCAGGGCAAGCCGGTGCGCCAGGCGCACTTCCAGGTGAACCTGCTGCTGAGCTACGACACGGCCACGCCCCAGCAGATCCACGAATCGGTGCAGTCGTTCCTGAACGGCACCGCCCCGGTGCCGCGCGCCAAGCTGAACGCGGCCGTGCGCGCGGCGCGTCCCCATCGCCACGGCCACAGCTCCACGCCGAGCCTGACCCCCACGCCAAGCTCGTTCCTCGATCACGCGCGCTCGGCAGCGCCCAACCTGCCCTTCGCGCTGGAGTACCCGCGCGTGCGACAGAGCTACGTGGGCTCCGTCCCGGACAAGCTGCGCACCTATGCCATCCGCGACCCGCACGGCATCGCGCACTCCGCTTACGTGGTCGCTGTCAACAGCGCCCCCCTCGGCGAGTACTACGACGTGCAGGGCACCACCTGGGGCGATCCCCCGCTGCTCAGCAACCCCAGCCAGACGGTGCACATCGGCTCACGCAGCTATGGGCTGTTCTACTCGGGAGAAGAGATCCGCACGATCGCCTGGCGCGAGGGCAACGCCACGTACTGGATCCAGAACACGCTCACCAACAGCGTGCAGCCGCGCGAGATGCTGGCGCTTGCAGAGCAGACGGTGCCGGTGATCGGCGCGGGTAGCGGCGAAGCCCCAGCGGTCACCGCCCCGCGCGCGTTCAGCCTGCCGCCGCGTCCGAGCACGAGCACGAGCCTCACCTCGAAGCTGGCGGCGGCGGCCAGCCTGCTGTGCCTCGCCGCGCTGGCGTTCCTGGCGCTGCTTTTGATCTCCCGCCGGCGCGAGCTGGCGCTCCTGCGCGAGCAGGTGGCGCGTGCGATGACCCTCGAAGCGAGCCTGCACCCGGCGCTGGCGGCCGGCGCTGGCGCCGCTGCAGCGGCCGGGGCTGCCGGCGCGAGCGCTGGCGCGGCCACCAGCGCGGGGGCGAGCGCAGGGGCGAGCGCGAGCGTGGTGGAGCCTCCGCGGAGCGTCTACCGCGCGCCGCGACGCTTGAGCCGCGGCGCTGTGGTGCTCGCGGTGGCAGTGCCGGTGGCCGCGGCGCTGGTACTTGCAGCGGTGCTGTTGCTTGGCTCGGGCGGATCCTCAACGCAGGCGCAGGGAGCTCCGGTGCCTGTTGCGGTGTTCAACGCAACGGGCACTCAGGGCGCGGCGCGCCAGCTCGCGGACTCGCTGCGGGCTGAGCACATAGCGCTCAGCCAGGTGGGCAACATCAACGCAAGCCTCGGCCACGGCGTGTACGTGCTCTATCCGCCCGGCGCCCAGGCGCAGGCGCGCCACGTGGCGTCGCTCATCCCCAGCCTCTCGCCCACGATCGCGCCGATCCAACCGCAGGTGCAGACAGCCATCGGCAGGCACAACGAGATCGTGGTGATCTTCGACTAGGGCCCGCGGCGGCCCGGCCCTCGCCCTCGCTCTGCGGGGGTGCGCCTTGCGCTCGCTATGCCCTGCGGGGGTGGCCAGCCTCCCAGGCCCAGGCCCTGGCGCGCGCGACCAGGAGCCGGCGCTCCTGTGTGTTATTGGTGAGCTCCGCGGCGCGCGCCAGCTCGGCCTGCGCCTCCTCGAAGCGGCCGAGCCTCGCGAGCAGGTCGCCTCTGACGCTGGGCAGCAGGTGGTAGCTGCGCAACGTGGGCTGCTCACCGAGCGCGTCCAGCAGCTCGAGCCCAGCGGCGGGTCCGAATGCGCTCGCCACTGCGACCGCGCGGTTGAGCTCCACCACGGGCGAGGGCGCGATCTGGGCGAGCGCCTCATAGAGAGCGGCCATCCTCATCCAGTCGGTGTTCTCTGCGCTCGAGGCGCGCGCGTGGCAGGCGGCGATTGCGGCCTGGAGTGCGTAGGGGCCGAGCGTGCCGCCCAGCCGTTCTGCGCGCTCAAGCGCGGCCAGGCCGCGGCGGACCAGCAGGCGATCCCAGCGCGAGCGGTCCTGGTCGGCCAGCAGCACTGGCTCGCCCTCCGGGCCAACGCGCGCGTTCAGGCGCGAGGCCTGGATCTCCATCAGCGCGACCAGGCCGAGCACCTCGGACTCCTGCGCGGCCAGCTCCGCGAGGATGCGCCCCAGGCGCAGCGCCTCCTCGCAGAGGTCCGCGCGCAGCCACTGCTCACCCGCGCTGGCGGTGTAACCCTCGTTGAAGATCAGGTACACCACCTCCAGCACCGAGGCCAGGCGAGCGCTGAGCTCCTGCTTGTGGGGCAGCTCGAACGGCACGCGCGTCTCGGTGAGCGTGCGCTTGGCGCGCACGATTCGCTGCGCCACCGTGGTCTCCGACACCATGAACGCGCGCGCGATCTCGCCCGTGGTGAGGCCCCCGAGCACGCGCAGCGTGAGCGCCACCCGGGCTTCCGCGGAGAGCACGGGATGGCAGCACATGAACATCAGGCAGAGGAGGTCGTCGCCCACCTCCTCCTCGATCGAGCCCTCGAGCTGCGGCTCCTCCAGCGCCCCGCCGTGGAGCTCGAGCTCGCGCGCCAGCTCCTGGTGCTTGCGCTGCAGCGTGGAGTTGCGGCGCAGCAGGTCGATCGCGCGGTGCTTGGCGGTGGTCATCAGCCAGGCGCCCGGATTGTCCGGGACGCCCGACTGAGGCCAGCGCTCGAGCGCCACCACGAGCGCATCCTGGGCGAGTTCCTCGGCCAGGCCGACATCGCGCACGATCCGTGCAAGGCCGGCGATCAGCGTGGCCGACTCGATCCGCCACACCGCCTCGATCGCACGGTGCTCCTGAGTGGCGGCGCCGGCCTGCACGGGATTGGCTCCTACTGTGCGACCGCCGCTTGGACCTCGGGCGGGAAGTCCGACATCTCAAACACCTGGCGAACCTCGATCACATCGCCGTCGGCGGCGGGGCAGCGCGAGGCCCACTCCACGGCCTCCTCCTTGGACTTGGCCTGGATCAGCCAGTAGCCGCCGATCATCTCCTTGGCCTCCGCGAACGGCCCGTCGGTGACGGTTGCGCGACCGCCGGAGAACGCCAGTCGGGCGCCCTTGGCGCCCGGGTGCAGGCCGTCCAGCGCGAGCAGCACGCCCGCCTTGGTCAGTTCCTCGTTGTAGCGGCTCATCGCGGCCACGGGCTCGGGGTCTCTGGGCGTCCAGTCGGCTTCGTCGGGGACGTTGGGGATCATGATCATCATGAAGCGCATCGCTTGACTCCTTCGCTTGGGGTTGTGCCTGGTGCGCCGGTCGCTTGCGACAGGTTCGCACCTCGGCTCTATCCCCACGTCGAATGGCGGGCGGCGAAATCGACACGGCTTGACAGCGACCCGAGGGCGCGCTTGGTGGGGCGTCGCACGACAGGACTCATTGTGCCGGCGGGGCCGCAGGCGCTGCGAGATGCCCCGTGCGGGACTCGAACCCGCCCCACCGGATTAAAAGTCCGGCGCTCTACCAGATGAGCTAACGGGGCTTGCGGCCCGACAGTGTGGCAGAAGCGCTCAAGGATTTTCGGAGGCTGCGATGCGCAGCATGTCCTCGATGCTGGTGAGCTTCACGCGGGGGCGTCCGATGGGCTCGCCCAGCGCGCGCTCGTGGCGGTCGATGGCTTCCCAGCCTTCGTATGTGACGAGCTGCGGCTGGCGCTCGCGCAGCAGCCGCTCCACCGCGCGGGCGTCCGGCTCGGTGGGCACGTGGCGGGCGCCGCCGCCGTTCTCGCTCGTGAGATCGGCGAGCATCGCATCGACCGTCTCCTGCGCATCCTTCTTGTTGGTGCCGATCACGCCCGAGGGGCCGCGCTTGATCCATCCCACCACGTACTCCCCGGCGAGCTGCTTGCCGGTATCCGCGTCCATTACGCGCCCGCCGTCATTGGGGATGACTGCAGCGCGCTCGTCGAAGGGAACGTCCGGCAGGCGTAGCCCGCGATAGCCGATGGCGCGGAACGCGAGACCTGCGGGGATCGTCTCCAGCTCCCCGGTGGCCTGTGCGCGCAGTCCACCGCCGGGCGAGGCCACGAGCTCGTTGCGCACCAGCTCAACCGCGCCAAGGTGGCCGCGCTCACCGGGCAGGAGCGCAACAGGCGAGAGCAGGAAGCGAAGCACGATCCGCTTGGCGTGGCCGACGGGCGCGCGCTCGGCGTAGGAGCGCAGGATCTCCACATTGCGCCTGCTGGTGATGTCCGCGGCGGCGCCCGGATCCTCCACGGCCAGCGCCCTCTCCAGCTCATCGCCGTCCACGATCACGTCGGCGTCGGCGAGCTCGCCGAGCTCGAGCAGCTCGGGGTTGGTGAACGCGGCCTGTGCGGGCCCGCGGCGGCCGAGCACCACCACCTCGGAGACCCTGCTTTGGGCGAGCACCTCGAGCGCGTGGTCGGCGGTGTCGGTACCCGCCAGCTCCGAGGGGGCCAGCACCAGCATGCGCGCTACGTCCAGGGCGACGTTGCCGTTGCCAACCACCACCGCCCGCTCGGCCGAGAGCAGGTCCACCTCCAGATCGGTGTGGTCGGGGTGGCCGTTGTACCAGCCCACGAACTCGGTGGCCGCATGCGACCCGGGGAGGTCTTCACCAGGTATTCCCAACGGCCGGTCAGACGGCGAGCCGGTGGCGTAGACGATCGCGTGGTAACCCGCCAGCAGCTCCTCGCGTGAGATGTGCTCCCCGAAGGTGACGTTGCCGAAGTAGCGGAAGCGTGGATGCGCGGCGGTCTTCTCATACACGCGCGTGACCGACTTGATCTTCGGGTGGTCGGGAGCGACCCCCGAGCGGACCAGTCCCCACGGGGTTGGCAGGCGCTCGATCATGTCCACCTCGATCCGCTCCCCGGGATCCTTGAGGAGGTGCCCTGCGGCGTAGAAGCCAGCGGGTCCGGAGCCGATAACAGCGATGCGGATGGGCGAGTCCTCGGTCATTGGCTGTTGCGCTCGTGCTCTGGAGAGGTGGAGGTCGGGGCGATGGGCGCGGCCCGACTCGAACGGGCGACCCCCTCGGTGTAAACGAGGTGCTCTAGCCAACTGAGCTACGCGCCCGGGTCACCTCAAGGCTAGCGATCCAGCAGTCGGTGCCGCCTGCCGGGGGGCACCGGGGTGGCGCAGGTGGGCAACGCCGTAGATGCTGGCAAGCTTGCAGGGATGTGGCGCGGCCTCGGCGGTGGCAAGGTGGTGCGAATCGCCGGTTGGCTCCTCGCGCTGGCAGCGCTGGCTCTGATCCTCGCCCAAGCGATCCTGCCGGGTATCGCCGCTCGGCGGATCTCGCAGCTGGTGGGCCGCTACGGCCACGTGGGGAGCGTCAGTGTGAGCGCCTGGCCGGCGCTGAAGTTGCTGTGGGGCAGCGCGGACTCTGTGCGACTGCGTGCGGGAGCGCTGTCGCTCACGCCGGCGCAGACGGCGCAGTTGGTGTCCGAAGCAGCGGGCGCGGCGAGGATCGACGCTACCGCGGCGAGCGTGCAGGAGGGTCCATTGCACCTCAGCGAAGCTCGGCTGCGCAAGCGCGGCGGGAGGCTCGTGGGCGAAGGGCGTATGACGCCCGCGGACGTCAGCGCGGCGCTGCCGCCCGGCGTTCGCGTGGAGCTCCTAGGCAGCGAGGCGGGCCAAGTCACGGTGCGCGTAAGCGGCGGGCTCTTCGGGGCGCGCGCGGGGGTGGAAGCTATGGCGGAGGCCAGCGCTGGGCAGCTGGTTGCGCGCCCGCTGCGCGCGTCGCTTGGGAGCCTGCGCCTGACGCTGTTCTCCGACCCGCGCATTCGTGTGGATGGCGTCGCTGCGGTGCTCGATCCAGGCCCGCCGGCCGGCTATCGCCTGACCATGCAGGCGAGCCTGCGCTGAGGTCTCAGGCGGCCGCCGACCGGCTCTGGGTCGCGGCCTCGCGGTCCGCGAGGCGCGGCTCGCGGCGGGCGTGGACCAGCATCGGCAGGCCGTTCTTGGGGCTGATGGTGGGCATCTGGCGGATGCTCAGCGAGAAGCCGTCTCGCAGCGAGAGCGTGCAGCGACTGAGAAGCAGCGCTGCGATTGTGCGCACCTCGAGCTGCCCGAAGCGCATCCCGATGCAGGTGCGCGAGCCTCCGCCGAAGGGCACGTAGGCGCCCTTGGGCAGTGCCGCGTAGGCGTCGGGCGCGAAGCGCTCGGGGCGGAACTCCTCGGGATCCGCGAACACATCGGGGAGGTGGTGGGAGGCCCACGAGCTGTAGTTCACGAACGCGCGCGCCGGCACTGTGGCGCCAGCGAACTCGAAGGACTCCACCGCGCGGCGCGGCCCCACCCACGCCGGCGGGTACTTGCGAAGGGTCTCCTCGAGCACCATCTCGAGCTGCGGCAGCCCGCCCGAGAGCAGCTGCTCGGCGCTCGGCCCGCGCTGGCCGCAGAGCGCGTCCTGCTCGGCCAGCAGGCGCTCGAGGATCGCAGGATGGCGGGCCAGCTCGTAGAACATGAACGCCACCGTGGAGGTGGTGGTGTCGTGGCCGGCGAACATCAGCGTCATCACCTCGTCGCGGATCTGCACGTCGCTGAGCGTGTTGCCGTCCTCGTCCTCGGCGTCCAGCAGCAGGCTGAGGATGTCGGCGCCGCGCGCGCCGCTTGTGCGCCTATGCGCGATCTCGGAGTAGATCAGCGCGTCGAGCTTGCGCGCGGCCCTCTGCATACGCCGCCAGGGCGAGCGCGGGCCGCGCAGCACCCTCAGGAAGTAGTCGCTGGAGTAGAACCCAAGCGCCTCCTCGAACATCGCCGCGGCGTCGATCGTGCGTGCCTCGCGGCCGTCGGGATCGAGGCCGAACAGCGCTCGCATGGCCACCCGCAGCGCGAGCTTGCGCGTCCACGCGTACAGGTCCACCGCGCTGCCCGCGGCAAGCTGCTCGAGCGCCTGTGTGGTCTCCTGCGCGATCACCGCAACGGACTCTGCGATGTGCTCGCGATGAAACGCCGGCAGCATGATCAGACGCGAGCGGCGGTGGAAATCGCCGTCGATGGTCAGCAGGCCATCACCCATCAGGCCGATCAGGTCCCGGAAGTGGCTTTCCCGCCACTGGAAGTTGGAGGCGTGCGAGACCGTGATGTAGTGGTTGGCCTCCGGCCCGAGCATGAACACCACGTTGCTGTGGAAGATCCTCAGCGTGAAGATGGGCCCATAACGCTCGTAGCATTCGAGCAGCATCGACAGCGGGTCCTCGGCGAAACGACGCGTCCGCGCCACCGAGAAGCGCGTCTGGCCGGGCGGGTACGGGACGGCCGCCGCGCGCTCATCGCGCAGGTCGCTCATCAGCACCGAGAACGGGCTCCGGTTCAGCAGCGACGGTGGTCCCACGAGCGCCATCCCACCAGCCTAGTGCAAAGACTGGCCAGACGGCCAGTTTCGGCGAGCGCCGGCAACCGGCGCGCGTCTTGGCATACTTGTTGGGCGCGGAGGCTCCGCAGGTGCTCGTACAGGCAACCGCGGGGGCGTAGCTCAGTCGGTTAGAGCGCTGCCCTGTCACGGCAGAGGTCGCGGGTTCGAGTCCCGTCGCTCCCGTACTTAACACCCCTCGTAGGACCTTAAGTGGCTCCTATCTGGGGGAAACCGTACGGTATGGAGATAGACGAGGCGACAATCAACGAGGCGGGTAAGCGCCTAGTCGGCGCTTCGCCTGCAGGCACGCGTGTGATCCTCTTCGGCTCCCACGCGAGGGGCGAGGCGAGCAGGAACAGCGACCTTGACTTCCTCGTGATTGAGCCATGGGTGGAGCATCCTGCGTCCGAGTCGGTGCGATTGCGCAGGGCGCTGGGCGATCTGGTCGTCGCGGCCGATGTCATCGTGGTCAGCGAGCAGCGAGTTGACGAGTGGCGCGATGTGCGTGGAAGTCTGATCCACGCCGCTCTCGCCGAGGGACGAGAGCTGGCGGCTTGATGGCTAGCCAGCGCGACCTCGCGAAGCAGTTGCTGCAGCGTGCCCGTGACGATGAGGCTGCCGCGAGGGCGATGCTGCCGATCGAGGCGGTCACCGATGCAATCGTTGGCATGCTCGCTCAGCAAGGCGTCGAGAAGTCGATCAAGGCTGTTCTTGCCGCTCGCGGCATCGACTTCCCCTTTACACACGACATCGGTGGCTTGGTGGGTATCTGCAAAAACGCTGGGGTCTCTCTGCCGGACGACTTGGCTGACGTGGATCAACTGACCCCCTACGCGGGCGCCCTGCGATACGACGCCGACGATCCGAAGCTGGTCGATCGCGAGACGTCGCTGCGCTGGGCCACTACTGCCGTCACATGGGCGCGGGTGCAACTTGAGGCTGCTGAGGAGTCGGTCGCCGCTGGTGATGAGGTCGTGGACTGATCGTCGGCGACTTGCGCTGGACCCCGATCGCCGTCGCCTCTGTAGAGGGTGGAAAATCCAGGTTCGAGTCCTGGGCCCACTTGCCTGGCTAAGAGACGGTGGGAATCGGACCTACGTTCTATTCCCAGCGCTCCCCCATCCGTCCAGTCTTCCAATCATCGGTCGGATACTGCAGTGGTGAACCCACTCCGGCCAACGCGACAGGCGACGAGCGGCGTGCAGCACGGCCACCTCGGCGTGCCGGGCGCGAGCGCGCGGCACAAGGCTCAGGGTCTACGCCGGGACAGAGAGCGACGCAGCGCCGAACGCGGGATGCTCAGCGAGATGGTGGCGTGGCTGGCGCCATCGCCCGAGGAACGGCGGCGGCGCCGGGAAGAGGCGAGTTGGACCACCGGCGCGGAGGGAGAGGAGAAACCTGCACAGGTGCTTGCGCGACGCTGCCCGGGCGTCCCGATGCTGCACGACGCGCGCATGCCCCGAAGCCGTGCCAACATCGACCACATCGCGTTTGCGCCCACCGGCGTTTACGTCATCGACACAAAGCGCTACTCCGGCAAGGTGAAGGTCGTTTCCTCTCGCCGCCGCGGCTCGCGGCTGATGATCGACGGACGCGACCGCACGAAGCTCATCGATGGCCTCCATGGGCAGGTTGAGCTGGTGAGCTCGCTGCTCGCAGGCGTCGCCGACGATGCTCCCGTCCACGGCTGCTTGTGCTTCGTGGCGCCGCAGGGCCTGTTCGGCGAGGTTGGCCTACCCGTGCTTCGGACCCTCGCCATCGACGGCTACCCCCTGTACTACCCGCGCAGGCTCGCTCGACGCCTGAACGCCTCCGGGCCGATCACGGCAGCGACTGCAAGCACGCTCCAGACCGCGGTCTCTGGCCAGCTGCGCGTCGGGCATCCGTGAGACGCCTCCACGCTGCGCGCACGAGACGCCTGTCTACCCGGCGCTGACGATTCGCCAGGGGTGCGCGTCCTCGCCGTCCAGCGCGAGGCGCCACTGCTCGCGGAACGTGCTCGCCCGGTGCTGGCTGCCCGACACCACCGCCGCGGTGTCGCGGTCCTCGATGTAGCGGCAGCCGTGCACCTCCAGCTCAACGGTCATCTCTGCGGGGGTCTTCTGCGCTTCGAGCGCCACGATCCGCAGCTCGCGAACCTCCGGCCCCCGCACCACCAAACGCGTCTGCTCGGCAGGATCGCCGGGGTGCAGCAGTTCGCGCAACGCCTGCGGTGAGGCGAGCTCGGCGAGCTCGGAGCGGTCCCCGTCCACCGCGCCGGCCCACGCTGCCACTGCGCGCTTGACCTCGGCCGCCAGCAGGTCGGGTGCGAAGCGCCCGTCCACCAGCGAGAGGTCGAGCGCTGCAGAGCGCGCGCTGTCGGCGAACTCCGGCGTGGCAACGTCCGCCACGGTGAAGCCCTCCGCCGGCTTCTCGGCGGCGGCCTGCTCGGCCAGCGACTGCTCCTGCAGGCGATCAGTGTCCGACCATGGCGTTGCGATGATCGGCTCAGAGAGCTGGTGGCGGCCCTCCTGCTCCTGCTCGATCGACACCACGATCCAGTGGCCGTTGCGCTTACCAAGCGTCCAGTACTCCGACATCCGGCTGACTTCGCCGAGGCTTTCGTTGCGCGTGATGGTGCGCCCTCGCTGATCCACCACGGTGTCGCGCAGGCGCGCCGAGATCCACACCACCACGTGATCGTCCTCATCCCTTGCGCCGTGCGCGAGGCCCACATAGTCGACCTCCACCGGCCCCTCCACCGCGACCTGGTTGCTCCAGCCTCTCCTCGCGAAGTCCTCCAGGCGCCGCTGCCACTCGTGGCCGAGCTCAGGTCCCGCGAGCTGCGCGATCCGCTCTCGGTTGTCCTGCGACCACGCGTTCTGCACAGCGCGAAAGAGCTGCTCCGCCTCGGCGTGCACAACCTCGGGGTCGAACTCGCGATCGTCCTCGGCCGCCTCGCGGGCGGCGAGCTCCACGCGCACCTGGCGTTGCTGGCGCCGGCGGCGAGCTAGGGGATTCAGGAAGCTCAGAACGATCTGCGCAGCACGCAGATGCTCGCTCAGGTGCAAGCCCGAGCTCGAGCCGGTGCCGGGCGGGCGTTGCTGGCGCAAAGACGCCGCCACGATCAGCACGACCACGAGGAACACCAACAGCAGCAGCCCACCGCCGCCGACCGGTAGGAAGATCGGGAAGTGCCCGTGCAGGCCACGTCCTCCGAAGCCCCCGCCGAAGCCTCCTCCGCCGCCGAAGCCACCGCCGCCTCCGCCAAACCCGGAGCTGCCGCCGCCTCCGCGGGCGAGCGCCACCGTCGTCGTCCACGTCATGCAGGCGGAGAACGCGGCCAGCAGCGAAGTCGCAACACCGACGAGTCGGCGAGTGTGGGAGTGGGACATGCCGGCTGAGCTTAGAGGCTCGCGCCAACACGCCTTCGCGGCGCGCCTCCCTTCGGTCCGGATCGCGATCGCGCGACGTCGGTGTCAGCGTCGGCGTGGGGGTCCACCATCGTGTCCACCGCGGTGGGCCGTGGCCACGCTTCAACCGTGTGCGCTCCCATCCAGTCGGGCACGAGCTCGGGGCGCATCGGCCGGCTGAGCCAGTAGCCCTGGCCCACGTCGCAGCCGAGCACGGCAAGACCTCGCCACGTGGCTTCATCCTCGATGCCCTCGGCCACTACCCCGATCCCGAACTGGTGCGCGATGTCCGTGATCGCCGCTATCAACGCGGTGTCCCCGTCGGCCGCTGCGTCGGTCACAAAGCTGCGGTCGATCTTCAGGCCGGTGATGGGCAGGTCCCTCAGCCGCGTGAGAGACGAGTAACCCGTGCCGAAGTCGTCGATCGCGATGACCTTGATGCCGCGCGAGCGCAGCTCCTGCAGCGCCGCCACCGCCGCCTCCGGCTCGAGGATCGCCGACTCCTCGGTGATCTCGATCGCGATCCGATCGGCCGGGAGCCCGGCACCGTCGAGCAGTCGCGTGAGCGCCGGTGGAAAGCGATCGTCCAACAGGCATGGCGCGGGGATGTTGACCGACACGCGCAGGTCGAGCCCTTCGCGGCGCCAGGTCACGGCTTGCTGGATCGCGAGCGCCAGCACGTGCTCGGTGAGCGGCCAGATGATCGACGTCTGCTCTGCCTGGGGGATGAACTCGCCGGGTGCCACCAAGCCGCGCTGCGGGTGCTCCCAACGCAGCAGCGCCTCCACACCGCGCACGTTCCCGGTGCGCAAGTGCGCAAGGGGCTGGTATTCGAGGCGCAACTGATCCTCGTGGATCGCCCGTGCGAGATCCCGCGCAAGGGCCTTGTGCTCGCGCATCGCCACCACGCGCAGAGCCGCGCCCGCGCGGCGCATGCGCAGGCCCACCAGCAGCAGGATCACAAGGCCAACCGCCGCCAGCGCGAGGTCCACGTGGCGCGTTTCGGCGGCCGCCGCCGCCGCGATCGGAGCGTAGGGCACGCCGAGCTCGAACACAGCTGCCACGCTTCCCCGTGCATCGAGGAGGGGCACGTCAACGTCGATCTGCGTGGCTGTCGATGTGTCCGTTACACCCGTGCCCGGATGAGGCGGCGTGGTGGTCACCCTGCCCCTCAGCGCTGCCCGGTTGCCGGACCCCAGCGCTTCTTCGGCGCCGAT
>Ga0210403_10001871_pt1 | contig 19545 bp, 21 predicted proteins | sample IncBWC19MmetaG_FD_150863 | JGI IMG/M metagenome (GOLD analysis project Ga0210403, IMG submission 150863) | Forest soil microbial communities from Barre Woods Harvard Forest LTER site, Petersham, Massachusetts, United States - Inc-BW-C-19-M | ecosystem: Environmental > Terrestrial > Soil >... | reverse complement strand
CGGGGATAGGTAGACCTCCACGAAGGCCGCCAGCACCAGCACGGGCACCGCCAGCGCGACCGTGACGACCGTGGCCGCCAGCAGCTGCTCCCACTCTCCCCGCCTGCTGGCGATGATCCAAGCCGCCAGCGGCAGGAACAGCGCCACCAGCTCGGGCACCGCATGGGGCAGCACGCCGAGCAAGAGCAGGCCGGGTGAGACGCGCAGGAAGCCGGAGACGCCGGCCAGGCTGCGCCCGATCAGATACGCCTGAGCGCTCAGCGAGAAGGTGGTGGCGGCGACCACGAAGGCGATGGCCACGCGCCCTCCGTGCTGGTGCAGCCAGCGAGACACACCACGGTGATGCTGTGCCTGAAGCGGCAGCGAACTCCCGGCGATGAAGCCGGCGACGCAGGCCATCGCGTGCAGGGCGAGCACCAGCATGTTGCTGGCGAGCACGTGGGCCACGTTGTGCAGGTCGCCCACCTCGAACGGCGGCTGCAGCTGGAGGACCTGCTGGTAGCCATGGTCGAGCGAGGCCACGATCCACACTGCGGCGAGCAGGCCCGCTGCTGCGAGCGCTGAGCCAAGCGCCCAGCCGCGCACCACCCTCCCCGGCGCACCCTGCCATGCGCGCAGCGTGGCGCGGGTGTGGCGCAGCCCGTGGGCGAACGCGTAGGCCGATGCATCCACGATCTCAACATCGGCTGCGGGCGCGGCTATCTGAAGCGCAGGAGCGGGACCAGCCACATGGCCTCGGCCGCTATGCGCCAGGACATCTTGCTCTGCCCGTGCTGGCGATCGCGAAACACGATGGGAACCTCGGTCACGCGAAAGCCCGCCTGCACCGCGCGGTAGGTGAGCTCGACCTGGAAGGCGTAGCCCTGCGAGCGGACCCCGTCGAAGCGGATCGCTTCGAGCACCTCGCGCCGGAAGCACTTGAAGCCGCCGGTGAGGTCCCTCACGCGCAGGCCCAGCACCAGCCTTGCGTAGGTGGAGCCGCCCTCGCTGATGAAGCGCCTGAGCAGCCCCCAGTCGCGCACTCCGCCGCCGGCCACGTAGCGGGAGCCGAGCGCCAGGTCCGCTCCCCCGTGCACGGCCTCCAGCAGCCGGGCGAGGTCGGCGGGGTCGTGGGAGAAGTCGGAGTCCATCTCCATCACGTAGGCCGCGCCACGGTCGAGCGCGTGGCGGAACCCCGCCAGGTACGCAGGGCCGATGCCGTTCTTCTCCGTGCGGTGCAGCACCTCCATCCAGGGCCGCTCGGCGGCGAGCTGATCGGCGATCTGGCCGGTGCCGTCGGGAGACCCGTCATCCACCACCAGCACGCGAAAGCCATCGGGAGCGGCGCGCGCGAGCACCTCGCCGGCGGCCGTCACGATCGCACGCACGTTCTCCGCCTCGTTGTAGGTGGGCAGTATCAGCCAGGGCTCACCGGACATTGGTCGGCGTACCCTAGACGTGAACCGCGATCGGCGCCGCCAATCGCCGACACGCGGCGCGGGCGGGCGCAGCGGCGGCAGCGCGCCCTACCCTAACTGGCGTGGCCCAACGGGACCTGCCCAACACCACCATCGCCGAGGCGCTCGATGAGTTGGGCGACCTCTATGAGCTCGACGGCGCGATCGTGCACCGCGTGCTCGCCTACCGTTCCGCGGCGAGGTCCGTGAGGGACGCACCGGTGTCGGTGGCGGCGCTGGCGCGGGAGGGTCGCGCAAGCGAGCTGCCGGGGATCGGCACGACTCTGCAGGAGAAGATCCTCACGCTGCTCACCACCGGCTCGATACCCGCTGCGGAGCGCCTGCGCGCGAAGTTCCCGCCGGGGCTGATCGCCATCACGCGCCTGCCCGGCGTGGGGCCGAAGCGCGTACGGTTGATGCACTCCGAGCTGGGGATCGACTCGCTGGAGGCGTTGCGCCAGGCCGCCACGAGCCAGCGGCTGCGCGCGGTGCGCGGCCTCGGCCCGAAGTTCGAGGAGAGTGTGCTCGCAGCGCTCGCGGATGCGGCCTCGCGGGAGCAGGACGGCTCCCCCGCCCCCTCGCGGCGCCTGCTGCTGCCGCGCGCGATCGAGCTAGGCGAGTCGCTGCTTGCGGGCCTGTGCGAGCTCGGCGGGCCGGGCACCACCGCGCAGCTGGCGGGCTCGGTGCGCAGAGCCGCAGACAGCGTCAAGGACCTCGACATCGTGGCCACCACCACCCGCCCTACAACGCTCGCGCGCAGCCTCGGCAAGCTCGCGGAGATCGAGCGCGTGAGCTCGGAGGGGAATGCGGGCGCGCGGGCGCGCACGCACTCCGGCGTGGCAGTGGACCTGCGGATCGCAAAGCCCCAGCAACTCGGGAACCTGCTGCAACACTTCACGGGCTCCGGCGCGCACAACGCCGCACTACGGGAGGCCGCGGTGCGGAGCGGCCTGCACGTGTCGGAGTACGGGATCCTCGACGACACCACGGGCGCCACGCACGCCTACACCCTCGAGGAGGAGGTCTATGACCGCCTCGGCCTGGCCTACATAGAGCCCGAGCTGCGCGAGGATCGCGGCGAGCTGGAGGCGGCGCGCGCGGGGCAAGGGCTTCCACGGCTGCTCACGCTGGGCGACATCCGCGGCGACCTGCACAGCCACACGGTGGCCTCCGACGGGCACAACACGATCGCGGAGATGGCGCTCGCGGCGCGCGAGCTGGGCTATGAGTACCTGGCCATCACCGACCACTCAGCCAGCCACGGGTTCGGCAACGCTGTGTCGCCGGAGCAGCTTCGCCGTCAGATCGAGCGCGTGCACGAGGCCAACGCGAGCATCGCCGGCATCGAGCTGCTGGCGGGCAGCGAGGTCAACATCCTCCCCGACGGCTCGCTGGACTACGAGGACGACCTGCTGGCTGAGCTCGACTGGGTGATCGCCAGCGTGCACACCGCCTTCGCGATGGGCGAGCAGGCGATGACCGAGCGCATGATCACCGCAATCGAGCATCCCCATGTGCGTGCGATCGGCCACCCCACCGGCCGCAAGATCGAGCAGCGCGCGCCCTATGCGGTGGACCTCGACGCGGTGTTCGCCGCCGCTGCCAGAACGCACACGATGCTCGAGATCAACGCCAACCCCGACCGGCGCGACCTCTCAGACGTGCACGCGCGCGCGGCGCTGCGCGCGGGAGTGACGATCGTGATCGACTCAGACGCCCATCGCACGGCCACGCTGCACAACATGCGCTGGGGTGTGGCCACCGCGCGCCGCGCGTGGCTGCGCAAGGAGGACGTAGCCAACACGCGCCCGCTTGCGGAGCTGCTGCAGCTAGGCAAGCAAGCGCGGCAGTAGCTGCTGGGCGACCACCCGATCGATCTCGCGGCGGCTGAACGGCTCGAGCGCACGGGCTGCGCGCAGGCGATAGTCGGGCAGGGGGTCGGCGAGAGCTGCGCGGAGCGCGCCCGCGAGATCCTCGCTCACCAGGCGCGCATCGAGCGAGGCGGCGATGGGCAGGGCAGCGTAGGGGCCAGGAGCGGGCGTGGTGACGAGCTGGCAGCCGTCGGCCAGCGCCTCCAGCTGCGCGAGCCCGTGATCCTCGCGGCGCGGCGCGCAGATGAACACGCGCGCGCGGCGCACGAGCGTGCGGTACTGCTCGGAGCTGAGCTCGCCCGCCAGGCGCACGCTGCGCTCGCCCTCGAGGTCGATGCCGGCGGCGCGCAACTCCCGTGTGGAGGTGCCGGTCACCACCAGCTCCCCGGCTCCGCTCGACAGCTCGGAGCTGGCGCGCCGCCATGCGTCCAACACGCGGTCGAGCCCCTTCTTGAGCGGGTTGGCGGCGTAGGTGACGGCGGCTATGTCCCTCTCACCCTCCCGCTCGCCCGCTGAGGGCTCCACCGCCACCGCCAGCACCATCGAGTGCGCACCGTCTCGCACCCCGGCGGGCGCCTCGCGCAGCGCGCCGTCGCTCCAGGGCAAAAGCAGCTCGGACTGGGCGAGCCGCCGGCGCTCGAGCGGGCGCTGCCACAGGCCGTGACGGCCGGGGCGGTTTCCGCGCGAGGTGGAGTCGAAGCGGATGGCCCCGGGGCGTGGCCACAGCAGCGCAGCGGTGGTGCTGGAGTACACGATCGCGCGCGGCGCGCACGCGAGCCGCTTCAGCGCCTCCTCGGCGGCGGCGCGCGCGGCGCGCGCCCAGGCGAGATCGGTGAGCATCAGGGTGCGCGCCTGCGAGGGCGCACGAGCGGTCGCGACCTCCACGCTCGCGCCCGCGCGCACCAGCGAGTCCGCGAGCTCGCGGTCGGCTCTGCGCAGGCCTTGAGTGGAGCCGAGCGAGACGATCAGCACATCGAGCGCGTGCTCCGCGCCCATCTCAGCCATCTCAGGTGACGGCGCCGTTGACGCGCTCGTGGCGAGCGGCTTTGAAGCCCGGCGCGCGCTCCAGCGCCATCGGCCGCACCGGCGAGGTGCGGCGCACGAAGAAGCTGGCCCCATCGCGCTCCTCGATGGCCTCCACCGCGGCATCCTGGCGCCGCCAGGAGAGCGCCCAGATGATCGCGAACCCTGCTGCGATGCCTGGGATCTGGGGTGCCAGGAAGCCGAGCCCGCCCGCGAGTAGCGTGAACAGCAGCAGCGGCCACAGCCGGTTGATGAGGATCGCGCCCGGGCGTTGCTCGGGCAGCGTGGTGGTGGCTTTGGCGCTCGCGAGCAGCCGTGCGATGGGCGGCGTGGTCTGCGCGCGCCGGCCCAGCCGCACGCCCATCACTGCCGCTATCAGCCACCAGCCCACCGCAATCGGCACGAGCAGCTTGTTGGAGCCGCTCGCGGCGGCGAGCACGGTGATGGCCGCCAGCGCTGTGGCCGCTGCTGCGCTTAGCAGCACTGTGGCTCTGAGGAAGTCAACGAACCTCACGTTGCTACAGCAGCGCCTCGAGCAGCCCGCGCACGCCGGCGGGCCCATCGACGGTCAGGTCAGCCTCCTGCGCTAGCTCGGGTGGCGCTTCGTCGGAGCTCACCGCCACGCACACCGCGTGTTCGAGCTGGCCCGAGTCAACCAGCGAGCGCAGGCCCCGGAAAGCGTCGAGGTCGGTGGTGTCATCGCCCACGTACACCGCCGCGCTCACGGGCGCGCTACGCAACAGCGTGGCAATGCCAAGGCCCTTGTCAAGTGCGATCGGAGGTCGCACCTCGAGCACCTTGCGCCCCCAATGCGCCGCGAACCCCTCCGCTTCGGCCCGCTCTGCGATCTGCCTCACCGCCTCTGCCGCCAGCTCCTCGTCGGGCGCGCCGCGCCAGTGGAACGCGGCGATCGCCTCCTTGTCCTCGTGGCGGACCCGTATGCGCTCCACCTCGGTGGTGTACACGCGCGCGGCGAAGTCGCGCACGCGCGCCGTCCAGGCCGCAAGCTCGGGGTCCACCTCTGCGCTCGTGGCCCGCGGGCGCAGTAGTTCGCCACCATGGTTGCCCACGTAGGCGATCGTGCCGATGGCCACGATCTGGCGCGCGGTGGCGGCACGCCGGCCGCTCACGCAGCCCACCACGCAGTAGCGGCCGGCTATCTCGATAAGCAGGGCGCGGGTGGCCTCGGGCACGTGCGCGTCCGCGGCGTGGCGCACGATCGGCGCGAGCGTGCCGTCGATGTCGAGCAGGACTGCTGAGTGACCGGGGTCGGAGCGAATCGGCTCGAGCCCCTCCACGAGCGTTGCGGCGGGGGACACATGTCTAGTATGGCGCGCATGGTGGCCGGCCCGTCCGTTCGTGCGCTCGCTCGCTGAGGAGCCGCTCGATCGCCGCCTGAAGCTGGCTGTGATCGGCACGCTGGCGGGCCTCTTCAGCGGCCTCTTCGGCGTCGGCGGCGGCGTGGTGATCGTGCCGCTGCTGATGATGTGGCTCGGCTATGGCGAGCGCTCCGCAACCGCAACGTCGCTGGCGGCGATCGTGTTCGTGGCTGCGTTCGCCGCTGGCGTGCAGGGCATCTACGGCAACGTCAACGTGGTGGACGCCCTGCTCGTGGGCGTTCCCGCGCTCGGCGGGGTGCTGATCGGCACCTGGCTCCAGCAGCGCCTGGAGACCCGCTCGATCTCGCTTCTGTTCGCGCTCGTGCTGGTGGCGAGCGCGGTGGAGCTCGTGCTCAAGTGATCGGCGCCATCGCGATCGGGCTGGCGGCCGGGGCGGTGGCGGGCCTGTTGGGCGTGGGTGGCGGCGTGCTGTTCGTGCCCGCACTCGTGATCCTGCTGGGCCTCGACCAACACCACGCCGAGGCCACTTCGCTGCTGGCGATCGTTCCCGTTGCCATGCTCGGCACCTACCGGCAGGATCGCTACGGCAACGTTCGACGCGCGGATGCGCTGCTGCTCGGGCTGCTCTCGCTGGCAGGTGCGGGGATCGGCGTAGCACTCGCCAACGCGCTCTCCGGCCAGGTCCTGCGTGACGCCTTTGCGGCGCTGATCGTGCTCGTGGCGGCGCAGCTCGCACGCGGTGCACTGAGGGCCACAGATGGCCTAGACTGACTCTTGCATGGGACTTGACAACCCACTCCACATCGCCTTCCTGGTCGTGATTCTGCTGCTCGTGTTCGGCGCCCGCAGGCTTCCGGAGATCGGTCGCTCGCTGGGCTCGGGCATGCGTGAATTCAAGGACTCGATCACCGGTGACTCCGGCAGCGCCGCCAAGGGCCCTCAGACCACGATCACGCCCACAACGCAAGCCCCTTCGGCGGTTGTGCAGCAGCCGACCGCCGCGGAGCCTGCCACGCCGGTCGGGGTCGAGGCGACCCCCTCCGGGCCGAGCCAGCCGGCTTAGAGACGCCGCAGGCGCTGGCCGCGGCGACTTGGCTAGCCCCTGCGTCGAATCGCGCCGCTTGCGACGGCTTCGAAGGCCGAGCCAGGGACGCGCTTGATCTGTTCGAGGTCTTCGTCGTTCCAGCGGGCGTCGGGCGCGCCCGTGATGTACCAGGAGGAGCCGTTGTCGGCCACGATCAGGCCGTAGCGCTTGAGCGCGCGCAGCACGATCAACGACTCGCCGTGGAAGCCCGCAAGGCTGTAGGAGGCCTTCAGGCGCAGCCGCAGCCCCATCGGCGGCAGGCTCGCGTCCGAGCTGCTGGAGGCGAAGTGCGTAGCGGGATGGATGTAGCCGCGCTGGGTGCGCTGCACGGTGACCCGCAGCGCGTGGTCGATCCGCCCCGCGCGGACCTCCGGATAGCGCACGAGCAGCGGGAAGATGGGCAGCCCGGCGGCGTCCGCGGAGGTCCAGCCTTCGGGGCGCAGCGCGTTGCTGCGCAGATCGAAGACCGCGCCTGAGCCGGCTTCCCAACCCTCACCGTGTCGCGCGGCGGCGTAGAGCTCATACAGCTTGCAGCTACCCCGCTGCAGCACGAGCACGTGCCTGTCGCCGCCTTCACCCGCGCCCTCCACGGGCGCTGTGAGCGGCAGGGGGTAGGGGCCGGGGTTGGATTCTTCGCCGTATTCGCTGAACGTGATGGGCACCCTGGGCTGGCGGGGCCCCACCACCGCAAACGGGATCCCGTAGCTGGGGTTGCTGCCGAAGTCCGGGTGCAGATGGCCACCGAGGCCGATGCTCGCGATGTAAGCGGCCGACCTGGGATCTGCGGGAGCGTGGGAGATGTCCTGGTTGAGCGGGTTGCTCGCGGGAAGGATCGGGCAGCCGTATTCGCGCGGCGGGGGCGACAGCGCAGGTGTGGAGGGCGCCGAGCGGAGGGCCGCAGGCGCCAGTGGGCCCGTGCGCGACAACAAGCTCGCGGGCAGCAGCAGGACCGCCAGCGCCAATGCTGAGGTTCCCATAAGACGGGTCAACCTGCCTTGCGGCAAGGCTCGTTGCGCAGGCTCGGGCAGGGCGGCAGGCCGCTCGGCACGATAACGCCAGGCACGACTGGGAGTATCAGGCTGGAGGGCATGTTCGGCGAGAATGCGATCGACACGCTCGCGGTGCCGGTTGCCGGCTCGGTTTCGCCGAAGGACCAAATGGGTTGGGTGCCGTTCGGCGCGGAGACCGTAACCCGTATCCGCGAGCCCGCTCGGTATGCGTGACCCTCGTAGTACAGCGGTATGTCAAGCTCCGCGTACCGGCCCGCGGGCATTGGCGCGACGTCAGACAAGAGGTCGCTAGGGACCGGTTCGAGTGATGTGCTCGGCCGATGGAGCGGGTTTTCGGTCGTCGTTGAGAGCTTCCGCTCGCTCGCGCGGAGCCATCCGTTCTGCACGAACGTCTCGTAGCCGTCGGGCCGCACCTCGCTGACGGTGGCCTGTAGGTCGACGTCGGGCGTGGACGACTTGACCCACAGCTTGACGGAACCGGCGCCAACGATCGCCAGGTTGGCTGTGAGCGGCGGCGAGGTGAACGAGACGGCAGAGCCCGCGGGCTGCGGCTCCCAGTTCCATTCCCACTTCGACGCGTCGCTCCAGAGCCCGCCCCCACCGGTGTTAGCTGAGTAATCGGTCAGCGCCAGCGCCTTCGCGTTGGAGGTGTAGGAGTCTGCGCCTGCCGCAACTGGCGGCTGGTCGCCAAGGGCGCCAGCCGCACCGAGGTACCAGGAGCGGGCTCGGGTGCCGGGTATCGGGAAGGAGGGGAACGACTGCTCGAAGGTCCGGTAGGGATCGCCGCTGGCGCCAAAGCCGAGGCTCGACTTACCAGCTCCATTGTCAAACAGGACGCGGACCGCGGGCAGCGCCTCAAAGGCGCTCAGCGCGGATTCGTAGGTCGGAAGGGACTGGATCGGGTCGTGCGGGAGCGTGATCGGGTCGAGCGTGAGGTCGAACGGGTCGATTTTGAGGTTGAGCAATGCCGCTCCCAGCGCTTCGTAGTAAATGATCGGCGCCGTCAAAGATAGGATCCGTCCGTGCGAGGGTGCCCGATGGGCAACGAACAGCTCGAGGAAGTCGTACAGGCGGTTGAGCGTAGCGGGATCGATCGAGTCGATGTGCGCGCCGTTGGTGAAGGTGAACCACTTGTGCGTCGTGCCGGTGAAGTTCGCGGCGAGAGCAGGACAGTGCCCGCCGGTCTGCTCGTCTTGCCATTGGCAAACCAGGAAAGTGGGCGCCGTGATCTTGTCGACGAAGGTGATCGGGTCCAATGGGTCGGCGAGGCTTGGAACATAGTGGGCGTTGGCGCTGATGATCGATTTCACATTCGTCGCGTCACCATGGAGCACCTGGTTGGCACGGCACGTCTGGTCGCCCCGCTGGATTTGTTCATAGGCCCACTTCTGGCTGCCTTTCGGCCCAGCCGGTTCGGCATCGGACTGACGTTCCTGAGCCCAATGTTCAGCGAAGCCCGTGTTGCGGATGCCGCCGGGGAAGAGCGTCGTCAAGGTCGCGTCGAGCACCGAGAGGGGCGCGATGGCCGCGAGATCGGGCGGGTTCAGCCTCGCAGCGAACAGCTGGCTGATCCCGCCGTATGAGATACCGAACATCCCGACCCTGTGGCCCCGCACCCAAGGCTGGCGAGCGATTGTCTCGATCACGTCATAGGCGTCGAGGCTCTGCAGCGGCTCGAAGTAGTCCCACGCGCCGCCCGAGCAGCCGGTGCCGCGCATGTTCACGTCGACCACCGCGAAGCCCATCAGGTTGGCGATCACCGCGAGCCCGCTTTCGGGCCCTTCGGGATTGGCGTAACCGTAGCCCGAGTACTCGATCAGCGTCGGGAACGGGCCCTTCGGCGGCGGCAGGAACGAGAACAGCGACGGTACTCCTGGGGGCTGCGTCGGTGGGTGGACGTCGATCGCCAGCTTCGTGCCGTCGCGGGTGGTGAGGTATGTGTAGCCCCTGCTCGGGATCGGCTGGTCGTAGACACCCTGATCCCACGGTGCCGCGGCGTCCGAGTAGACGGTGACCGGCCCAGACTCTCTGCCGTCCGAGTCAAGACGCACCTTGTAGCCACTCCCGGCCTTGACCTGACGGAACAGTAGGCCACCGAGCGGGTCCGCTCTCTTCGTTGCCACTGTGCTCCCATTCCGGTCTAGAAGCGACATCTTCGCGCCCGACAATTGCGCACCGGGAGCGGGCACAACGTACACCTGCCCAGCGCTCCCGCTGGCGGTGAAATGAGTTGTTCCTGGGGCTGGCGGAGACGGCCCACACCCCACGAGTGCGATCGCCGCGACCGGCGGCAGCAGCCTCGCGCAGCCGCGAATCCGTCTGCCCGCCACGCTCCCTGGCCTGCGGCCACCCCCGCCGTGCAGCGCGAGCACGGTCGTGATGAGATCAAAGCCACGGCTCACCGTGCAAGTGTCCCATACCCGACGGCTGGAGTGATTCGGGCAATTCGATCTTCGCATGGTCGTGCATGTTCGGCGGGGCGCCCGCGAGCACGAAGCACGCAGTAGGCCGCCCACATGTAATCACCAGGACATTGCCTAGCAAGCAGAGGTGAGCTGCGCGAGCCTTCGTGCGCGTGGCGAGCACGGCTACCGCGTCGCTGCGAACGTTCTGCAACTGTCTCGCGGCTGGCTGCAAACGTTTTTCAGCTTTAGTATCGGGGGGACAGGGGTTAGAGCCCCAACAGCGGGGCCTTCGGACCGGTGTGGGCCGTTTTCGTGGGGCGGTGGCCGCTACGGGCGGCCAGCCGGTTCCTCGGCAGCACTGGTTGGCGGGTCGGGGGGATGTGTATGAGGACGAGCGGGCCCGTCCAAGGCATACACGGTGGCAATGATCCCGCAGAGCAAAAGTCCGTAGATCACGCAACCGCGCAGCAGTATCGAGTCGTGCCCACGAGCAACAACGACCAGCGCGGCTACCTCTCCAATCACCCCGCCGATCCAAAAGCCTCTGAGAAAGAAGCGAGCGAACGACTCCTTTGCATCCAGACCTTGGAAGTAGCGCCCGTTGACCGCGCCCACGAGCAGCAGCACGGGCAACATCTGTGCCACAACGACGTAGAAGTCGCCGCGCATATGAACGTGCACCGTGCTCACCCCCGCGCCAAGAATCAGCAACGCGCTTCCGATCGATACGGTCACTCGGCGATCGACCCGGCTATTCAACGCGCCAAAGAAGCGACCTTCAATCAACTGCTTGTGTCGCCATGCACGACGCACGATCACCGACAGGCCGGAAGAGGCGTGACCTTCGTTCCTTTCTGTCGGACCCATGCAGCAACCAGGATCGCGCGACGTCCGGATGTGCTGATGCCGCGATCGTCGCGTACCCGACGCCCCTCGCGCGAGCGCCGCTAACTGACAAGCCTCTTGCTCAAACCCTCAAGGGCGGGACGCAGGTCGGGCAGGTCGCGCTCGACGACGTCCCAGACGAGGTTCAGGTCCACGCCGAAGTATTCGTGGATGAGCTTGTCGCGCATACCCGCGATCTGCCGCCACGGCACTTCGGGCTCGAGCCCTCGCGTGGCGTCCGATATGCCCTTCACGGCTTGGCCGATGATCTCGATGTTGCGGATCACGGCGTCCTGCGTCTTGCGATCCACGAAGAAGGCGTCCCGGCCGTCGACCGTATAACCAAGGATCGCGTCGATGGCCTCGATCGCGTGAAGTAGGTAGACGCGCTCGTCTCTCACAGAGGAACAGCCTCGGCGAGTATGCGCTCGCGCAAGTGCGGGCTGACGCCGCGGTCGCTGAGCACATCGACCTGTGTGCCCAACAGGCTCTCAAGGTCCTGCCAAAGGCTCACCAGGTCGAGCAGGCTACGGCCCGACTCCATCTCGACAAGCAGGTCGACATCGCTTCCCGTAGCGGCTTCGCGCCTCGCTGTCGACCCGAAGACCCGGACGTTGCGAGCGCCGTGGCTCTTTGCGCACCCAAGGATCTCCTGCCGGCGAACGCGCAGTCGATCGATATCCATTGGTTCGTGCTGGCGCTCCATGCACATCACGTTACAGGCGCGCCAAGCGTCAGCCGAACTCCGGCGACGGCGTCCAGCCGCCACCAGCACTACCAGCGTTCCAACGCGAATCTGATCGGGGACACAGGATCTGCACTTGTTACCCCCACGCCCTCAGCCCGCGCCCCCCTCGCCAGCCAACACCGCCGGCCGCCCCTCCGCCATCAACGGCGCACCGCAGTGCCAGCAGTAAGCAGCGCCACGACTGTGCACCGCACCGCAGGAGCGGCACTGACCGTGAACACCCGCCTCGGCGCCCGCGAGCAGCCGCTGCACCTCACCCAGCTCCGCGTCGGCGGCCTGCAGCTCGGCGGCTTTGCGGGCGATCACGTCGAGGCGGTAGTGATCGCGGATGGCCATCTCGTAGGCGAGGCCGCCCAGATCCAGCGTGAGCGTTGCCACGCGCTCGGCAAGCTCGTGAGAGCGGCGGCGCAGATCCGCCAGCGAGCCGCCCGCCGCCGGCAGCGGCGGAGGCGGCGCGGTGGAGCTTCCGTTGAGCGAGCTCATCTCGTCATCTCGGGGGGGCGGGGCCCTCAGCCCGTTTCGATCGGCTGGGAGCCGAGGGCGTTGACTTCTTCCTGGTGCTTCTTGCCGGTGGTTTGGCTCAGTTTGTTGATCTTGTTGGAGCTCACTTTCACGGGAGTCGGCGGCGGCGCTTTTTCGGCAGCGGTTTCCTTGGCTGCTTCCTTGGCTTCTTCTGCTTCTTCCTTGGCGGTGGAGGAGGAGCTGGTGGCGGACGTGCCGGGGGTGGCGGCTGCGGTGGAGCCGGCGCCGCCCGTCCCGGCGGCCACGGGGATGCCGGAGAGGCCCTTGATTTCCACCACCTGCGGTCCCGACGGTGCCTTGCCCTGGGTTACCCAGTGGCCCACCAACAGCCCCGCAATCAGGCACAGCACGAGCACGCTCAGCAGGCTGAGCAACCCCGAGTAGCGACGCAGCCAGCCGGCGGCGCCGTGCTCGGCGTGGGCGCCGTAGCCGAGCGGGCTCATGTCGATCGTGTCCGCGGGCAGCCAGCGCTGCTGCCCACCGGGGGCGCCGCTCGCAGACTCGCCCTGGAGAACGTCGAGGAAAGCCAGCCGCACGGGCGAGCAGGGCTGGCCGCAGGAGAGGCAGTAGCGCTGGTCGGCCACCAGCGCTGCGCCGCAGTGCGCGCAGCTGCCGCTGCCCTGCTCGGATGGAACTGGTGTGAGGCTCATCCTCGAAGCCACGAGCTCAGCCGCCTGGGGCGAGCGAGCTCATCCGAAGGCTCCGCGCACGTAGTCCCGTGTGCGCGTGGCGCGCGGTTCGTTGAACACCTCTGCGGTGCTGCCGTACTCCACGAGGTCGCCGAGGTACATGAAGGCCACCTTGTCTGCCACGCGATGCGCCTGTGCGAGGTTGTGGGTTACCACCACCACCGCGAGGTCGCGGCGCAGCTCGCCGATGAGCCGCTCGATGGTGTTGGTGGAGATGGGATCCAGCGCGCTGCAGGGCTCATCCATCAGCAGCACCTCCGGCCGTGGCGCTATGGCGCGGGCAATGCAAAGGCGCTGTTGCTGTCCGCCCGACAGCCGCAGCGCGGGGCGGTCGAGTTCGTCGCGCACCTCCTCGTAGAGGCCGGCTCGCTGCAGCGCATCGATCACGAGCGGCTCGAGCTCGCGGCGGCGGGGGCGCTTGCGCGACTGCTCGCGCAGCGCGAACGCCACGTTGTCGAAGATGGACATGGGGAACGGGTTGGGCTGCTGGAACACCATCGCCACACGCGCGCGCAGCGTGGTGTCGGCGAGGTCGTGGATGTCCTCTCCGTCGAGCATGATGCGCCCCGCGCGCGATGCGCTGGGCGTGAGCTCAGTGAGGCGGTTGAGCGTGCGCAGCAGCGTAGTCTTGCCGCAGCCCGACGGGCCAATCAGTGCCAGCACCTCGCCCTGGTGGATCGACAGCGACACCGACTTCACAGCCTGCTTGGCGCCGTAGCTGATGCTCACCTCCTGCAAGCACAGCCGCTCCGGCCCGCTGGAAGGCAACCGCCTGACCGCCTCGCGCTCGCTGGGAGCGCTCACCGGCAGCGGCGCGCGGTCGAGCACGATCTGGCGTATCGGCGGCACCGAAACGTCAGCAAAGGAGCCCTCGCCGCCGCTGTGGCCGCCGCCCTCGGCGCCACCGTGGCGGTCGCGGTTGCGGCCGGTGACGTGTGAGGGATCGAGAACCATCGTCTCAGGACTCATCGGTCACAATCTCCATTGGAAGGACTTTGCCCATCGGACCGCTGAGGATAGCTGTTGCTCCCACTCTTGTAAAGGGCTGGGCGCGGGGGCGACTCACACAACCGGTCCCGCGGCGGTGAGGCCCGTGGCGTGGCCGCGCGATTGGCCCATGCGGTCCACGATCAGGTTGAGCGCCAGCACGAACACCATCAGCACCACTGCGGCCGCGTAGGCCTTCTGCGGCGCTGCGCCTTCGCCGGCGGGAGAGTTGTCATAGACGTAGCTGGTGAGGGTGGAGCCGGTGCCGCGCAGCATGCTCAGGCCGGGCACGCCGCCCTGCGTTTCGAAGCGCAGCGTCTCGCCGAGCAGCAGCACCACGATGGCGGTGTCGCCGATGATGCGGCTCACGCCCAGCGTGACGCCGGCGGCGATGTTGGAGCGCACGCTCGGCAGCAGCACGCGGCGGATGGTGGCGATGCGGGTCTTGCCGAGCGCGAAGGCGGCCTCGCGCATGTGCGCGGGCACCGCCTGCAGCCCGTCGCGCGTGGCGGTGAACAGCGGCGGCAGCGCAATCAGCGACATCATCGCGCCGGCGGCGATGAAGGATTTGCCGAACACGCCTCCACCCGACGCGGTGAACGACAGCGGCGCAAACAGGCTCAGCTGGAAGATGGCGAGGCCAAAGATGGCGATCACGATGTCCGGCGTGCCCGCCACCACCTCTATGCTCGACTCCACCGTCCTCGCCAGGTACTCACGTCCCCGCCCGCCCTGCCCGTACTCGGCGATCCAGATGGCGCTGCCCACCGCCAGCGGCACCGCGAGCACGACCCCGATGAGCGTGAGCAGCGCCGTACCCAGCAGCGGGTCGAGGAAGCCGCCGGAGCCACTCTGCGTGGTGCTCACGGACGGACGGCTGAACAGCAGGCTGGGCCGTAGGTACTGCACGCCGCGATAGCCCATGTAGACCACGATCGCTGTAGCGATCGCGCACAGCCCGAGCCCTGCGGCCCAGGCGAACGCCAGCGCCAGGCGGTCGGACCAGCGCCAGGAGCGCAGCGAGGAGCGCCGCCCTGGCCCCGTGGCCATCGACGCCCGCCGCGGAGGCGCGACAGCGCTCATCCGCGAACCCCATGCGGAGGCGCGTAAGCGCTCATCCGCGAACCCCATGCGGAGGCGCGTAAGCGCTCATCCGCGAACCCCATACTTCCGCAGCGGCAGCTTGATGAGGTATCCGGCGACGGACAGCACAAAAGCCGAGAACAGCAGCAGGAAGGCGAATGCGTAGAGGGCGGAGCCGAGCGCGGGGGCGCTGACGCCTTCGTGATAGTCCACGATGGCGGAGGCGAGCGTGCGCAGGGGCTCGAAGAAGAAGGTGATGCCGTCGCCTGGTCGGGGGGCGAAGGAGCGCGACCCCGAGACCATGGAGATCATGATGGCCTCACCGAGAGCGCGCGCGGTGGCGAGCACGGCGGCGGCCACGATGGCGGGGCGCGCAGCGCGCACGGTGACTGCGAGCACGGCGCGCACGGGGTTCACTCCAAGCGCGATGGCGCCCTCGCGCCAGGAGCGCGGCACCGACACAAACGCCTCGCAGATGAGGGCGATCATGATGGGCGTGATCATCACGGTGAGGATCACCACCGTGACCGCCAACCCGGCGCCGGTGAGCTCCACCACGTTCTGCACCGAGGCCTTCTGCTGGGCGGTGATGATGTGGTTGCCCACGAAGGGCACCAGCACGAGGATGCCTATCAGCCCGTAGATCACCGATGGCACGGAGGCGAGCAGGCGGATGACGGGGATGGCCACCTTGCGCAGGCGCGCGGGTGCGAGCTCCACGATGAAGATGGAGGAGAACACCGCGATCACGAGGCCCAGCGCCACGGCGATGGCGGTGGTGATGAGCGTGCCGTACACCAGCGGCCAGGCCCGCAGGTGATACACGGAGGCGGGCGGGTGCTGGCTGGAGCTGCCCATGTTGGCGATCTCCGTTTCGATGCTCCCGCCCGGCCCCAGCCAGCTGAGGCCGTTGTGCTGAAAGATGGGCCAGGCGTGCACGCCCACGAACGCCACCATCGCCACCACGGCGGCGCCCACCAGCAGCGACACCGCGCCGAGCGTGCGCTCGGCGCGGTGGTCCGGCCATGGGTCTCGCAGGCGCTTCAGCACCGCGGCCTCAGCTGACGGGCAGCCACTGGGTGGAGATGATCCTGCGGGCTGCCTGCGATTTGGAGATCCAGCCGATGAAAGCTGCAACGGGGCCGGTTGCCCTGCCCTTGGTGACCTCGTAGAAGCGGGCCACGCCGGGGTACTGCCCGGAGATGGCGTTGGCCTTGTTGCAGGCCACGCCGCCAACGCTGACCACGTTCACGCCGCCCTTTTCGGACTGGTAGTTGGAGAGGTAGCCGATCGAGGAGGGGTCGCTTTCAACGGCCTGCTTGAGCTGGCCCTCGGAGATCTTTTCGGGGAAGGCGCCGGGGATCTTCTTGCCTTCCAGCAGCAGCGTTTGGAAGCTGGAGAGCACGCCCGCGCCCTGCTGGCGGCTGATCACATCGATGGTGCCGGTGGTGCTCGACCCTCCTAGGCCGGAGCTCCAGCTGCGGGTCTTGCCGGTGAAGACGCTCACCAGCTGAGCCGGCGTGAGGTTGGAGACAGGGTTGGCCTTGTTGGTAACCACGCAGATGGCGTACTTGGCGATGGGATAGAACACGAGCCCAGCGGGGTCGCTGGAGATGGGGTCGCGCGAGACGTCGCCGATGCTCACGCGACCGGCGGCTACGTCGTTGATGCCGATTTGGGCGCCGCCCTGGGCGATCCGGAACTTGACCTTGTTGGGGTGGAGCTTTGAGTACTTCGCCGCCAGCAGCGATACCAGCGGGTAGGACGCGGTGGCGCCGCTGATGGTGATGGTGGTTGCTGCGGAGGCGGCCGCAGGCGCCGCCACCCCGAGCACACCTGCCGCTGTGAGCGTGGCGGAGATACGGCGGATGCGAGTCATTTGCAGGTGCTTCCTTTCAGGAGCTGTTGACAGGTAGTTGACATGCGGGACGGCGGAACATAGCATATCCCGACAGATCTGATCGACATTAGCTATTTTGTGGAACACATCGGAAATCTTCGGAATACCCCGGAGGCTTCGGATGAGCGGGAAGAACCTCAATGAGCAACACACCCCAGAGCCCAACCACGGCAAGCGATCCAGGCCCCGCAGGCGCCACACGCGAAGGCGCCCCCCCGCGCGGGCCCAGCACCCCACGCGCGTTGCGCCTGCCCTCAACGCGCGCTGCTGCGGCGCTTGCGGCGGCGATGCTGGCGGTGGGGATGGCGATGGGCGCTGCGATTGGCCCGACGCCGGAAAGCTCGCTGGCGGGGGACGCGGGTTCGCTGGCCAAGAGCCTGCCGCTGCTGCTCGCCACCGCGGCGGGGCGCGCGCAGGCGCAGGCGGCGCTCGCCAAGGCCACCGCCGCTGCCGCCAACGCCAATGCCGCACCGGGCGCAAGCACGACGGCGGCGCACAAACGCCGCAAACGCCGCAGGCGCCACGCGACCGCGGTGGCGCCGGCCTCGAGCGCAACTACGCCGAGCGGCGCGGAATCGCCGGCAGAAACCTCGCCGTCCACGCCGACGAGGCCGAGCGCCACCGTCAAGAAGAAGCTGCCGGCGGTGAGCAGCGTGTGGCTGATAGAGCTGGCGGGCGGGACTTTCACGCAGGCGCTGGCACAGCCGAGCGCAGCGCCTTACATGGACGGGCAGCTGCTGCAGGGCGCCACGCTGCTGAGCGGCTGGTCGGCGCCGGCGGGCAGCGCATTGGCGAGCGAGGCGGTGCTGGCGGAACCCCCTCCGCCGGGCGGAGCGCCGCCGCTGCTTCACTCGATCGTGCAGCCGCCCTGCCCTGAAGGCGCCGCGGGCACGACGTGCGCGCCGGAAACGCCGGGGCAGTTGACGGCGGCGGACGAATTCCTGAAGGCAACGCTCGCGCAGATCCTCACCACCGCTGCTTACCGCGAACACGGCCTGGTGGTGGTGACGTTCAGCACGGTGGCCATTGCCTCCCAGGCAGGTCTGCCGGCGGGCGCATCGAGCACCACCCTCACCTCCCAGCCGGCGGGCGGCGTGCTGTTGCTCTCGCCGTTTGCGCGGCCGGGCTCGCGTCCGTCCACCGCCTTCAACGCCACTTCGCCGAGGCAGAGCCTGGAAGCGCTACTGCACCGATGAGGACCCATCAACCAAACGAACGGAGAACCCCGTTGCACGCACCACTCGCCGCCCACCGTAAAGCGAGCGTCAGGCTCACAGCACTTGCGGGCGCGCTCGCGCTGCTGCTCGCCGTGCCGGCTACGAGCCGCGCTGAAGAATCCAATCCCAACAATTACTCCTGCCTGGGCAGCCTCACGGCGGGAACGCCGGAAGCGGGCAGCGAAGACCAGCAGGTGCGCTACAGCTTCTACTGCAACGGCCCCATCAGCGGATATCAGCTGGAGTCCCAGGTGCAGGTGACGGGCATCCAGAGCCCTCCCCTGGTGAGCGACGTGCACGGCACGCTGCTCACAGACTCGTTCTCCTGCTCGGGCGAAATCCCGGGCTGGGCGGTGAACTGCGTGGGCGCTGCCAAAGCGGGCTATGAGACCATCAGCGGGCAGTTTGCGATCGCGCGCAAGCTGTGCGCGGAGCCGCGCGTGGACACGCTGCTCACGGTCACCTATGCATATCTGGAAAAGACCGCTGTGACACAGGCCATCTCGGGCCCCTTCGACCTGGGGCGCCCCACCAGCTGCAGGGCGGACGCGCTGTCGGGCAGCACGCGCCTGAGCCCGCACGGCCCCATCGTCAAGAAGAAAGCCAAGAAGGGGCACGGCAAGAAGCACAGCGGGGCCAAGAGGAGATAGCCGGCTTTCGAGCTGCCGGCTTCTGGGCTTCGCCCGCGGCCTCTCGCTTCATTGCTGTCCGGTGGGCGCATGCGCCCACCGGCGGGGCCGCGCATGCGCGGCCCCGGGCCATGCCGCATGCGGCATGGCCTTCCGTCGTGGGCTGACGCGGGCACACGGCTCATGTGGCGGGTATCTAGATGCTGTTGTCACCAACGAATCGCCGTATAACCATGGTGATACAGCGTTCGATAAATTGGGGTTGCCAACAGCCCCCGAAAGCAGTAGCTGGCTACAGCATGCTGTTGGTCATACGTTCCACCTCTGCGATCGAGGTGAGGCCCTCGCGGACCTTCTGCAGGCCGTCATCGCGCAGGCGCAGCATGCCTTCCTGCACGGCGATGGCGACCATGTCGTCCACTGCTGCGCGCTCGAGGATGAGGGCGCGGATGGGTTCGCTGACGTGCATCACCTCATACAGCCCCACGCGCCCGCGATAGCCCGTGCCTGCGCAGCGCGAGCAGCCCACGGGCTCGAACGGCTCGGCGCCCGCGAGCCCGTGCTCGGCGAGAATCGACTCGGACACGTTCTGCGGCCGCTTGCAGTGCTTGCACAGCATGCGTACCAGGCGCTGGGCCACGATGCAGTCCACCGCGGAGGACACCAGGAAGGGCTCGATGCCCATGTCGATCAGCCTCCCCAGCGCGCTGGGAGCG
>Ga0210403_10001870_pt1 | contig 19554 bp, 16 predicted proteins | sample IncBWC19MmetaG_FD_150863 | JGI IMG/M metagenome (GOLD analysis project Ga0210403, IMG submission 150863) | Forest soil microbial communities from Barre Woods Harvard Forest LTER site, Petersham, Massachusetts, United States - Inc-BW-C-19-M | ecosystem: Environmental > Terrestrial > Soil >... | reverse complement strand
GTGCATAGCTAGCAGGCACAATCAGAGCACGACTTCCCTTGCATCGCATCCCAACCCTCTCGCAAGATGATCGGCAGGAGCAACAGCGCGGCGCTGGGGTCAACCCAGGCGATTTTGAATATCGCGTTGACGGCCAGGCCGCCCAATGCGATCCAGGCAAGATACGCGCACATTGAACTCTGGACTGCATCGGCCTTCAAAGAGCCGCTATTGGTTTTCGCAGCCAGGCTTCTCTTTTGGGCTGAGAGCCAAGGCATGAAAATGCCGGCTGCCAACAGCAACCCGATGCCCAAGTAACTTGGCCCGGGCCGAAAGCGCGGATCCGCCAATGCCAGGACCGAGCTTCCCAGGATGAATGCAGCCAGAGCGAACAGCAAAAGCCCGGTGCTTCGAGCGGCCCTCTTTTCGTCCAGGCGCGCGGATTGATTGAAGCGCAAGAGCACAACCAAGGCCGACCCCAGCTCAATACCGCTGTCCATTCCGAATCCCAAGAGCGCTACGCTATGGGAACGCAGAGCGGCGAAGATCGCAACAGCGGCTTCCGCGCACATCCACGCAATCGTGATCCGTTGAAGCGATGCGACCTGTTTCTGATACTGGGACAGGAAATCCGGCATCAATTCATCCAATCCGAAGTGTCCAATAGTATCCGTTGACTCAACAGCATGTCGGCCGCGTTGGCATCGAAAGACTGCATAGCAATCCAGGAAAACGCAGCCATTCGCTGTGCCTGGTTCTGTAGGGAGTTCGCCAACTGGAGGGCTTCCTGAGGGTTTCGCCACCAGAGCAAGGGGAGCGCCTGGACGATGAGTTCTTCTCGCTGGCTGGATGGAAGTGTAGTCCTTCCGGCTTCAACAGCGCGCCTCGCGCGATCAATGGCCTGCGGCGGATGTGACAGCCACTCAAAACGGGCCAAGCGTACCTGTTCCAGTGGGTTGGGGTCGTTCTGGGCCGCAGCATGCTTGAATGCGAAGCGAAAAACCCGCTTCTCCAGGAGAGAAAAAGATTGGGGCAGTTGCTGCCGGTTCTTTTCGAAAGACGCCCGCAAAGCAAGAAGCAGTTTGGCGGCATCCTGAACATCCACGGCGACCACCGATTCGCAGGCCAACATGACTACATCGGCATGCAGATATAGCGTGTCGAGGTTCTGTGGCTGCGCAAGTTCCTCCACCAATCGACTCGCTGAGAGAGGGGTGATGACAGCCGCAATCGCCGTGATGTTCGACAACAGTTCGACGCGCCCGGGTCCTGAATTGACGATATTGTCGAGCAGGCGGTTGAGTACCTCGGGTTTCGGGTCGCCCGCCCTGGGGCTCGATTGTGCTGCGATCAGATAGATCAGCAGTGATATCGGCGATGGACGTCCAGATTGCAGCCGGGCGACAGCTTGCCGCGAATGCGCCCGGCTCCATACGGCGAAAGTCATGGCCTGAAGCGGGCCTTCCACACTCTGCCCGCCGGCGTTTTTCAGGGAATCGGCGGCCTCCAGCCATGCTGCTGTATCCGGGTCTTTCGCGATTTTTCCGCGAACTTCGTCATAGGCCGGATCGCCAAACAGCGCGAGGGCCGGCATGAGTTCGGCGGCAGCCACAATCGCAGCGTCTGGGGCGGAACGCTGGTACGCATCGAGGGCCATGGCGAGATAGGGATGGCGCTTCATCGGTTCAACCCGCGACGTCTTAGCTCGCGGCGGCGACGTGGCGACGAGCACTCCTTCTCCGAAACCAAAGGGGGGTGTCAGAGTCATCAGCCGCTGCCGGCTGGCCTGGGTGATATCCACCTGATCGAACACGATGCCGCCACCTCGGATGCGCATCACCTGGCCGCTGTTCCCCGGCACGGGAATCTCAAAGTGAAATGGCGTGGTTTCGACATCATGGACCATCTCCGCCCAAATTGCCTTAGGTTCACGCCGTCCCGTTCGCGGCAATGCCTGTATCTTGAGGGAATCGATCAGTTGACTCAGCGTGCCTTCCTCGCGGAACCGCTCCTTGTAAGCTACCGCCATAGCGCGGGCGGCATAGATTGCGCGCAACTCGGCAAACCGGGCATCCTGATTGACGACCTGGACCAGCGCCGGAACAAGGTATTTGTTGGCAATCCGGAGCTTGGCATCCATGAGCGCTCGTTGGTCCTCCGGACTTGTGGCATGTCCGGTAAACAATCGCTCGATGTTCAAGCGAACATCCAGCAGGCAATCGGCGATCTCAACATCCGTCCCAATAATTCGCGCGGTACATTCGCCGGGGACGATCCACACGCGCCATTCCGATCCTGCATTGGCAAGCGGGCCCGCGAGTTCCTCAGCCCAATACTTCTTGCCAACATCAGTGGCCGGGTCCGAGACTTCCCAGGTCACGCGCTTGAGGAGCAGGTCCGCCTCCAGCAGCGCGCGCCCGGCATCGGTCTGGCCCAGCATCGGATCGGTAATGCGTTCCGGCTCTTGCGGGTTAAGATTCACCCACCAGGCGCTGTCAGGAAGCATGAGTGCGGTGGCGAAGGCGGCGAGAGAAGCACCTGCCGGTGCCGAGGCGCCCTTCTTCTCCGGTGCGAAGCTGGCGCGGAATTGACGGGTTTGGTTGGGCGCGGCAACATCGGAGATATAGTGAAGCCGCACGGACGTGAGATCAATTCCTCCCAGGTCGGCATCCGGCAGGCCCAGCGTGTTCAGCACACTCTTGGCGGCTTTGGCGGCGGCGGTTTCTACCAGTTTGGGCGCCACCTTTTCCCAATCCGTCGGCGGAATGACGGGCCCCGTCTTGACCTTGCCTTCAACATCAAACGCCATGGGTCGAATATCGCCGCCACCGCATTGCTCAGGAGGGCCAGCGCACCATTTGGGGAGCGGTTGAGTCATCTGCGGCTGCAATACGCGATTCAACTGCTGGCGAACGACTTCCGCGCGGTCGGCAATTGCCTCGTGACCACTCGGGGCCGCATAGGTGAGCGCGTCGACCACTGCATCCAATGTTCCTCGCGGGATGCGGCGCGGCTGTTCGTGCAGCCTATCGGCCTGAAAGCGGCCTATGGCCCCGGTCACGAGCCGGGCAATTTCTGTCGTCTGCGCCCGCCTTTCCGGCCCGGGAATGTCGGGCCCATGGCCACTCAACAAGTGTCCAACCAGGTTGTAGCGATTCGCATGGGTAACGCTGTCGGCCAGGGCATGCAGATATTGGCCGAAGTAGATCTTCGAGGTCTCCTTGTCTGGAGCATCTCGCGCGCGATCATATAAGTCGACCAGGCGGCGCTGCACCATCTGCCGATAGCTCCTCGCGACAGCTTCAGGTTCGTCCAGAAGGCGAGTGGATTTTGCCGGTGCGTCGCAGCAGCTTACGTAGGAAGGAAGAGAATGCCACAGGGTCCCCCGCTCAAACCACCATCGATCTTTGATCGATGCTGTCTCAGGGAAGGGCGATGTTTCGGCGTTTTCGTCGAGGCTCTGAGACGCCTTGGCAATGAGGAGGGCATCACTCTGGGACAGCCCTGAAGCAAGGCAGATAGCGTAGACCCCATAGAAATGCATGTCGACTTCAGATGCGCCGGCATCTGAACACAGGAGCACAATTGCCGTTAAGCAGACGGTGATCCAACGCTGTAACATACTCAGCGTCCGTCCCGGATCTTCTTCACGTCCTTCTCATAGCTTTCGAAGTAGCTGCGCGCTGCATCGGCCGGGGCGGGCCGTTTCGGAAACCCAACGCAGACACCATTGAGCACTGCGCCCTGACGCTCCGAAATGCTGGCCGGCTTGTAGGTCTGGGCCGGATTTTCGTTCTTGTAACGGCTGACGACTTTGTTGTTCCGGTCGAACTCATCGAGAGTGGCCAGCGTGTATTGCCCCGTAGGACAGTTGAAGACCTCACCGATGAGCCAGTTCTGGCCGGTCGCCAACTTCTCCTTATAGGTCACCACGACGGCATTGTTTCCACTGGCGCGATAGGCCGAATCCAGCGATATGGAATACTCGGCTTCTTTATCGAACCAATACAAGAACCATTGCCCTGGCGGTTTGGCGCCGCTGGCGATCGTCGCCGCTAAAAGCAGTACGACAAGAGCTGTTGCCCTGTTCTTCATGTCACCCTCCCCCTCATCCAGGCCGCTCGGGCCAAGGCGACTCGCCGAAATGACAATAGCGGCAAACGAAACCGCCAAAAGTCAACGGCTAACGCCTTTCCCGTGCGCGTGTGATATGCCGCGAATGTCAGGAAAGGATACAGCCAAAACGGTTCACCCTGTGAGTTAATTCTTCCGGATGGGGAGGCGGAGATTCGTCATTTGGCCGCAGTCACCGGCCGTGACAGAGCAGATTGTTAAAGTGCGATCAAACGGACCACCCGGCTGCATTGCTCATCATGCTGCTTCCGGGCTGCCGGGACAGCAGCATCCCGGAACTCCCATGGTGCTTGCAGCGGCATGTGGCAGATCGTCTGTCCGGCGGCCAAGATCAAGCACTTCGGAAAGCGGGCCTATGTCGAATGCAGCGCTCAGTCTTGTGAGTTGCAACAGCGCTTCGACCCGCGGCTGCAGGTTCACGAGCTTCAATTGTTTGCCGGCTGCATGCGCGCGGGCGCGTAGGTCAACGAGAGCGCCTAATCCTGCAGCGTCCATGGCCGCGATGCCGGCCAGATCCAGGACTACGACCGTCGCCTCGCCTTGAGTCAAAACAGCGTTTCGCAGGCCGTCGTCACTGCCAGTCCCGATTCGCCCAGTGCAGTGGAAAACCGCCACCGCTCCGAGGTCCTTCATGGTGAAATTCAACATTGTGTTCTCCTGCTTGCCGCCCGATACTTTACACACAGCGACCTGAAATTTGGTCCGGCGGCCCCAGTGCTTTTCGCAACATATATAAAGACGTTTAACAATTAGATTTATTACCTGCCCTCAAAGATTTATTTTATTTGGCGGCTGTTAAAACATGATGAACAGAACACCGGCAAACGAGTGCTGCGACCAGGAAGTTTAGTAATCCTCAAAAATCTGGATGCAGTGTTAGAATCGTCTCGGTTGCGCTGGGTTTTCGGGCGCCCTCTTACTCAGAAACAAGCACAGCGTAACGTGGCCCCAACCAAGACCTTTGAAACACAGAGGAACAGAGGTAGCAGAGGATTTTTGGGGTTGTGAAGAGGGCCGAGAAATCGCCGACGGACCGCGAAGGTTTTGATGAATAGCGACACGGAAACAAGAAGAAGCTAATATGGGCGTTGCCAGTTTGACGGACCCAAAAGATCTTGACGTCGCGTATCTGCGTGCGCTCGAAGCTGAGAGCATTCACATCTTGCGCGAAGTAGCGGCCGACTTCGCCCGGCCGGCGTTGCTGTATTCCATTGGCAAAGACTCCTCCGTATTGTTGTGGTTGGCGCGCAAGGCCTTTGCGCCCGGCGACTGTCCTTTTCCTCTGCTGCACATCGACACCACTTACAAATTTCAGGAAATGGTCGAATTCCGCGACCGCACCTGCCGGGAGCTGGGCCTCCGGCTGCTCGTCCACACCAACCGGAACGCCATTGAGAATGGTACCAATCCGTTCAAGCTGGGCACCGCGAAGTGTTGCGGCCTGCTCAAGACCAAGGCCTTGCTCGATTCCCTGGCCGAACACCATATCGACGCGGCCATTGGCGGGGCCCGCCGCGAGGAAGAACGCTCACGGGCCAAGGAGCGTATCTATTCGGTCCGCGATGGCTTCGGCCAGTGGAACCCCAGAAACCAGCGGCCTGAATTGTGGAACCTGTTCAACGGCCGCATCGAGGGCGGAGAAACCATGCGCATCTTCCCGCTCTCGAACTGGACCGAGCTGGACGTCTGGCGTTACATCGAACTGGAGAACATTCCCGTGGTCCCCCTCTATTTCGCCAAAGAACGCGAGGTGCTGGTGCGCGGAGAGATGCTGCTGCCCATTGAGCACGGCCTTCCGCTGCGTGACGGGGAGCGGACGCAACGCGTACTCTGCCGCATGAGGACCCTGGGATGCACCTACTGCACAGGCGCCATCCGTTCCAGCGCCGATACCGTTCCCAAGATCATCGAAGAGCTACGGAGGGCGATTCGTTCCGAACGTGAAAACCGGATCATCGACCACGATCAGGATGGCTCCATGGAACTAAAGAAGCGGGAAGGATACTTCTAGTGCCGGCCATCGAGCTACTGCGGTTCCTGTCAGCCGGCAGCGTGGATGACGGCAAGTCAACGCTGATCGGGCGGCTGTTGCACGATACGGGTTCAATCTACCAGGACCAGTTTGCGTCGCTGCAAAAGGCCTCGCCCATGAACGGCAATGGAGGCATCGACTTCTCCCTGGTGACCGATGGGCTACGGGCTGAGCGCGAGCAGGGGATCACCATCGACGTTGCCTATCGTTATTTCGCGACCGCGCGGCGCAAATTCATCATCGCCGATTCGCCCGGACACGAACAATACACGCGCAACATGGCCACCGCCGCCTCCACCGCCAATCTGGCCGTGCTGCTCATGGACGCGCGCAAGGGACTGCTTCCACAGACCTGCCGGCACGCGGCCATCGCGTGGCTTCTGGGCATTCGCAGCTTCATCGTGGCGATAAATAAGATGGACCTGGTGGAATTCCGCGAAGAAGTGTTCCGCGACATCGCCGGCCAGTTCACCGGTTTTGTATCGAAGCTTGGCAGCCCGCGGCTGCACTTCGTCCCCACCTGCTCCCTGAGCGGCGATAATGTGGTCACCCGCTCGGCGCGAACTCCCTGGTTCGATGGGCCTACACTGCTGGAACACCTCGAAACCGCCCCTATCGTTGGCAACGGCGTACCTCGCGGGTTGCGGTTTCCCGTCCAGAGTGTCCTGCGTTCTGCGACATCTTCCCCCCTTTCTTCCAGAAGATACGCGGGCCAGATCGCTTCGGGAATCATGCGCCCCGGAGACCTGGTCACCGCTCTCCCTTCCGGAAGGACCACACGAATCACGTCCATCCGCGTAGGTGACCAGGAGATGGAGTCGGCCACGCCGCCGCTCTCCGTCAGCGTGGCGCTCGAAACCGAGCTCGATATTGGCCGCGGGGACATGCTGGCCAGCCCTGATTCTTTGCCGCAAGTGACCCGGCGCCTTCCGGCGATACTGCTATGGATGAGCGAACTGCCCATGAAACCCGGCAGCCCTTATTTGATCAAGCACACCACCCGCTTTGTGTGCGGCAGCATCGCGCGGCTCATCGCGGTGATTGATCCCACCACGCTGGAACGGCGCCCGGCCAAGACCCTGGGCATGAACGAATTTGGCCACGTCGAAATCGAGACCCATCAACCGCTGTACTCCGATCCCTATGGCGAGAACCGCGTGACTGGAGCGTTCATCGTTGTCGATCCCATCAGCAATGAGACGCAAGCAGCGGGAATGATCGAGCCTGAAAGCGGGCGGCAGAATGGCAGCGTGATCGGCGAAGAAACCGGCAGATCGCAGGGACTGACCGTTTGGTTCACGGGGCTTAGTTCCGCGGGCAAGAGTTCCATTGGCCAGGCCGTTTACGAAAAGCTCTGGGCCCGTGGCCACAAAGTGGAATGGCTGGATGGCGACATCGTCCGTCAGCACCTCAGCAAGGGCCTGGGCTATGACAAGAAAGACCGCGACGAGAACATCCGCCGGATCGGATTTGTGGCTGAATTGCTTACCCGCAATGGCGTCATTGTGATCGTCTCCGCCATCTCACCCTACCGCGCGGTGCGCGAAGAGGTGCGCAAGCGGACCGGCAATTTCCTCGAAGTGTACGTTTCCGCGCCGCTTGCAGTATGCGAGCAGCGCGATCTGAAAGGCATCTACCGGCGCGCCCGTGCGGGCGAGATTCACGGAGTCACAGGCGTTGACGACCCCTACGAACCTCCGTTGGCGCCGGAAGTCGAATGCCACACCGATTCTGAAACACTCGCTGAAAGCACCGCGCGCGTTCTGCGCAGAGTGGAAGAATGGCTCTTGGCCCGAACAGCGCAATCATCCTAGAAACTCCAGGGGCCTTGGTTTTGGCTAAGACGCAGAGACGGTGCGGAGCACCGTCTCTACAGCCGCGGTTATTTCCGGACTCCTCAGCCCCTGGTGTTTCTCCATTGGAAGGCGCTTACTGGAAGTACTTCCGCTTTGCCAGCCTCTTGACCGCTACCGCCGGAGTGGGCAGACCCACTACATCGGGGTTGAATCCGCCGCCCGCGGACCCAAAGAAGAGAAAGCTGAAATCAAATCCATTCTGCGTCTGTGCGATGCCGTGGCAACCCTGGCAGCCGCCACTCGACGTCATCCCCGGCGGCGACGTATAGGAATCGACCACGTTCACCTGGTTCCGGATGTTCGTCAGGACCCCGTTCGCGATCGGCGGGAACCCACGAAACAACTGAATGCCTGGCTGGCTGCTTTCCACGACAATATTGGCAAGATAGAAATCGGGACTGCTTTCGTTACTGGTCGGCACCGCCTGAATTCCTGCTAGAGTGTAGTACTGCCAGACGAAATTCTGGCTAAAACCGGGCGTCTGCTTCATGGCGGCCAGGGCCTGGTTATTGACGGTCGCCACTCCAGGAACGATAGCAACCGGCTGAGTTACCGGAACAATTGAAGGAACGGCGCCGACCGGCAGAGGGGTCAGAATCCCATTGGGATCGGCGAATGGCTTCTGCGTATTGAATGGTCCGTTGGGCAGATTGATCTGGGGGTTGTTCACGGTCTGGCCCGTCGGCGGGAATGTGGTCGTGGGGGGCGTAGTGTACGCAATCGTCTGGTACTCCGGCACGTAGTAGAGGCCGGTGGGAGACGGCGGCGCGGTCGCCTGGTTCTGAAGGTCATCCACTTGTTGGAACGTGGCGAAGGTAAACGCCGGATAGTTAGGCGACTTGTGAATGATATGCAACGCAATCAATGCATACATGGTTGTGTGTGCAACCGGATTGGCGTCGGTGCCCGAGTAGGTAATCACGGACGCGGTATGGTAACGGTATTGCTGCGCCGTTGGTATCGAACTCAGCGGTCTCCAGGCGGCCTTCACCTCCACGGTGCCCGTGGGCAAGGTAATGGCCGGCGAAAAGTGGAACGGGGGGAACTGGGGCTTCAGCCCGGCATAGTTGGAGTTCACAAAACTCCACTCGTACTGATTCACCTTGGCCTCGAACAGGACTTGAGCATCATATTGGGGCTGGGGTTTACCCGGCGTCTTCGGAAAGAACAAGACATTTTGCCCAATTTCCGTGGCCTCATCGAGGTTGTTGAAGTTGTGGTAAGGCACGGTAATGCTAGGCGCTATCTTGCCCTTGGGAACAACAGGGCTCACGACATACGTTGGCGTGGAGTTCCAAGGTTGCGGTGGAACGCCGACGCCCTTGGCATTGTACGGAAAAAGTTCGACCCGGTGCTGATAGGTCTCCCACAGCAAAGGCCCGAAGGCCCCTTGCCCCGATGACGTGAAACTGCCGCCCGTGGTGCCTCGTTGCGACTTGTTGGCCGGCGAAACCGCGGAGATGAATTCAAGCCATGCGAACGTTGCCAGGTCCTGGGCCGACGGAGCTGGATTGCGGTAGACATCCACCGGGATCAAGGGCGCCGGGTTGGTCATGTCCGTCACCTGGATGGTCCGGCCCGGGTTCACTGGCGGACCAAACGGCGGTGGCCCTTGTGACCAAACGGGCACGCTGACGAAAAGTCCCATCAGTGCGGTGGAAATCGTGAGTGCCATTCCATACAAGCGGCCAAATTTCTTTCTTTGAATCATTGCTGCCCTCCAAATGTTTTTTTTTGGGATATTGAATCCCATGCGGCGGCGATCTGAGGCTTATTCAAGCTCTTCACTTTCTCAACACTCTTTCTTCCTTCTCCCGGTCCTGAAGCTCTTCTCGCTCAGAGGCCGCCATCGCTGTCTTGGGATTCTTGTATTTAATTCAGTAAGCGCAAAGCATCATCCAAAGGGACCATAAGCGAACAGAATCTCATCCCATTAAGAACTTCTAAGATTGAAGCCGAGGCAACGCAAAACAAATAGAACATGATCGTCCGTCAGTATTTAGCTCCAAAGAATTGACTCTCGTCCAATGTTGCTCGATAATACCGCTCACTTTGTCCATACCTGTCCCAAGACGCAGCGGCAGCCAGAACCAACCCGAGATGCCGCTCGATACCCGCTTCGGCCGGTTTACTCTTTGCGCTTATCAGGCGTCGGATGGAAGCGAACCGATTGCCATGATTTCCGGCGAGGTGCGCGGCGTCGAGCACCTGCCGGTCCGCGTTCACTCCGCCTGCTTTACCGCTGAGAACATCGGCTCCCTGCGCTGCGATTGCCGGGAGCAACTGGATTTCGCCATGGGCTACGTGGCCCGTGAGAGTGGTGTGGTTATCTACTTGCACCAGGAAGGCCGGGGCATCGGCCTGGCCCACAAGATCCAGGCTTACGCCCTGCAGGAACAAGGACATGATACGGTGGACGCCAACAGCCTTCTGGGCTTGCCCGAAGATGCGCGCACCTACGAAGACGCGGCCTTGATTCTAGAGGATCTGGGTGTGCGCTCCATCCGGATGATTACCAACAACCCGCACAAGATCGCCTCTCTCGAACAGCTGGGGGTGGCCGTAACCGGGCGAATTCCGGTGGTCATTCCCGCCAACCATCACTCGGAACCGTATTTGCGAACCAAGTTCACGCGCATGGGGCACATTCTCTGATGAGCGCCAGCGGAGGGCCGGTCCGTTTTGTAATCCTCAACGCTGCCCGCACCGGCAGCAATTATCTATGCACGGTGCTCAACTCGCACCCGGAAATACTCTGCCATCACGAGATTTTCAATCCCCACGTCGTGGGAGTCGCCCGTCATCTGCAGGTCAACGGTTTCCAACTGGGCACCATCGAAGAACGTGAACGGGACCCGGTCACCTTCCTGCAGCACGTCTGGAAAACCGGCCTCGAACATACCTGCGTGGGATTCAAGCTGTGCTGGCGGCAGCACGAGATTGCCTACCGCGCCGTTTTGGACGATACCAGCGTGCGCAAGATCGTGCTCAAGCGCCGGAACCGCGTCAAGACCTTCATTTCCCTGCTGCGGGCCAGGGAAACCGGCGAGTGGGTGATCTATGAAGATTCCGCTGCCACTCCGCAGAATCCCAAGAATCCAAAGATTCATGTGGCCCACGCCGAGTTGCTGGACAACATCGAGTTCAACGAACAGTACTATGCGGAAATCGAGTCAATCCTCGGGCGCACCGGCCAAAAACACCTGACATTGTTCTACGAAGACCTCTCGTCGGAAGCCGCGCTTGCAGGCACGCTGGAATTCCTGGAAGTGTCCCGGCCCGATCCTCGCCTGTTGCAGGGATGCACGCGCAGGCTCACCACCCCATCGCTTAAAGAAATCGTCTCCAACTTCGACGAGTTGAGCGCGGCATTAAGCGGCACCCCCCTGCAAACCGAGTTGCACTCAACGGAGGCCTGAACGATATGCTCCGCATCGTGTGCGGCCTGGTAGGCGCTCCGGACGAGGCAACCGACCCGCAACTCGCCTGCCGGGCGCGCGATCTTACCGTCTCCTGGCTGCGCTGGGGATATTTTGGCGACATCCTCGAAGACAGCAATATCGACGCTCTGCTGGCGCGCGCGGTGCAAAGAGGATATGACTACTGCCTGGTGCAAGGCTGGGGACATATCCTGGCGGAGCATGCGAGCCCGAACGGTGGACAGTCTCACAGCTTCTTCGAAGCGCTCCCTGACTGGATCGCCGGCGCCCGCTTCTGCCTGGCGGGCGTGGCTGACCGGTGCCTGCTGGCCGACCTGGCTGCCTGGCAAGCGCTTGGCCGCCCCTGCTCCACAAATTTCCCGATCACCGATTTCGGTCCGGAACTCTCCGGTTATCTCATCGACCTGAAGCCGGACCTCAGCGCGGGCGGGCCTTTTCTCCGGTCTCTCGATGAGCTATGCGAGAAGGCGGCACGCGGAGTTTTCGTCCTCAACTACGAACCTTACGGCGATGTGGAGGAAACGCCCGCCAACTTTCATGCCCCGCTTTCCGCGTTGTATAGCGTGGCGGCCGGTTTCAAGCCCAACCGTATCCTGCAAACCCATGGGTTCGACACGCACACGCGCATGGTGTTTTTCGACTATAGCCGCCAGGCCCTGGCCTTCCGCCGTCTGCTCCACGAAGAGTGGGATGGCCGCGACTATCCCCGCTTCCTGCAAAGCGCCTTTCCACGGATGGCCGAGGCCGGCACGCACTACTATCTTTGGCCGGGAGCGTCGGCCGAGAGGATGGACTGGCAGGAAATGGAGCGGCTGTGGGCGGCCGAGCTCTCCCGCTGGGGCGGCGCACAAGCCTTCGCGGACCATTGGTCGCGCTATCGAGAATTATGGCACGAGTACGTCCTCCTAAACATCCTCTCGGAGCAGCAACGCTTGCTGGAGGCAATCGACGACCAGGCCGGGTCCGTGATCTGGTGGAGCAACGCGTTTTGCACCGTCTACAGCGCTACCCACTATAGTCTGGAACAGAAGCGGCAAATCTACGAGCAGTGGGCGCGGAGTATCGCAAACAAAGCGCCCCGGCTCTTTCTGTACGGCTCCGATCACAGCAACAGCAGCGTCAATGGTATCGCGGCCGGAGAGTATTGGGACCGGTATAGCGCGCAGGGCGGGGACCCGTTGCTGGGGAGAAGTTTTCATCGCGGCCAGATCCGTTTCTGAGTGATCTGCGACTGGCATTCGAACCTATGAAAATTGCCTTGCTTCAGGAAGAAAGATATCTGCCGAGCTTCCACGGCAGCAACAAAAGCAACCGCGCCCTGCTTGAGGGCCTGGCGCGTGAGGGACACGATTGCCGGGCGCTCTGTTCAGTGGTTCCACTCGGCATGGGCCGTGAAGACGTGAAGTACGAACTGGCCAGGCGCGGTGTTGACCTCGAAGAAAATCCGGCCGGGCTCTATTCCTATTGCTACCGCGGAGTCGATGTTCGCGGTATGCCGAATTGGGCCGGTCACGAAGAGCGTTCGGCCTTCCTGCTTTCTCAGTTGAAAGACTTCGACCCTGACGTCGTTCTCGTCTCCTCCTCCGGCCACTCTTATATGCTGGCGACGGCGCTGGCGTTCGCACCCGGCCACACCGTTTATCTGGCGCACAGCCATGACGACCTGCCTTTCGGACCGCTGGCGCAGAGCATCGACGAACAGCGCACGCACCTGATTCGCCGGGCGCGGGCGGTCGTAACCGTCAGCCACTACTCGCAAGAATATTTCCGCGCTCACGCCGGAATCGAGGCAGTCTGCCTGCGCTTTCCGGTCTATGGCGAAGGACCCTACCCCAACCTCGGATGCTTCGACCTGGGCTGCGTCACGCTGATCAAAGCAACCGCCTCCAAGGGTGTCGACATGTTTCTCGATCTGGCTGCCGGCTTTCCGGAAGTGCAGTTTGCGGCACTACGGTGGCGTGCAAGCGACGCAGCGTTGTCCCGCATGGCGCAATTCGGCAACGTTCAGATCTGGGGGCCCTGCGACGATATCCAGCAGGTTCTGGGCCGCACCCGGGTCCTGCTCGCGCCATCGACGGTGCCTGAGACTTTCGGACTGATTGTTCCGGAAGCAATGTTGCGTGGCATCCCCGTCATTGCCAGCAGTCTGGGCGGCTTGCCGGAAGCAAAACTCGGCGTCGATGCCCTGGTGCCGGTCGACGCCGGTTTCGCCGGGTGGCGCGACGCCCTGGCGCGGTTGCTCACTGACAGAGGCGCTTATGAACGCTGCTCGCAAGACTCCCGCGCAGCGGCCTGCCATTTTGTCGCCGCAATCGATGTGCGCCCGTTTGAGGAGCTGTTTCAGAGTCTGCGCTCCCGTGATTCGCGCTCCCATTCGCCGGGCCTCCGGAGGGTGGCCGTCGTCGATCCATTCGATGCCGGCTTTCTGCTGGCTCAGGAGGTGGTCCGGCGCGGGTATACGTGCGTCAGTGTAGTGAGCAGCGAGCACATTGACCCGGAGATTGTTGCGAAAAGCGACCCGCGGCTGTTTGTCGAGACGATCCAGCACCGCGATGACGTGGGCGCGACAGTCGCCAGTTTGCGCGATCACAGAGTCGGTTGCGTGCTTCCTGGCTGTGAAACCGGAGTGAACCTTGGCGATGAGCTCAGCGAAGCCCTCGATTTCTGCTCCAACCGGACAGCGTTGTCCGCGGCGCGCCGCAATAAGTTTCTGATGGCGGAGGCCGCGCGAAAACACCAGGTCGCAGTTCCAGCCCAGTTCTTTTCCGGCCGGCCCGAAGAGCTGGTGGCCTGGGTTGAAAATAATTCCAGATGGCCCGTGGTCGTCAAGCCCGCGCAAAGCCTGGCGTCAGACGATGTCCGGATCTGCCGTTCGGCCGCGGATATCGCGGATGCGTTTCACGCAGTGGTCGGCAGAAGGAACATTGCCGGCGTGATGAACGACGGGCTGATTGTGCAGGAGTTGATGAATGCCACGCAATATGTCGTCGATACCGTCAGCTATCGGGGCGAGCATTACTTGTCTGGCATCTGGCGTTACGGCCGGCCGGAGTGGGCGCCGGACGTTCTCCGGGCGCTCACCGGCGATGGGCCCTGGCCCGCCTCCGCCGGAAAGCTGAACTGGGCTTCTTTGCGATATGGCGCCATCAGCTCCGTTTCCAAGCAGATTCTCCCGGGGGAAGGCGAAGTGGCCGGGGCGCTGTTCGATTATGCGGCCCGGGTGCTCGATGCCCTGGGGATTCAATTCGGTCCCGCGCACCTCGAACTGATGTGGACTAGCCAGGGTTTACGGCTCGTCGAAGTGGGAGCACGGGTCCACGGTGCGCCCCAGACGCACGCGATGAACCGCATATGCACGGGCGCCAGCCAGGTGGAGCAGACACTGGATATCTTCCTCGACCCGGCGCGTTTTCTGAGCGGCGCGAGACGCTCCTACACGCTGCGGTGGCATGGAATGATGTGCCGCCTGACGCCCTGGCGCGCGGGCTTGCTGCGCGGCTTCCGGGGCCTCGACCGCGTGGAACGGTTGCGCTCGTTTCATGGTGCCTTCGCCATGGCGAAGCCCGGCCAGCGTGTTCCTGGATGCGTGGGCGTCGCGATTCTTCTTCATCCTGATGAGGACGTATTGCAGCAGGATTGTGAAACCGTTCGCCGGCTTGAAAAAGACGATCTCTATCGGATCGAGGAAGAATGAAAGACATTCAAAACGCGCCGCTGAGCGGTTCCCCGCGCCGCCAGAGAGTATGGTCAATCGGCATTTATTCCGGGCCGTCGCCTCTCGCGCTGTCGCCGGCGGCCGTCAATCCGGTGCTCAACGCCGGCGACGTGACCGATGCCGATGCCCTCTTTGTTGCCGACCCATTCCTGTTGCTCCATCGGGACATCTGGTATATGTACTTTGAGGTGCTGCTCCGGCAGTCGCGGCGCGGCGTTATCGGGTTCGCAACCAGCGGTGATGGGCTCCGCTGGAAGTACGAGCGCATTGCGCTGGATGGGCCTTTTCATCTCTCCTATCCGCAGGTGTTCGGCTGGCGCGATTCGATCTATATGTTGCCGGAAACTCTGGGCGCAAACGCGGTCAGACTCTATCGGGCGGCGCATTTCCCCGGCACGTTTGAACCGGTGTGCGATCTAATCGAAGGACAGTGGGCGGACCCCACCGTTTTCTACGATCAGGGACTCTGGTGGATGCTTGCATGTTCCACGCCCTACGAGAACCGGACTCTTCATCTGTTTTCCGCCGAAGAATTGCAGGGACCATGGATTCCGCATCCGCGAAATCCGGTCGTTGCCGACGATCAGCGGGTGGCCCGTCCCGGCGGAAGGGTCCGCCGCGTGGATGGCCATCTGATCCGGTTTGCGCAGGACTGCGTGCCCAGGTACGGGAGCCGTTTGCGGGCGATCGAAATTCTCGAACTCACCCGGGCATCCTACCGGGAAGCCGAGAGGCCGGAGAGCCCGGTCCTGCTGCCGTCAGAAACCGGCTGGAATGCAGTTGGCATGCATCACATGGATGCCCACCAACTGAAAAGCGGAGGCTGGCTGGCATGCGTGGATGGTGACCGGATGCTGCCCGGGTCGATTTCGTCCGTCCCATGAAACCAGCCCCGGTTTGATCATCGAGTGCGTTTTACCTGCAATCTCGACTGAATAAACCCCAGCAACTGACTTCCTATTTCATCAACGGCATACTTTGCGGCCCATTCCGATGCATCAATTCGAATATCCTGTTCCAGGGCGGCGGCAACCGTATCCAGGATATGTCCGCGTTTCCCGGTAATCGGCCCAAATACATTGGGCCTTAAGTCCGCCTCATCGAAACCAAAGTAGTTCCCGTTGACAACACAGGTAAGACCGCAGGCCATGGCTTCGATCATTGACAGGCAAAAACTCTCGCTGGGAGAGGCCATCACAAAAAGCCTGGCCCGGCTATAAAGTTCGGCTACCTCCTCCGCGCTCTTCCAGGAACACGGTGCGGCCGGGGCGCGCGGATCGATGGTGCCGCTGACCGCCACACCGTCCATATAAGGGTAAACGCGGCGCCGGAAGTAGGCCGGTGTTTGCGTTCCTCCGGCCAGATAGAGAGGCAGGCCAAAGGTATCGTAGATTCTTTCTTTGTAATGCCGCACCAATTCATGCTGGTTCTTCTGGGAAGCAATCCTGGCTACGCAGATGATGAACTCTTCTTTCTTTCCGTTCCCGCGACGAAAGAAAACGCCCGGATTATAAGAGCCGCCCAGCCGCAGTACATCGTCGCGCGGCTCATCGCTCCAATGGGTGACAATTCCCCGGAAAAGCGCTTCGTCAATTTTCGGCTGCGGGTGGCGCTGGACAAAGCAAAACGACGGGATTCGGTCCGTCAACCGGCCAATGAGCTCCTGGTTCCGATCGCCCAGGCCCGGCTCAATAAACAGGCTGAACTCAAATCTCTCCTCCAGCAGAAAAGAACGCACGGCAGCATCTGGGACGGCTTCACCATAATGCAGCAATTCCATGCGTCCGGCGGGATTGATCACCAGCAGGTACACATCATAATCGCGAAAGACATGCGACTGGTAATCTGAGACTAAACGCTCAAAACCTCCAACCACGAGAGGATAAGGACTCTCGCTGCAGACCAGCAGCACTTTCGATTTCATGTTCAAGTCCTTCAAAGACTGGAATCCAGTCTTGTAAATTATTTCTTGGTGTGATAATAAGAACAGACCAATTCTAGTTGCAGATGCCAGTGGTGCAAGTCATGTCCACGTTTCACAGTGAAGCGAGAGTGCCGACTGCCGTCGGAATGTTCCGGCTGCGCATCTATGGCGGTCCCGGCGATAACGGCCCCATCGCAATCATAGCTGGTGAAAGCTTCACCCCGGAACCAACCGCTGTACGTCTTCACTCCGCCTGTTTTATCTCAGAGAACCTCGGCTGTCTGGGTTGCGATTGCCGCCAGCATCTGGATTTCGCCATGCAACACATCGCTGCCGGCGGCGGTGTCGTGGTGTACCTGCGCCGTGAAGCTTCCGGCCGCGGACTGGCCGACCAGATTCGGAAAGGGGCCTGCCGCTTTTCTGGTCCTTCGCCCCTCCATCGTGAAAGCTTCGAAACGGCCGCCATGGTCCTTAGAGACCTCGGCGTGCGCACGGTCCAGCTCATGACCGATGACCCCGGCGATGCCGATGCTCTTGCGCAGCACGGAATTTCCGTGGCCGGCCGGATACCACTGGGTGTGGCGGATGGCCCCTCAATCGACCTGACCGGCGCTTTCCCGCAACCTGCGCTTGTCCATGGTCAATCGCTGGACGGCCGCACGGAAGGGCCTGAGCTCAACGTTCACGCGCCCTCGGGCCACGACGACTAGGAACCCATATCGTGTCGCGCCCCTTTATCCACGTGAATTTTGCTACCGATGGCCGCGAGTGGCCGCATGGCGTGGCGGCCTCGATCTCTTGCGACGCCGACTGGCGCCGTGTGCATACCCTGCGTGAGCGTTATGATGCGGTAGCGGTGGGCGCCCGCACATGGAACATGGACCACCCGCGATTGACCGTCCGTCAGGAGCGTCTGGGACGTGAGCCGCAACGCCAGCCCGTCCGCGCGATCTTTGCCGGCACTCAGGGCTGCCATGTAATGGAAGACGACGGCCCGGTGTTCCTGATTGGCGCTCCGGGGCTCGCATGTTGTGGCGCAACCGTGATCGCCAGTTACGACCATAATCTCCTTCCGCCGCTGGAATCGCTTTACCGGCACGGAATTCGCTCCATGCTGGTGGAAGGTGGTCCAACCATTCTGCATTCGTTTTTCAGCCAGGGTCTGGCCGATGCGGTAACGATTTTCGTGCGCGCCCACGACGAGGAAGCCGCGCACCGCATCGCCCATGCGGCGCTTCCCTGCCTGCCACTTTCAATGCTGGCCAGCAAGTTCGGCGAAGGCTTTCTGCTCGCAGCCACGCGAACTCCGGCGGACCAGACTCCTGCTCTGCCAACAGCTTCCACCGGGAGATTGGAATCATGACCCTCCGGACGCCCGTGCGCTTCGTGATCTTCGCCGCTCCCCGCACCGGCAGCAATTTTTTGTGCGGTCTTCTCAACTCCCATCCCGATATCCTGTGTCATCATGGTCTGTTCAATCCCGCAGGCATCCACTATGCGCTCCATCAACGGGAAGGTGATCCGTATCTTGGCACAGTGGCCGAGCGGGACCGCGCTCCCGAGGCGTTCCTCGAACGCGTGTGGCGGCACGGCGGCGGAAAGAGCGCCGTTGGATTCAAGTTCAATCTTGGCGAGAATCAGGCGGCCGTGGCAGCGGTGCTGGGCGATCCCGGTGTCCGCAAAATATTGCTCGCGCGCCGCCACCGGATCAAGACCTACGTTTCCGAGCAGATCGCAGAGCAGAGCGGCCAATGGGAGAGCTATACCGGAACGGTATTCACACCCGCCAGCCCGATACGAGTCGATGTGGCGGAGTTGGTTCGGCAGGTCGAGCGGAACCGGCGCTACTACGCCGACCTCGAAAGCAATCTGCTCTCTTCGGGGCAGACATGGCTCAACGTCCACTATGAGTCGCTCGATTCCAGCACAGCCGGTGGCGATCTCCACCAGGTCCTCGAATTTCTGGGGCTTGGTTTGCCTGCGGAAGATGGGTCACGGCTGACCGCAGGCAGTGTCAAACGCAATCCCGACGATCTGCGGGCTTTGATTGCTAATTTTGAGGAATTGAAATTGGAACTTGCAGGCACGGAGTTGGAATGCGAGCTGGACACAGACCCATCGCAGCCAGTTTTTTCTCTTTCGGAAATTCCCAATGTACGGAGCGTGAGCCATGATCGTTGAATCTGCTGTTACTGATGTTCAGTCCCAGGCCCCGTCGAGCCAGCGGTTCTCGCGGCATCGCGGACCGGTCACATGCGTCGCCGCCATTCCCAACACACGGCTGGCCGTGAGTTCCGGCTACGATGGCGCCGTCGGCCTGTTTAACCTTGAAACCGGCGTGGTGGATCTGCTTGGATACCACGGTCATCTGGTCAACCGCATTACCGTCAACCGTGAAGGCACCCATGCGGCATCGACATCTTCCGACTACGATATCTACCTGTGGGACTTGAAGACGCGCGGTGTCGAGCGCG
>Ga0210403_10001868_pt1 | contig 19558 bp, 18 predicted proteins | sample IncBWC19MmetaG_FD_150863 | JGI IMG/M metagenome (GOLD analysis project Ga0210403, IMG submission 150863) | Forest soil microbial communities from Barre Woods Harvard Forest LTER site, Petersham, Massachusetts, United States - Inc-BW-C-19-M | ecosystem: Environmental > Terrestrial > Soil >... | reverse complement strand
CCTGCACTTCAGCAATTCGGCCAACTTCCTTGATGCGATCGCCCTCTATCCAGATTGCCCCACCTTCGATGTAGGCGCCCTTTCGAACGTCGAGCAACTTTCCAGCCTTGACAAGAACTGAAGGCGCAGGTTGTGATTGTGGAATTGCAAACGCTGGAAGAAGTGCGAGGGCCAAGGCAAATACGAAGGCTGGCGTTTTCATGAGTCCTGATTATCATAAGCTCGAATCGGGAACAAGAAGATGGAATTGGGCTTCAACCCCCGATTAACGCCGAGAGACCCTGCGGACAAAGCCGCGAGCCGCGCAGATTGGCCATGTGTATCTACGAAGGCTTGGCGGCTTGCGCCGCGCGCGACGTGATTCGCCGAACATGCGCTGGCGTAATGCCTCGTTTTGTGGATTTGCCGATTACCTGCAGACCTCGGAATTCGACGCCGGGCTACAGAGGCAATGGGCACGGCAAAAGAGGAGCGCATTGATGTGCGCAGAAGCGGTTGCATGGCGTTGCCACCGCTCGCTTATCGCGAATGCACTTATTGTGCTCGGAACCCGCGTTGAGCACGTTATGAACGGAAGGACTTCCCGCGAGCACATTCTCACTTCTTTCGGGCCTATGTGGCGCAAAACGCATCACTCACCCTCTCAGCAAGGCCGGCAGTGTCCTCGCACGACCACGAGTTCCCTATCACCCGACATGACAACTTGTGCCCGATTACAGAATATGGTCAGCTACGGCTCTGAGGCATCGCAGTAAACACATCCATGAACGAGACTCCGTCTCGCCGAATTGACCTTCAAGCGGCCGCTGTACAAGTAATGATTGAGAATGGCTTCGAGCCTGAATTCTCTCCGCAGGTTCAGCAAGAGCTGGAGGAACTGAAAGCGCATCCGCCGAAAGTTGCGCCCAGTCCGAACTTTCGTGATCTGCGCAATCTGGTGTGGTCTTCGATCGACAATGACACCTCGCGGGATCTTGACCAGGCCGAAGTAGCTGAGCGGTTACCAGATGGAGAAACGAAGATATTGGTGGCAATTGCAGACGTGGATGCCTTCGTCCCGAAAGGCTCAGCCATTGATGAACATGCTGCGAAGGAAACGACAACTGTGTATACGGGCGTCCGGAATTTTCCCATGCTGCCGGAGCAGCTCTCGACAGACACCAGTTCGTTGCTGGAAAGAGAAGACAAGCTGAGCATGGTGATCGAGTTGGTAGTTGGCAGTAATGGGTCCGTCCATTCAAGCAGCGTCTACCCAGCCATCATCCGCAATAAGGCACAACTTACTTACAACTCTGTGGGAGACTGGCTTGCGAATAAGAATGGAGCCCCAGGTAAAGTGGCTGCCTCAAGTGACCTACAATCACAGTTGAAGCTACAGGACGAGGTTGCGCAGGCACTCAAGAATGAACGGTTCCGTCATGGCGCGCTGAACATCGAGACCATTGAGGTTCGGCCTGTGATGCTCGATGACAAGGTTGTGGATGTTGTGAAGCAGGAGAAGAACCGCGCGACCGAACTCATCGAAGACTTCATGATCGCTGCCAACGAAGTGGTGGCGCGCATGTTGGAAACCAACAAAGTGTCGTCTATCAGACGTGTGGTGAAGACCCCGGAGCGCTGGGGGCGGATTGTAGAACTTGCGGCAAAGCAAGGTGAACAACTCCCAACAGATCCGGATTCCAAAGCTCTCAATGAGTTTTTGATTAAGCGCAAAGTGGCCGATCCCGATCATTTTGCCGATCTTTCGTTGGCGGTCATCAAGCTAATGGGACCGGGCGAGTATGTCCTCGAACGCCCTGGGGACCCGGAACCAGGGCACTTCGGTCTCGCCGTACAGGACTACACTCATTCCACAGCCCCCAATCGGCGTTTTGCCGATCTCGTCACGCAAAGACTGATCAAAGCCGTGCTCGCAGGCCAACCTGCTCCCTATTCAGACGACGAGCTGGCCACAATTGCCCTCAACTGTACTGTGAGAGAAAATGCGGCGCGAAAAGTTGAGCGAAATATGTCGAAGCGGATCGCTGCCGTCGCCATGAGCAGTAGAATCGGTGAGACATTCGATGCCATCGTTAGCGGAGTAACTTCACACGGAACGTTCGTCCGTGTATTGAAGCCTGCTGTGGAAGGATTATTAGCACAAGGACAGCAAGGAGCAGATGTCGGAGACAAGCTGCGCGTAAAGCTAATTAGGACTGACATTGAACGCGGATATATTGATTTTGCGCGCGACTGAGCCCCACGTCTATCTTAGGATCGCATCACAAATGCCGGGCCCAAGCGCACTCAGTGAAACGCCATGACTTATGTGATCAGAGCCGTGAGGTTTCCGCCACTCCCTCTCGGAGTTGCGGAAACTTCTTTCATCGGGGTTTACAAACTGACGTACAGGTTAGACTTTTCCTCAAGCGCCGGTGTAATCATGCTCCTAGCGTTCAGAGCGGTGCGGTTTGGATGCTCCTGACTCCGAAGAAATCATTCCAGGGCATCTCGTCCAGCGATTCGTCCCATGGGCGGTGGGAATATGAATATTTTGAAGGCGGCCATTAGCTACGAAAATTGGATGTGGAATTGTACGACCGTCGTCGGACCCCATTCCGGCCAAAACACAAGTACATGAAAACGGATCCATTCCTCTTCTTTCGGGGCACGTTTTACCCGAGCCGCAGAACTCCGTTACCGGCGCGAGCCACTGCTGATCAGTCCTAGTGGCGGAATTCTCCGCATGACTTTACTGGTCCAATCTGTGCATGCACCCCTTAACCCGCTGCCTAGAAACGAGTTAAGTGAAGTTCGGAGGACCGCGTGTGGAAGTTCTCCCACGTGTCCGGCAACCCGACTTTACTGGCTAAACGCAGGAGTTGGCGCCTCATTCTCCCCACGGTCTCGCAAGAAAGATTGGCCGAATTGATATTCCACGTTAATGCGCACGTGACGATTGCTGGTTGACTCTCCACAGGCCCAGTTCCACGTCGACTTCAACTTGGAGGAAACTATGCGTCGTAGGGAGAGCAGAAAATGGCGAGAGCAAGCCACTGCTTGCATGCTCATGCTTGCTGTATCGTTTTTCGGGCTTGGCGCACCTGCGCGAGCCGGAGACGATCAGGATAACGAGCGCCATTCGATCAAGACAGCCACCCCGATCAAGCACGTCGTCATCATCGTGGGCGAGAATCGCAGCTTCGATCACCTTTTCGCCACCTATGTTCCAAAAGACAGGAGAGAGCGGGTGTTGAACCTTTTGTCCGAAGGCATCATCAATGGCGATGGCACGCCGGGACCGAATTTCGCCAAGGCGCATCAATACCAGATCGTGTCCGCCCCCAATGGAGGAAAATTCTTCAGTAGCGCGGATCTGGCAAACAAGGAACTCTACTTGACGCTGCCGGCGCCCGACGTGAACGGCGTGCAAAATCCGCCCGCTGCCGCCCTCCTGAGCTTGGGGGGCGATCCGGGCTTGTCCCCCCAGGATCAATTCCTCATGGGAACCGGGGGCACCGGCCTATCCTTCAACGAGGGGCCGGATAACCGCATTCCCAACGTCAACAATCTTCTACCGGGTCCCTTTCAGTTGACTGGCCCGAATTTGCCGTTCGACGCCTACGCGGGCGACACCGTCCATCAGTACTTCCAAATGGTCCAGCAGGTAGATTGCGCCATCGACGCAGAGCACGTATCAAACGATAACCCGACAGGTTGTCTCCACGATCTCCAGTCGGCGATCGACACCACCTACAGCACACCTCCCGGCGGCACGCCACATGACACCGGGCAGACCATGGAGTTTTTCAACATGCAGAACGGCGATGCGCCTCTCTTCAAATCCCTCGCTGACAACTACACCATGAGTGACAATTATCACCAGCCCGTGCTAGGCGGCACCGGCCCGGACAGCCAGCCCCTCGGCTTTGCCGATCAGATCTTCTTCAGCGACGGTAGTGGCAATCCCGCAACCCCGGCGGTGAAGAACATCTATAATCCCGATCCAGTGCCCGGAACGCTCAACCTCTATACCCAGCGGGCGCAATGGTTCAATTGTTCCGATACAGCCCAGCCCGGCATCGCCGCGATCACCAATTATCTGAATGCCCTGCCCTATACTGTCGAAACGAAGTGCGGCCCCGGCCAGTATTGGCAGGCCGTCAACGTCAACCCTGCCTTCACGCCTAAAGGAACGCCGCAGTCCGGTCTGGTCGTTCCGCAGACGACGCAGAAGAGCATTGGCGATGTGTTGACCGCCCACAATATTCCCTGGAAATATTATGGCGGCGCCTTCAATGCCAGCGGAACGGGCGGCCCATTGGACGGGCTCTATTGCAATATCTGCAACCCGTTCGAGTATGAGTCGGCCTATCCGAGCATGGTTGCGGATCACATGCGGGATGTCACCGATCTCTTCAGCGATCTCGTGAATGGCACCCTCCCGGCGGTCTCCTATGTGAAGCCGGACGGCGTCATGGACGGCCACCCCGCCTCCTCAAAATGGGGCCTCTTCGAGGCCTTCGCCCGAAACATCATCGAACTCGCGCAAAGCAACCCGAAGCAATGGGCCGAGACCGCGATCTTCGTCACCGTTGACGAGGGCGGCGGCTTCTACGACTCAGGCTTTATCCAGCCGGTCGATTTCTTCGGGACCGGCCCCCGTATTCCGATGATCGCCGTTTCGCCCTTCTCGACGGGCGGTCATATCAGCCACGTCTATAGCGAGCATTCCTCTTTCGTGAAGTTTGTTGAACGGAACTGGATGCTGGACACTAAGCTGAGCGACCGCAGCCGCGATAATCTGGCCAATCCCGTCCAGGGCGACCACTCCTACGTGCCGCGCAACATGCCGGCCATCAGCGACTTGTTCGATCTGTTCGACTTTGATTGATCACCATGACGGTGGTGATCACGACCGCTAACGTAGTCTAAGCACCTCGCGCGTCTAACCCGGCGCCGGCAGGAAGGTCCCGCCGGCGCTTTTTTCCCGTCATCAGAACCAGGTTCCTCCAGCTCGAGGGCAGCACGCGAATGGAAGATCGAAGACAGAGTTGCGAAAAGTGTCGAGAGAATTGCCATCGGCGAGAACCAGGAAGGAGTATAAGCTCCATCCGCTCAGATGTTTCGAGGTTTTCGAGAGGCACAGTCCAGGCGGCGGAAGGTTAATTAGGATACTGAATACACTGTGCATTTATGGACAGACTGGCTCCACGCGGACCGCTAGTATCCAAGCATGGTTGAACCATTCGAAATTTTTCGAGTTGGCAGCGACGATCAACCACTTTGGGTGGAAACGGAAACGGCCCTCGACCGTGCAAAAGTACGAGTCGCAGAACTAGGTGTAACGAATCCAGGCGAGTATCTCATCTACTGCAATGAGAGTGGTGACCAAATCTCAATAATTACCGCGGGACCGGCCAAGGTCAGTTCGGCCCACGCCTAGTTTGAAAGGGCGCTGCGCCCATTCCGCCTTATTCTTTCTGCGCCTTGGTGTGCAATGAAACGCTTAACTCAAATTCCCGCTGGGCTTGTCGATCCTCTCAAACGAGACACGGAAACCGGCATCGGTTATCAGGTTGTCTCGGTGGAACTCAAGGACGGCAGATCGTTCGACCAGGTCTCCACCAGTGAGGGCTGCATCATAGAGGTCCGAGGTCACGAAGAAATTCCTTTTGCAGCTGATGACATAGCATCGGTGAGAGTCAATCACAAGCGTTGGAATTTCAGAGATGGATCGGACGCACGCATCAAGAGCAGGACAGCGACCGCACCATCTTCGTATCCTGCCTTGCCTACAGCTCTTCTGTAACTTCAAACGCCTTCTCAGCCGCTCACCATAAGATTTCGTCAACCCCCGTCCGTGCAGCATTCACAAACGTCCTACGCGCGCTGACCAGATGAACCTCGATCACTTTGTGGCCCAACTGGCGCGACTAGCAAGAATCAACCCGACTTGGACGTTGTCACATGATGGGAGTAACGGTGCGTCAAGCGGGGAAAGAGATATGAGGAGCGAAGAATGGTCGACCAATTAAATTCAGCCATGCAACACGTTTTTGCAATCCCGTCAGACGACCCGCTACGCAAGCTTGCGACTGTACGGCCGGACACAGATCCGAACATCCGTCACATTGGAGTAATGGGGGATACCTACACGATTCTTCTCGCGGGAAAGGAAACGGCTGGGAGGTTTTGTCTGATCGATATGTACGTTCCTCCCGGTGGAGGGCCGCCTCCTCACCGTCACGATTTCGAAGAAACTTTCACTCTGCTCGAAGGCGAACTCGACTTTGTATTTCGCGGCGCAAACCAAGTTGTACGAGCGGGTGAGACCATCAATATCCCGGCAAGGGCTCCTCATCTGTTTCACAATTCATCAACCCGGCCCGCGAGAATGCTTTGCGTCTGTTCCCCCGCTGGTCAGGAGCAATTCTTCATGGAGATTGGCGTATCGGTTGCAACACGCACAATGCCTCCGCCAGAGTTGGATGCAGCTGCACAAGCAGAGTTCAAGGCGAAGGCCTCTGCGCTCGCTCCGAAGTATCAAACGGAATTGCTGCAGAACACCTAGACACGAGCATCGTCCCGAATACAAATTGTTAGTGATTAACGCGGTGTCCGGACAAGTTCTGTTCCTCTCGGCTTATTATTTTTCAGATTTCTCCGGTTTATCGGGCTTCACCGGCGGCGCGGACGCGGGTTCTTCATCCCAGATATATTTGGCAAACCATTTTTCATTTTCTTCCATCACCGCGCGCTGCTGCTTCGGCTTCGTGATTCCGTGGCCAAATCCCTTGTACACCACCATCTTCACCGGCACGCCGTGGTCTTCCAGCGCCTGCCGCAGCTCATAACCGTTTGGGATGGGCACACGCCGGTCGTTTTCCCCATGCTGGATTAGCGTCGGCGTCTTGGCCTTCGCGACGTATGTAATCGGCGAAGTCTTCTTATAAATTTCTGGATCGTCCCACGGCGTCGCATGCAAGTACTGCCGCGTGAACGGCGTGATGTCCGTGTTCACGTAGTAGGTCATCCAGTCGGAAATCCCCGCTCCTACGGAAACGGCCTTGAAACGGTCGCTCGATGCCGTGATGAACGCCGAAATGTATCCGCCCTCGCTCCAGCCCATGGAGCCCACGCGGTCCTTGTCGACAAAGCCTTTCGCGATCAAGGCGTCTACGCCCGAAATCACGTCGGAGTAATCGCCTACTCCCAGATTCCTCACGTTCAGCGCGCGGAATTTCTCGCCGTATCCTGCCGAACCTCTGTAATTCGGCCGCAGAATCAGTGCGCCCTTCGCGACGAAGCGCTCCAGCGGATAGTAACGGTCCGCATTCAGAATCGGCTGATCCACGCCAGTTGGTCCACCATGAATCACCACAAGCAGGGGATATTTCTTTTTTGGATCGAAGTCGGGCGGCTTCAGCAGGACACCTTCGATCAACGTTCCATCGCCCGCCTTCCACGAAATCATTTCGCGACGCGCAACTGTGAATCTCTTTAGTTGATCGCCCAGGGCAGTGAGCTTGTTTGCTTGCCACGGCCCCACACTCGCCGTGAATATCTCCGGATATTCATTTTCAAGCGCCGCGCGGTAGGCCGCTTGTTTAGAGTCCTTTGAAAAAGAAAACGAAAACGCTGCGAGATGTTCCGGCGCGCTCAGCTTTTCAACCACTTTCGTATCGGGATTCAGCCGGAACAAGTGCGCGTATGACTTCTGCTCTGCAGCGAAATAGATGCCATCCGCAGCCCACGCGATCAGCCCTGGATCTTCATCAAATGCATCGGTCAAGACTCGCGGCGCGCCTCCGTCCACGTCGACCACTGCAATTTTCACATTCGTGTAGAAAAAATACTTCGAACCGGCCGCTGTTTCGAAAGCGATTTGTTTTCCGTCGGGCGACCACTTTGGATTCCTGTCCGGGCCTGGCGTATTCACGATCTTTTTTATTTTTCCGCCGTTTACAGTCACCACGTAGATGTCCGCCGTCTCCGACGAAATCAAATCCGGATCGCGCTGCGCGGTGAAGGCGATGCGCGTTCCGTCTGGAGACCATGCAAATTCGCCCACGCTAAACGCCGCTCCCTCGGTAAGCCGCTTCGGTTCGGGAACTGCTGCTGTCTCGTCCGCGGGAATCTCCAGCGTCCACAAATGAGACATGTTGTAGTCGGCGTGGACGACCTCGTACTCGCCATACTTCTCCTTGCGGTCTTTTATCGCTTTCGGCTCGGGGTCTTCCGCGGAGAATGCCAATTTCTTGGGGTCCATGGACCATGCAAGGTTGTTCACTCCGGTTTCCACCTTCGTAAGCTGACGCGCTTCACCGCCGTCTGCCGCAATTATATAAACCTGCTTTTTGCCTTCAGGTGTCCCAGAAATCTGTCCCGGCCTGTCGGATAGGAACGCGATCCACTTGCTGTCGGGAGACCACGCGGCATTCGTGCTCGATTTCTTGGATGCCGTCAGTTGGTGCCCTTCGCCTCCCTCCGTAGCTACGATCCACAAATCGCGCTCGAAGGCATTGTCGTCCCAATTCGTCCGGGAAACTTCGTAGACCACACGCTTTCCATCGGGCGAAATCTCCGGGTTGAATGCGCCTTGCATCTCCAGCGACTGGTCGATCGTCGGTGTCGTGGAGTTCGCAGTTGCTGCTGCGTGCGCCGGCTGCTGCGCGTTGACGCGGACGCTTAACAAACAGGCCATCGTCAGAAATGCGCCAGCCCAAGCCGTGTTGCGCATGTTGCGCATGGTTCTTCTCCTTGAGTCTCGTTCTGAGTTTACCCGTTCAAACTTTTCGTGAGCAATTCACGAATCCGATGGTGAGCCCGGTGGCAATGAGCATCAGGGCTACATAGATATGGAGTTACGCCAGGAGTATCAGAGTTAAGTTTGCAGCTGTGTTCTCGCGCATCCGCCAGTGCAACCCCAACCCCGTCTTCCTGCTTCGGCGTCCGTTCTTCGCCTCTTTCAAGTACCATTGGCGAGCCGATCTGTCCATTGACGACCAATATTGTATGCCACTTCGCCATGGCACAGAATTTTACGAAATTGCTGCATATCTTCGACGTGAAATTCTTCACGGAAACGAAGGAGGAGACGGGCGTTTCTGGCCCAGAGACCGATTGGTCAGCCTCCGTGCCCCCCGCAGTTACGGGACACATGACTTTCGGGGGAAAAAATCCCCCGTTCCAACTCTTTCCATCATCGCGCCGCGGGCGGCTCTTGGTCTGTGGGAATTCCGACTAAGTGGCGATAGAACGCAACGGCCCGGTTGACCGCGGAAGATTCATTCCCGGCGATCAGCCGGTTCGCACTTTTTCCCGTGCGCACGATGCTGTAGTAGCGCCACACGTTATCCGATTCGCGATCCAAAAAGCAGATCGACTGCGTCTCACCTGGATGAAAGATTGGTATGAAGAGATAGCGCATCGTGCTGACGTTCTCGACATCGATGACCAGGCGGTCCGCCGAAGCCTCCGCAATGTGCATTCGGTAGATGGCCTTGCCAGAAAGGTTATCGACCTGTTCAAAGTACAGTACGTTGCCGACTTTCATTTCGTCGGGCGTGAAGTCTTCTCGGCGTTTATCAGGTTGCAAGGCCGTCAGAGCATAGGCGTCCACAACCAGGGTTTGCCATCGCTTGTGAGTGGTAGACCAGTAGCGCAGCCCCGCGAGTTCTGAAATTGCCCCGATGCGGCGAAGCAAGCCTTCGGCTTCTGTGACGTGACGAAATCGCGCGACTGTTGTTACCAACGTCGTAAAGCCCACCGCAGCCCAACCGGTGCACACAGGCGGTCTCCAGTCGCGGCCGAAATCAGATTCGCTCCACGATTTCACAATGACCGGATCATCCAGACGCGGATAGGCTGGGATGGATTCCTTTCCGCACGGCGGCTGCGGCCCCAACGCAGGCTCAACATCGATGATGCGCGTGGACCGCAGAGCAGGGGCAGAAACCTGGAAGCGATGCGTCTTACGCGCTGGATAGACCGCGGGCAGAACCAAGAGGAGAGCCAAGGATGTCAGCGCGTCCCGGAACCCGAACAGATTGTTCATACTTCGCATTATGACCATTCGGTTTGCTGAACTCTACCGTGAACTGTTCAGCGTGCTGGCAATAGACCGCCCTCTACATGGCCGAGCCGTTCTGAGAGGATATCCCACATGGAAGCGCGCATCTGACAGGTGGAATCGGATCCAAAACCACATGATGTCCGATTTCACGAGTTCACGTCCACGGAGACAATCATGCGGACCTCGTGCAGAGTCTTGACGGCACTCTTTCAGTTGGAACTTCGTTTTCTTCCTGCAGTACCAATGTAGTACCTGTGTTCCCTAATGCACAACAACACGTTTCCGGAAGAGAGATCCTTTCCGAGTTCAGCAAGGCAGGTACAAATCGGCACGGAAGGAAAAGACCATGGAGCGACTTCAGACGTTTCAAACAGCCGCGCGTAAGTGCGGCTTCGTTGAGCTCAATGAATCCGGGGGAGGTACTGTCCTGTGGCTCAGGAGAAACGCAGCGGACAGTGTCAGGGAGACACATCAACGTATGTGCATCGACAGTCTGACAAAAAGCGCGACCGTCTATTGGATGACCGTTCCCGGAGCTTTAGAGTCTAAAACTTTTCGTGATGTCCCCGCACTGCAAGAATGGTTCGAGTTAAGACTCGAAATGATTGTGCAGCGCTGAAAGGTGAATAAACAGCCGGAAAGTTTCTAGAGGTAGCAGGTGCGGCAGAATCTGGAAAAAGCCCACAAGCGAGTCTACGGCAGGGGAAAGTATTTCGTTTTCATGACGTTCCTCCCACTTCCGAGATATCGCAGGAAGCGGTCGTCCGTAGGTGAAAGAAAATGAAGGAGGTGGCGCGCCCGGGGGGACTCGAACTCCCGACCTGCTGGTACGGCACATTCTCGAACGCGAACGAGATGCACTGATTGCAACCGACAACAACGCCGCTCCCGCACAGGTTTGATCATTTCACCCCTCCCGCGTTCACCATTCTGGTTCATCAATATCGGTTAGACCATTTTGTTCGATAGTGTCGTTAACCAGTCTATGACCCGATCTGCAACCGAACGCTGAAGTGAAACGTAGAGCCATATCCATATTCGCTTTCGACCCAAATTCGGCCACCCAGCAGTTGAACTAATCGATTTGAGATGGCGAGTCCGAGTCCGGCACCCCCAAACCTGCGTGTCGACGACGAATCCGTTTGCGAAAATGCATCGAAAATCGACTGCTGCTTTTCGTGTGGAATTCCAATGCCCGTATCTCTGACGCTAAAATAGAAACTAGTGGAATGATCCTCACGTTCCATCTCTCTCCGGACCTCAACCACAATTTCCCCCCGCTCACTGAACTTAAGGGCGTTTCCCACCAAATTAATAAGAATCTGTCGCAGCAGCGTGGGATCACCTATCACCGACGTGGGCACACTGGGGTGTATTCTCAGGACGAGCTCAAGGTCTTTGCTATGAGCCTTGAACGAGAGCACTTTCATCACCTCTTCGAGGCTCTTTCGTAGATCGAAATTGACAGCACTCATTTCCAATTTGCCAGCCTCGATCTTCGAAAAATCCAGGATGTCGTCGATAATCGTCAGCAGTGAGTCGGCAAAAGTCTTTACCGTTTGAAGGTATTCGGCCTGCTCTGGGGTTAAATTCGTGTCAAGTACGAGGTCGGTTATTCCAAGAATGCCGTTGATAGGCGTTCTCATTACGTAACTCATGTTCGCGAGGAATTCACTCTTTGCCCGGCTTGCCGTTTCCGCAGCTGCTTTGGCGATTTCTAGTTCTTCGAGCATTCTATACTTGTCGGTAATATTTTCCGCAATATTTACAATTCTGTATAACTTGCCCTGCGAGTCGTGAACGGGAAAGCTACGAACTTGAATCCTGCGGGCTGATCCATCGGGGCGAATTAACCGGCACTCCATGGCCGTTGCGACACCTTGCATGAATTGTTGAAAAACATTTCGAACATGACGGCGATCTTCTGGGTGAACCGAGTCAATCCAGGCATCGGCACGGTCATAGAGCTCCTGACCCTGCCTTCCAAACAATTCCTCGTAAGCCGGGCTGATGTAAACCGTGCTCGGCGGATCGGGCGTTACGATAAAAACGATCTCCTGGATGTTTTCCGCTAGTTCACGAAACATTTCCTCACTTTGCTGTAATGCGTGCTGTGCTCTTCTGCGTTCGGTGATGTCGACGAAAATTACCAGCGCACCGATCAGACAGTTGCTCTCACGCACCGGAAAGGAGCGATACTCAACTGGGAAGCTCGTTCCGTCAGCACGCCAGAGGACTTCGTCGTCCACGTGACTGCCCTCGCCTCGGAGAAAAGCTGAGTAAATACGGCAATCGTCGCTAGGATAAGGCGTGCCATCCCGGCGAGTGTGATGCATTATGCTGTGCATGTTCTTACCGACGAGCTCGTCTGCGTCTCGGTATCCGAGTAATCGCAGACACGCAGAATTGCAAAACGTACAGTTACCCAGCAGGTCCAACGCGTAGATGCCTTCTCCCGTGGAGTCCAGCAAGATCCTTGCCAGTTCTACGCTCTCAGCGTCCGCCTTCGTAAGAGCACGTTTATTGAGTTTATCTTCCATTGACTAATGGTCCCCTCGCATACCCTGGTGGTCTGTTGGCTTAGGAGGCCCGGCGTAGTCCTTGAGCTTGCGATAGAGGGTCGTCTTCCCAATACCGGGCAGACGTGCGGCGGCGAGCTTTTCTCCTCCGGTTTCCCGCTGAGCGAGCCGGGCGGCGCGACGCCCGATTTCCTCCAAGGGGACGAGTTCGCTGCTATCGGGAGGATGCCAATCCGATGCACGATAGGGGACCGAAGCCAGGTCAACTGCGGCTAGAACGCTGTCCGAACTTGAAGCCACAGTACTTTCGATAGCGTTTTCGAGTTCGCGGACATTGCCTGGCCAATCGTAGGCTATTAACCGCCGCAGTGCGTCATCTGAGATCGCATGGACCGGCTGCAGAGGGTCTGAAAATCTCTCCAAAAAGTGGGCCACCAGCAATGGGATGTCGGCCTTGTGCCGCCGCAGCGCGGGCTGCTTGATTTGTACAAAGTTCAAACGGAAATACAAGTCCTGGAGAAACGTCCCCGCCCGGACCTCCGCTTCGCGGTCTCGATTTGTTACGGCAATGACCCGCCCGTTAATTGGAATTCTCTGTATGGACCCGACCGGCCTTACCTCCTTTGCTTGCAGAGCACGTAACAACTTGACCTGCAAGAAAAGTGGTAATTCACCGATCTCGTCGAGAAAGATCGCTCCCTCGTTAGCGGCTTGGAGCAGACCCAGCTTCGAGCGGTCTGCACCCGTGAAAGCGCCTTTGACATGTCCGAACAGTTCGGACTCGATTAGCGTGGGAGACAGTGCTGAACAATCCACGTTGACAGGCGCCTGCTCACGGCGCAATCCCGTGAAGTAAACGGCTCGCGCTAGCACTTCTTTTCTGTACCAGTCTCGCCAACTAGGAGAGCTGGGGAATTACGCAGGCCAATCTTTCCGATCAGTTCAGAGAGCCGACCGATCGGAGCGGATTCACCGATCAACCCGTCGAGGTTGCGCTCGCTGGACAACGCCGCGCGTAGACGGTCCGCGTGGTCTTCCATTCTTTCCAACTCTCTTATCTCGTTCTTATCTCGTTTATAGTCCAAGCACAATATTCATTCGTGCGGGGCGGCCGGTCAATACCGCTGAATACATGATGCGATTCACTACCGAACCATCTCAGTGGTTGTTCTCTTACTCGTAGCGCAGACTGCGTACGTAAATCTGTGTATACTAACGGTCGCGCATTCCAGTTTTCCTGGTAGTTGATGGAATCGTCCCTGACTGTCTCAATTGCGGTGACCGTCCGATGTGCACCCCATGCACCATCAGGAGGAGGGCACCATGAATCAGACTGGGGCACCTCTTGCGGGTTTTTACGACCTTCGCTTGATCGCGCTCTCTTTTCGCTTCGCCATCTTGGCCTCCTATGTTGCCCTCGATCTCGCGGTCCGCGTCGTGGTTGGGAGAGGAGCAGTCCGTCGGGCGGGGTTGGCAGTTGGGGCAATCTTGATGGGGGTTGGGATCTGGTCGAGGTCCTTTGTGAGCATGCTGGCCTTCACATTTCCAATTCCTGTTCGCTATGACGTGCGTACCGTTTTGCTTCCCCTGTTGGTCACGATTCTCGCGCCTGTCATTGGCTTGGAAATAGCAAGCGGGGCGAGGTTCATTCGGCGAGAGGAGCTGGCCGGCAACCTGGTGATGGGTAGTGGTATTGCGGCGATGCCTTGCCTCGGCATGGCTGTTATGCGATTCCCGGCAACACCCCATGGCAACCCCCTCCTACTGGGACTGTCGGCCGTAATTGCAGTTGTTGCTTCCCTGGCGGCGCTGAAGGTTGCCTTGACCTTTCACGAGGAGTCTCGGCGGACGTGGGCCAAGGGAACCAGCGCCGCGGTGATGACCGCCGCGATCGCTCTGTTGCACTACACCGGCATTGCGTCGGCGAGCTTCTTGTCCTCTGCTGTTCCCCAGCGCGCGTCACGTTTGGGACCGACGGTGTGCTTGTGTGTCGACAGCGATGCTCTGCTACTCGAACCAGGCTCGCGTATTGGTGCTTAGTCAAAGAAAAATAGTGCCAAGAATCGCGTTTCTCGGAAGACCGAACATCGAACAGCCGCTCGCTCGCGATCCAAGCTCGCCGCTAAGCAATTCTGCTGCAAAAGAGGTATGCCATGGAAACCGGAGGCAGCCCCCAATCGACGAAAACAGCGAATAAGAAGTCCATGCTTCGCACCGTGGTTCTAGCCTGCGGTATGGCGGTGCTGTCCTACCTCTCCGCCAAACTATTCGGAAGCGCACTCATTAGTGCCCAGGCGGACTGGCCGCTTTGGCTGGGCAACGTGCTCTTGGTGTCAGTGTTAGTGCTGGTGCCGCGGAGGACATGGCCAATACTTATGGCAGCCGCCCTTGCAGCGAACGTCCTCTATGACCTGCAAACGGGCTTGACGATTCGTACGACTTCTGTACTCATTCTGGGCGATACGCTTGAAGTCCTCACCGCCGCGTTCTGTCTTACCTACTTCTTCGACGGTGTTCCCCGGCTGGACAGCGTAAGGGCCCTGGCTAAGTTCTCATTCTTTGCTGTATTTCTCACGCCATTAACTGGAGCCTCTGTCGGGGCGTTCGCCGAAAGTAGCGACTATTGGACAAATTGGAGGATCAGTTTTTTTTCGGATGCCATAGTATACCTCACTCTGCTGCCGGCAATTTTGGGTTGGGTTACCAAAGCACCGGCAGGGACCCGGAGAGCACGCGCACATTACCTGGAAGCAGCAGCACTGTTCGCGGCATTGATTTTTTTCGGATATCTCACCTTCGTCGGCCCTGAAAGAATCAGCCCTCAAACGCTCTTTTATTCGCTGGTGCCGTTTCTACTGTGGTCCGCTTTGCGTTTCGGATCGACGGGGGTCAGCACTTCGGTGATTGTGATTGCTTTTCTGGCGATTTGGGGCGTGACCCACGGCCGAGGTCCATTCATCGAACCGGGACCTCTGAATAACGTGTCGTCGCTTCAAGTGTTCTTATTCTTCACTGCATCACCTTTCATGGTTCTGGCAGCGCTTGTTACCGAGCGCAGAAGAACAATAGAGGCATTGCGAGAGAGTGAAGCGCGCGAGCGCGCCAGGGTGAAAGAGCTCGAGACTTTGCTCGATGCCGCGCCGATTCCGATCCTTATTGCCAGGGATGCCGAATGCAAGTACGTAACCGCCAATCGCGCCGGGTATCAACTGTATTGCCTCCCAATTGGCGCCAATTTCTCGAGAAATGTGTCTGCGATTGAAACTCCTCCGTTCCGAATGGTGCGCGATGGGGTTGAGATTGCCACGGAGGAGTTGCCGTTACAGCGGGCTGCTGCTACCGGAATGCCTGTGTTCGGATCGTCCTTTACATTGCTCTTGAAGGAAGGTACCGAGCATCACATGATCGGCAATGCAGTGCCTCTGTTTGGCGAGGATGGCAAAGCACGCGGCGCAATCGGCGCTTTCGTGGATATTACCGATCGCAAGCAAGCCGAAGATCGCCTTCGGCTGGTCATCAACACAATTCCCGGGCTGTTGTGGAGTGCCCTGCCGGACGGCTCCCGGGACTTCTTGAGTCAGCCTTGGCTGGATTACTCTGGTCTATCGCTTGACGAGGCGCTTGGTTGGGGTTGGATGGTCGCAATTCATCCCGAAGACCGTGCCACGTACATGCACGTCTGGCGGACGGCCTTGGCAGTTGGGCAGCCTTTTGAGCACGAGACGCGGTTCCGCCGGGCGGACGGGGAATATCGCTGGTTCCTGACTCGCGCCGTGCCGCTGTGGGATGAGCGGGGCAACATCGCTAAATGGTACGCAACGACCAACGACATCGAAGATCGGAAGCGGGCGGAAATGCAGTCGCGGGCGCTTATTGAAGCGATCCCGCAGCAGATCTGGACCAGCCCGCCTGACGGCAAAATTGACTATTGCAACGAGCTTTGGCGCTCTTACATGGGACTCGAGCTGGAAGAATTGCAAGTTGATGGCTTGCAGAGCATCCTTCATCCCGACGTCCGGGAGCGAGTGATAAGAGCCTGGCAGGAGGCGGTGACAAATGGGACGCCCTACGAGCAGGAAGTACGGAGCCGCGGAGCCGACGGGCAGTATCGATGGTTTCTAGCGCGGGGCGTGCCCCTGCGCGATGCTGGCGGACGGATCGTCAGATGGTACGGGACGAACACCGATATCGAAGATCTCAAACGGGCGGAGGATGCGCACCGGCAGATCGAGGAACAACACCGCATAGTCGTCGAGACCGCGACCGATGCCGTCGTGGGCATCGACGAGGACAGTCAAATCCTTTTTGTAAATCCCGCAACCACCCTGATCTTCGGTTACGAATCCTCTGAATTGGTTGGACAGTCACTGACGATGCTAATGCCAGAGTTCATCCGCAAGCTGCACAAAGCAGGTCTAAAACGCTATCTCACGACCGGTCAACGGCACATCAAGTGGCAGGGAACAGAGTTAGTTGGATTGCGAAAGAACGGAGAGGAATTTCCCGTGGATGTGTCCTTCGGAGAAGTCAATAAGGAGGGCCGCCATATCTTTACCGGCTTCCTTCGAGACATTGGCGAGCGCAAGCGGGCTGAAGAGGAGCTAAGGCGGCTTTCAGGCCAGCTTTTGCGTTTGCAGGACGAGGAGCGACGGCGAATCGCCAGGGATTTGCACGACTCCACGGGCCAAGACCTCGTCGCTTTGGCAACCATGCTTAGTCAACTGCGGGTTTCAATCCCTTCGGGCGAGAGAAAATCACGTAGGCTTCATTCCGAGTGTAAAGCGTTGGCGGACCACTGCGTTCGTGAAGTCCGCACGCTCTCTTACCTGTTGCACCCACCGGTGTTGGATCAGGCTGGATTGGACGACGCGATCCGTGACTATGTACAGGGCTTCACCACGCGGAGTGGGATCCAAGTGGAATTGGAGCTGTCACCGTGTCTCGAACGGATGGCACGAGATGTGGAGTTGGCTTTATTCCGAGTAGTACAAGAGGGCCTCACCAACATCCAGCGCCATTCGGGAAGTCAGCGAGCCAAGATACGAATTCATCGCAACTCGGGTTTCACGCTGGAAATTAGCGACCTTGGCAGCGGAGTCTCCGCCGGTGTGCATAGAAGGAATGAGGAGCCGCGGTTCCAAGTTGGTGTAGGCATCCCTAGCATGCAGGAGCGAGTGAAGCTGATCGGAGGGCGGCTTGATATTGATTCCACTAACCACGGCACAACAGTACGTGTGACGATGCCTCTCGGAGGAGAACGAACGTGAAAAAACTTCGCATTCTAATAGCTGACGACCACGCTTTGGTGCGGCAGGGTGCAAAGGTGGTCATCCAGGCCCGACAGGGCTGGAAGGTCGTCGGCGAGGCAGCGAACGGCCGTGAAGCCGTACAAAAGACAATAGCGCTGAAACCGGATGTGGTCGTGGTCGATATCGGCATGCCCGAACTGGATGGAGTCGAGGTAGCACGTCAAATTCGGGAGGGAGTTCCGAGTACCAAAGTGCTGGTACTCACGATGCACGAGTCGGACCAGATGGTGAAGCGTGCATTGGATGCAGGTGCTCTCGGGTACATTTTGAAATCCGATCTCACTGAGTGCCTGGCAAGAGCCGTGAAAGCCGTCTCTGAGGGCAAGCGTTTCCTCACTCCTAAAGTATCCGAAATCGTGCTGGATGGATTTCTCAAGACAAGAAGCCAGCGTCAGCAGGGGCAGCGGGCGGGTGCCCGAATAACCCCTCGCGAGAGTGAAATCATCCGCCTCCTGGCAGAGGGGAAAGCCAATAAGGAGATCGCACCCCGGCTGGGAATCACCGTCCGGACCGTTGAGACGCACCGAGCTAAGATCATGCTCAAGCTTGGCCTCCATTCTCTGGCCGAGCTAATTCACTATGCTATGCGCCACGGGATAGCCACTGTGCAAGGAGACCAGTGAACTGTTGCAGAAATAAGGTCCGACTTGGAATACGGACGATTTCTGCTGCTCAGGGACATCCGAGAGGCTGCGCCACGCCCATTGGGAAGAGCTGCCATAACTGGAAAACCTGTTGGTGGCCAAAATGGCGCACCACCAAGTAGCGAGCTACCTCCACGACGAACTACGACACTTTGACACACTGTGAATTCGCCCTCGGGTCCTCTCCACGATAAAAGGATTGACAACACGGACTTTACGGTTAGGACGCGAGTGCCGCAGTCAATCGACCTCTTTGACTACGGTTGGCAGGCGTCGCCGGGAGGATCGTCCGCAGTCTTCACTGCGCCCGTGCTTGCGAGCGGCAGTAAAGCGACCTTGTACTTTTCAAGCGTGGCGTTTACCACCGGGAGCACGTGCGTCTCGAGCGCACGCCATTCGGCCAGGTGCTTTGTAAGTCCGCCGCAGGATTCCTGGATCACCGATTGCACGGCGCCGGACGGAGCCGCGTCACCGCTTTCGACCATGAACGCCATGCGCGCGAGATCGCGATTGATCGGCCCGATCCCCGGCGACGCGGGCGTGCCGCTCTGGATGGCGTTGACTTGCGTCTCGACATTTTTTATCGCCTCCGCCGCCTCTTTCGCTTGCGCGTTGGATTCGAGGTTCTTCTTGCGCTCCGTAATTTCCTTGCTCAGCGCCGTCAGTTCGCCGAATACGCGGTAGCTCGACTTTAATCCCGCCTCGATCTTCAGGGCTGTTGCGAATTGCTGGTCGAGGTCCGATTGCGAAACGTGAAGGCGCGGATCGAGTGTGAGCAAGAGCGGCTGCGCCAATTTCTGATCGCCGACTGTCAGAACAACCTGATATTCGCCCGGAACAGCGAGCGGTCCTTGTGTCTGCTCGCGCGGGGTATCGCCTGCGATGGCGTGGCCCGAGATCGTATATTCGACATAATCGACTGTATTCCCGTAGTAGCTGTACTGCAGCGTGGGAGGTGGATCGTAGTGCAGGTCCCACACGAAACGATTGAGCCCCGGATTTTTCGGAATGCCTGCGAGCGGGGCGAAC
>Ga0210403_10001867_pt1 | contig 19566 bp, 18 predicted proteins | sample IncBWC19MmetaG_FD_150863 | JGI IMG/M metagenome (GOLD analysis project Ga0210403, IMG submission 150863) | Forest soil microbial communities from Barre Woods Harvard Forest LTER site, Petersham, Massachusetts, United States - Inc-BW-C-19-M | ecosystem: Environmental > Terrestrial > Soil >... | reverse complement strand
CAGCTGGATGGCCTGCACGGAATCCGCGCCGCCGGACAGCGAGACGCGGTCGTGGCCCATGGCGGTGAGGCGATAGGGACAGGCCCAGCCCTTGCCTTCGACCACGAATGGTCTTCCGAAGGCGACCATCAGCGTCTCCTGCTTGCCGTCCTCGTCGAGGTCGAGAAAGCGCTCGGCGATGGTTTCGAAGGGGATCAACTCCAGGCCGGTCCAGTTTGCCGCCTCTACTGGCTTGACCATCTCGACCGTTCCTCTGCTCACTTCGGTTGTGTCTTTCATCGCATGTTCTCCTTCAATCTGCGTTGCGGTTAGAGCGCAAGGAAGTTCTGCAACGCGTGCAGGCCCACTGTGCTCGACTTCTCTGGATGGAACTGTACTCCCATGACGTTGTCTTGTTCGACCACGCCGGTAAATGCGCCGCCGTAGTGTGTAACCGCTGCGGTGGCTTGCAGGACGGGGGCGCGCCAGGAGTGGGTGTAATAGACGAAGCCGCCGTTGTTGATGCCACGCAACAGTTTGGAACTCTGGTGAATTGCCTCGATCGAGTTCCAGCCCACGTGCGGGGACTTCAGCTCGGCGCCCTCGAAGTGCGTGGGGAAGCGCTCGCACAGGCCGGCGAAGTGGCCCAGGCCGTTGACGCCGGGCGCCTCGGTCGAACCTTCGAAGAGCCACTGCAGGCCGACGCAGACGCCCAGGAACCATGCCCCTTGGGCGATGCTTTGCCGCACGGCTTCGGTCAGGCCGAGGTCGGTCAGGAGCTGCGTTGCCTGAAAGTGACCGACGCCGGGCAGCACGATCTTCGCGGCCTGGCGGACAAGATCGGGATCTTGGGTCACGGTGATCTCACGCGCGTCGAGGTAGGTCAGCGCCTTGACCACGCTGGTGAGGTTGCCCGCTTTGTAATCGATGACCGCGATCATGGGGAGTTCGATCCTTTGGGTTAGAGCAGTCCCTTGGTGCTGGGCAGCATCTCGCGCATGCGTTCGTCGCGGCTGCAGGCGCCGCGCAGGGCGCGGGCGAAGGCTTTGAAGATGGCCTCGATCTTGTGGTGGTTGCTGCGGCCGTACATGGTCTTGACGTGGACGTTGGCCTTGGCGCCGCGCGCGAAGCCGTCGAAGAAGTCGGCGAGCAGCTCGCTTTGGAGGTCGCCGACCAGACGCGTCTTCACCTTGTCGTCGACGACGTAGGCGACGCGGCCGCTGAGATCGACTGCGGCCACGGCGAGGGTCTCATCCATGGCCATGACGAAGTAGCCGGCGCGCATGATGCCCTTCTTGTTGCCGAGCGCCTTGTTGAAGGCCTCGCCAAGCGCGATGCCAACGTCCTCGACGGTGTGGTGCTGGTCGACGTCGAGGTCGCCGGTGCACTTGAGGGTAAGATCGAAGCCGCCGTGGCGCGTGAACAGCTCGAGCATGTGATCGAAGAAACGGATGCCGGTCGACACCTTGTAGACTCCCTGGCCATCGACGACGAGCTTGAGGGCGATCTGGGTCTCGGTGGTGTCGCGCTTGATGGTGCCGGTGCGTGGCTTTGCTGCCTTTGTTGCTGTCATCGTACTGGGCTCCATTCGATCTGATTGAGGCAGACCTTCAAGGCTGCGAGGCCGCGGGTTACATGTTCCTTGATGCCGATGGTGATGCGTACGTAGCCGTCGCAGCCGGGGTCGGTGGAGCGGTCGCGCAGCAGGACGCCGTGCGCGCGCATGGCCCGCACCAGTTCGGCGTGTTTGGGGCCGATCTTCATCAGGATAAAGTTGGCGTGGCTCTCAAAGAAGGGGACGCCGAGCTCGCGCAGGCCGGCCATCATGAGTTCGCGGCCGGTCTGCACCTGGTCGGCGTACCAGTTCAGGTAGGCCTCGTCTTCGAGAGCGACGGGCAGACAGTCGAGCGCGACTCCGTTGACGTTGTAGGGCGATGAGACCTTGCGGATGTAGCGGAGCAGGTCGGCGTTGCCGGCCAGCATGCCGATGCGCAGGTTGGCCAGCCCGTAAGCTTTGGAGAAGGTGCGCGCGACGACCAGGTTGGGCACGTGCGCGAGGTCGGCCAGGACGGAGGCGCCGTGGAAGTGGAAGTAGGCCTCGTCGACCATCAACACGGCGTTGGGCGCGGCGGCGGCGATCGTCAGCAGGTGCTCGCGTGAGACGATGGCGCCGGTGGGGTTGTTGGGCGAGGCCACGATGATCAGCTTGGTCTTTTCGGTGATCGCAGCCAGGAAGCGCTCGAAGGGAAACTCGAGCGAGGCATCGGCCTGCACGTGCCGCAGATGCGACGTCATCATCCGGATGCTGACGTCGTACATGAAAAAGGTGGGGGTCGATATCAGTGCCTCATCATCGGCCTCGAGGAAGGCCGCGCAGATGAGATGGATGGCCTCATCGACGCCGTTGGTCAAAAGCACCTGATCTGGTTGCAAATTGAAGTGGCTGGCGACGATGCGTTCGGCCGGCTCGCGCTCCGGGTACTTGGTAAGGCCCGCGGAGGTGATCTGCTGCAGGCGCTCGATCACGCGGGGCGAAGGAGCGAAGGTGTTCTCGTTGAAGTCAAGACGCAGCGCCTCGCGGTTGGCCAGCGGAGGATGGTACTCCGGCATGTCCAGCACGGCCTGGCGCGGCTTTACGGTTTGGATAGGAGTCTTTGCGCTCATCGCATCCTCGATCGTACGCTGGCGGCGTGGCCAGCCAGGCCTTCGGCATCGGCCAGTGCGGCGGCGTGCGGGCCAAGCAGCTTCAAGCCCTTGCGGGTGTATTGCTGTACGGTGATCACTTTAATGAAATCCATTACGCTGAGGCCGCCGCGGATGCGGCCCACGCGGCCGGTGGGCAGGACGTGGTTGGGACCGGAGATATAGTCGCCCATCGACTGCGGAGAGAACGGCCCGACGAAGACCGAGCCCGCGTTGCGCACCCACTTCAGGTCTTCGCTGGCGTCGACGGTGAGGTGTTCGGGGGCGAGGCGGTTGGTGAGCTGCTGCGCTTCTGTAACTGTTTTGGTTACGAAAATACACCCGCGTGCGGCGATCGATTGCCGGGCGAGTGGATTGCTCTTCACCTGCAGCTTGACCTCGGCGGCGACCGCGGCGGCCAGCTCCGGGTTGCTGGTGATCATCACGGCGAGCGTCTCGGGATCGTGCTCGGCCTGCGCGACCAGGTCGGCGGCGAGGTCGACGGGCTTGCCGGTCTCGCTGGTGACGACGATCTCGGTGGGGCCGGCGGGCATGTCGATGCCGCAGCGGTTGGAGACTAGGATCTTCGCCGCGGTTACATATAGATTGCCGGGGCCGACGATCTTATCGACCGGGGCGATGCTGCCGCCGTTGTGGGTGGTGCCGTAGGCGAGCGCGGCGATGGCCTGGGCTCCGCCGATGCGGTAGAACTCGGTGACGCCGGCGAGCCAGGCGGCGGCGAGGGTCTCGCGCGCAGGCTTGGGCGAGCAGACCACGATGCGCTCGACGCCGGCGACCTGGGCCGGGGTCGCGGTCATCAGCAGCGTCGAGGGTAGCGGGTAGCGGCCGCCGGGGACGTAGCAGCCGACGCTGGCGAGCGGGCGCACGATCTGGCCGGTCTTCACCCCGTCGGCGGAGATCGTCCACTCCGTTGCCATCTGTGCTTTCGCGAAGGCGCGGATGTTGGCCTGCGCGACCTTCATGGCCGCTTGCAGCTTCGGGTCGGTGCTCTCCCAGGCGGAGCGCATCTGCTCGCGGGAGACGAGCAGGGCTTCGCCCTTCGCCAGGCCGTCGAGCTGGGTGGCGTACTCGATCACGGCGCGCTCGCCGCGTTTGGCAATGGCAGCGAGGATCTTGCGGACCACCGGCTCGACCGAGGCGGTGCTGACGGCACCGCGCTGCTCCAGGCTGCCGAGCAGGTCCTCGGCGGCCTGCGCGCTGCGTCCATATGTTCGTACTACCTTCATCGTGCGTCGCCCTCGTGTCTTCTGCGTTCGATCAAGCTCCCGCTGAGCTAGAGTACGACCTTGCTCAGCGGGTATTCGACGATGCCGGTGGCTCCGGCGAGCTTGAGCTTGGGGATGACCTCGCGCACCTGGGTCTCATCGAGGATGGTGTTCAGCGCCACCCACTCGGGATCGCGGAGCTCGGAGACGGTCGGCGAGTTGAGCGCCGGCAGCACGGCCGTGATGGTGTCGAGATCGGCCTTGCGTGCATTCATCAGCAGGCCTACGCGTCCCTGCGCGGCGATGGCGGCGTTGAGCATCAGCGAGATGTTGTCGATCTTCTCGCGCTTCCAGGCGTCCTGGTAGGCGGTCTTGTTGGCGATCAACTGGGTCTCGGACTCCATCAGGACCTCGATGATGCGCAGGCGGTTGGCGCGCAGGCTGGAGCCGGTCTCGGTGACCTCGACGATGGCGTCGGCCAGGGTGGGCGGCTTGACCTCGGTCGCTCCCCAGCTGAACTCGACGGTGACCGGGATGTTCTTGCTGGCGAAGTAGCGCTTGGTGAACTCGACCAGCTCGGTGGCAATGGTCTTGCCGGCGAGGTCCTCGGGCTTCTGGAAGGGCGAGTCCTCGGGCACGGCGAGCACCCACTTGACGGTCTGGCGGCTCTGCTTAGAGTAGGTCAGGCTGGTGATGGATTGGACGTCGGACTGATTCTCGAGGACCCAGTCGCGGCCAGTGAGGCCGGCGTCGAGGGCGCCGTGTTCGACGTAGCGGGCCATCTCCTGCGCGCGGACCAGCATGCACTCGATCTCGACGTCATCGATGGTAGGGAAGTAGCTGCGGCCGCTGGCGAAGATGCGCCATCCGGCGCGTTCAAAGAGAGCGAGGGTCGCCTCCTGCAGACTGCCCTTGGGAATGCCGAGTTTCAGTTTGTTCTGAGCCATTACTTGGTCGCTCCAGTCGGGTTGGAAACAGCGTTGGTGGGGATGGCGATCGGTTTGGTGAAGCAGCTGACCGTGCCTTCGTGGCAGACTAGGCCATCGCCTTCGACCTCGACCTTGAAGAGCAGGGCGTCGGTGTCGCAGTCGGTGGCGGCCTCGATGACGCGCAGACGGTTGCCGCTGGTCTCGCCCTTCATCCAGAGCTTGCCGCGGCTCCTGCTCCAGAAGGTGACGTAGCCGGTCTCAAGGGTCTTCTTGTAGCTTACTTCGTTGAGGAAGCCGAGCATCAGGATCTCACCGGTGAGGGCATCCTGCACCATGCCGGGGACCAGGCCGTCCATCTTTTCAAAGTCGATCGTTACCGCATCCATGCTGTTTCCTCTCTCTGGTGCTTGGTGAAGTTCCGGTTTTGCGCAGCAGAAAGGCCCGCTCGCGGTGTGCGCGTCAGCGGGCCTTGTCGAATCCTGATTGTGCGTTGCTTAGTTCACCGCACCGCACACAGCCGCCAACACGCCCGTCGCATGATGATGATGGTGGTGGTGGCGATGGTGAAGCGAAGAACTCATTGAAATTAAAGCTATCGTTCCTGGCGCGCCGTGTCAATCGCCGCGGGATCGCTACTCTCTCAGCGGCCGGGCGGTCCGGTCATCCAGTAACTGCTGCGAGCAGAGATCTGCAGGACGGGTTGGGCGGGGACATAAACTTGGAGGGCGTGAAAGCCGGGCTGATCCGATGTTGGGCGAAAGCTGAGGATGTAGCGGTTGGGAATGTGGTTGGCCAGGATGGCGAGCTGGTGTTCGAGGTCACGCTCGTCATCGAATCGGATGTACTCTCCGCCGGATAGGGATGCAATGGAGGCGGCGGCGTTCGTGCGCATCGCCTGGATGGCGACGCCCAGAGGGGTGGAGAGGTCGAAGGTGCCGATCAGCGGAGGCTGGTCTGGAGAAAGTTGGTAGGGAGGGTTGCCGTGGCGGGGTTTGGTGAATTGATCCTTCAGCCACGTCTTTTCCGGCGAAAATGCGACGCTGTAAATGGTGACGTTGTTCTCTCCGAGCCGACGAACCACGTCTTCGATATGGGACCTGCTGCCTTCATCCTGAGACTGGCTGAAGAGGATCAGAATGCGGCGAAGGACTGTGGGTTGCTGCTTCAGCACATCGATCCCCTCGTTCACCGCGTCGAGGATTGCTGCTCCCGCGTCGCCTGGCTCGGGGCGGGATAACTCAGCTTTCAGATCATCGATCTCCGAGGTGAAGGGCGTAAGCGTCTCGGGCTGGCTATCGAAGCAGAGAAGAGCGACCCGATGGGCGGAGTTCCCCATCATGTAATCGAGCATGGTTGCCAGCCTGGTGTAGTTGGCGAACTGCCGGGGGGCCGCTCCACCGGTCTGCATGAGGACCACGACGGCGAGCGGCTGGCGTTCGACGTTTTCGATCGAGACCCTCTGTTCGACGCCATTGTCGGTCAGCCTGAAGTCGCCAGAGTGGAGCGTCTCGACGAGTTCACCGGATGGCGAACGAACCAGGGTGGGAACGATCACCAGGGTCGATGTCGATTGAATTGTTGGCGCAGCGGCCGAACGATCCGCAGGAACCGTCTGTCCGAACGAGCATAGCGCCAGGAAGATTCCAGCTACGAAGAGCAAGCAGTTCCGCAAAGGCTCACCTTGATGGGAGTTGATTGTGGTCCTTTCTGCGACGGCTCCATAGTATTACGGCGGAGTTAGGCGAGGGATTAGTTGACACCCAGGCTGGCCTGCTCTACGCTGCGTCATCCCCATACTCGCAACGGACGCCGCAGGTGAACGCATCGTTTTAGGAGGAACCGAGATCATGCTGGATTGGCATCGTCTGGCTTCTGATTTCTGCGCTTCTGCTCTGCCTGGGCCGTCTTGCGCCTGCTCAGGATGCCGTGGCCAAGCCCAGCATCTCCGGGAAAATCGCTGCGGATGCGGCCAAGCTCGACCTAAACACGGCAACCCGGATCAGCTGAAGGCGCTTCCGGGGCGTGGGCGATGCCTACGTTAAGCGCATCGTCGACGGCCGTCCGTACACCGCGAGGAATCAGCTGGTAACGCGCGGCATTCTGCCGCAGGAGGCGTATGAGCGGATCAAGGACCAGATCATCGCCCACCGTCCGACGAAGTGAGTTGGAGTTTCTGCCCGGCATGGCGGAAGATCGGGTAGGGTAGCAGGAAGGTCCTCCGAGCACCCATTTGCGCGGTACGTGAAATGCGATCTCCCTTCTCTCAACTCGTTCGGAACGCGGGGTGTCTGACCGGGCTGCTGGTTGTGCTCGGCGCTCTTCCGGGGTGTCAGACGCTCGTGGACAGCTCGAACGGGGCGGAGGTGCGGATCATCGACGCCTCGCCCGACGCCCCTGGGATCGACAGCTACCAGGGCGGAAGAGCGATGGCGTATAACCTGGGCTTCGGCACCATCACCTCATATGTCTCGATCGCGCCTGGGACTTCAGCGATCCGTGCGGTCACGGCGGGCTCGAAGCAGGAGTTGAGCAGCGCGCGGGGCAGCTTCGCGACCGCAGCACGCTATACCGTGCTGATCGGCAACGTCGCCGCGGGTCTCGAGGAGACGGTGTTGACCGATCAGAGCCAGCCAGCGCCGGCGGGCAAGACCTCGCTCCGCGTGCTCGACCAGGAGACCGGCTTCGCAGGCGGCGTCGACGTCTACCTGGTGCCGGCGGGAGCCACGATCGGCTCGGTCGCGCCGATCCTCACCAATGTGGTCTTTGGGAGCAACAGCGGCTACATCAATGTTCCGGTCGGAACCTATACGGTGGTGCTTCTCCCCACGGGAAGGGCGGCAACCAGCAGCAGCGCGGCGATCTACAACGGTATCGAGACCAGCTACCCGGCCGGCGCGGCGCGCACGCTGATTCTGCTCGACGAGCCGGGGCTTGCACAGCCCGGATTTCAGCTGCTGGTCGCCAAAGACTATGACCCCGACGGAGCCTGAGCGCAGATGCCTTCGCCGTGCTGCGGACGGACAAAGCAAGAAGCCGCCGGGAGCGATTTCCCGGCGGCTTCGATGGTTTGATGGTAAGGCGCGATGCTCGGTCAGCAGTTAGTAGCGGTAGAGCTCGCCCTTGTATGGGCCTTCGACCGGTACGCCGAGGTAGTCGGCCTGGTGGGGCGAGAGCGTCGTCAGCTTGACGCCGATCTTCTCCAGGTGCAGCCGCGCGACCTCTTCGTCGAGCTTCTTCGGCAGCACGTAGACGCCGACCTTGTAGGTGTCCTTGTTCTTCCACAGATCGAGCTGCGCCAGCGTCTGGTTAGAGAAGCTGTTCGACATGACGAAGCTCGGGTGGCCGGTGGCGCAGCCGAGGTTGACCAGCCGGCCCTCGGCGAGAACAAAGATGCTGTTGCCGGTGGGGAAGGTGTACTTGTCCACCTGCGGCTTGATGTTGAGCTTGGTCACGCCGGGCAGGGCGTTGAGCTTCTCCATCTGGATCTCGTTGTCGAAGTGGCCGATGTTGCAGACGATGGCCTGATCCTTCATCTGGCGCATGTGCTCGACGGTGATGATGTCGACGTTGCCGGTGCAGGTGACGTAGATGTCGCCGCGGCCCAGCGTGTCCTCGAGTGTGGTGACCTCATAGCCTTCCATCGCCGCCTGCAGGGCGTTGATGGGATCGATCTCGGTGACGATGACGCGCGCGCCCAGGCCGCGCAGCGAAGCCGCCGAGCCCTTGCCCACATCGCCATAGCCGCAGACGACCGCAACCTTGCCGGCGACCATGACGTCGGTGGCGCGCTTGATGCCGTCGACCAGCGACTCACGGCAGCCGTAGAGGTTGTCGAACTTGCTCTTGGTGACCGAGTCGTTGACGTTGATCGCCGGAACCAGCAGCGTGCCCTTCTCGAGCATCTTGTAGAGGCGATGGACGCCGGTCGTGGTCTCCTCCGAGACGCCGCGCCACTCCTTGGCGACATCCTGCCAGCGCGTCGGGTACTGGGCGTGGACCTGCTTCAGCAGAGCCTTGATGACGTCCTCTTCCTGCGAACCGGAGGGGGAGTCGACCCACTTGTCACCCTTTTCGAGCTCGACGCCCTTGTGGATGAGCAGGGTGACGTCGCCGCCGTCGTCGATGACGAGCTGCGGTCCGAGCAGGCCGCCCTTGCCGTCGGGGAAGCTCAGCGCCTGGTTCGTGCACCACCAGAACTCCTCGAGGGTCTCGCCCTTCCAGGCGAAGACCGGGACGCCAGCGGCGGCGATGGCAGCGGCGGCGTGGTCCTGGGTGGAGAAGATGTTGCAGCTGGCCCAGCGCACATCGGCGCCGAGGTCGACCATGGTCTCGATCAGCACAGCGGTCTGGATGGTCATGTGCAGCGATCCGGTGACGCGGACGCCGGCGAGCGGCTTGCCCTGGGCGTACTTGCGCCGGATCGACATCAGACCGGGCATCTCCTGCTCGGCGATCTCGATCTCCTTGCGGCCGAAGTCCGCGAGTCCGATATCGGCGACCTTGTACTCCTTCGCTGCTGCGGCGGTTGTCGCCTTATCCACTGTTGCTGTCGCCATGCTGAAACACCTCGTATAAGTTGAATTTCCGACATCCTAGGATAGCATCGCGACCCTGGGTCTCCTGTGCCGTTAGGCGGGCGTGCAGGTGGGAGTCAGGACCATCCTGTCGGTCTTCCCTTGGATTCGCATCTCGGCTGGAGCGGTTGGTTGGGCTCAAGCCGACCGGCGAAATAAAGAGGTTGCCGATATGCGACGAGTATGGCCTGATACAAATCAAGGCCGCACTAGTCCTATATGTGGAGATGCCGCGCTGCTGGAGGAATCCCTGTGGCCCTGAGGCGGAAGAGTTATCCACTTCTCGCGTTCTACCTTCTGCTCAGCCTTGTGCCGGTGCGTGGAGCTGCGAGGGCGCAGGAGCCGCCGTACTTCGTCACCTACTCCCACGTCATGGAGGAGCCGGGCAACCTCGAGCTGGCCAGCCAGAACCTCTACGCGGCGCCGAGGGATACCAATGCCTTCTACGCGCAGACCGTCGAGCTGGAGTACGGCGTGACCGCCTGGTATACGGCGGAGCTCTATCTTCAAGGGCAGAGCACGGAGCGCGATTCCACGGTCTTTACCGGATTTCGCATTGAACAGCGCCTCCGGCCGCTGCGCACGGAGCACTGGATCAATCCCGTGCTCTATGTCGAGTACGAGGATCATAACCACGCCGACAAGAGCTTCCTCGAGGTGGTGGATCACGACGTCATCTCCGACCAGCAGGCCTCGAACGCTGAGCTGCGCGCGAGCGTCGAACGCGCGCTGGAGGGCAAGCTGATTCTCTCCAGCAACCGGAACGGGTTCAACCTTTCGGAGAACATCATCGCGGAGAAGAGCCTGAGCAATAAGCCCTGGGAGTTTGGCTACGCGATTGGAGGCAGTCGGGCGCTGGCCTCGGCGGCCAGCATTCGGGCATGCCGCCTGTGCCGGCAGAACTTTGCCGTGGGTGGGGAGATCTTCGGCGGGCTGGGTACAAGGTACGAATTTGGCTTCGGGAATACATCGGTCTACAGCGGACCGACCGTCGCCTATCGCGGCCCGAGCGGTTTCACTGTGACTCTTGGGCCGGAGTTCGGCCTGAACGCGAACAGTGCACAGGTGCTGTGGCGGATGAAGCTCGCGTACGAGTTTTCGCAGATTCGCGATCTCTGGGGAAGGGCGAAATGAAGCGATTGCTCGCACGAACGCTCCTTGTCGTGACCGCGGGCCTGCTCATGGGCGCGGCCGATGGCAGCTGGCTGCGGCGTGTTCCGGAGTCCGCGCGCTGCCGCACAAATCCATTGCCCGACCAGCAGGCGGCGGCTCAGGCAGGCCTGCACCTCTATGCGAACCAGTGCGCCCGGTGTCATGGCGACCACGCCCAGGGGAAGGGCTCGCGGCCACCTCTGGTCAGCGAGCGCGTGGCGCGCGCCACCGACGGTGAGCTGGCGTGGCTGCTGCGGAACGGCAACGCCTGGAAGGGAATGCCCTCCTGGAGCTCCATGCCCGAAGCGGAGCGCTGGCAGCTGGTCGCCTACCTGCGCAGGATCAATCGGAACGGGAGTGAGCCTCCCACCGGGGCGGTCCAGGGAGAAAGGCGCTAGCTCCGCTCCGCCGCGAGCAGCTTGCGCTTGCGCTCGATGCCCCAGCGGTAGCCAGTGAGGCTGCCATCGGCACCCACGACGCGGTGGCAGGGTACGGCAATGGCGACGGGATTGGCGCCGCATGCAGCGGCGACGGCCCGCGCGGCTGTCGGTTTTCCCAACTCCCGCGCCAGCTCCGTGTAGCTGCGTGTCTGACCGCGGGGAATCGCCTGCAGGGCCTTCCAGACGCGCTGCTGGAAGGCGGTGGCACGGACGTCGAGCGGGAACTTCGCGGCCGACGGATGTTCCGTCAATTGACTCGTCACGAAGGCGGTGGCCTCCGCCAGCCAGCCGGTGTTTCCTTTGGCCGCGACTAGCTGCGCCTTGGCAAAACGCAGGCGCAGGTCGGCTTCGAGCTCCTTCGCGTCCCGGCCGAAGAGGATGCTACAGATGCCGAAGTCGGTGGTGGCCACCAGCATCTTTCCCAGGGGCGAATCCGCGATGCAGTAGCGGATGACCAGGCCGGCACCGCCCTCGCGCATTACGCGCGGTGTCATCCCGAGCGAGACCGCGCTGTTTTCATACAGGCGGCTCGAGGATCCGAAGCCGGCCTCGTAGATGGCATCGGTGACCCGGGTCTTCGGCTCGCGGACCTTTTCTTTGAATTTTGACAGCCGCGCCTCTTTGGCGAACTCGCCCGGACTGACCCCGAGAACCCGCTTGAATCCGCGCAGGATGGTCAGGCGGCCAACGCCGGTGGCCTTGGCCAGATCGGCCAGCTTGGTGCGTTCGTCGGCGTGTTCCTTCAGATACTCGGAGACGGCCTCGATCACGGCTGCCTGGGGATCGGGCTTGTCGGAGACGCGGTCCGGCTCGCAGCGCAGACAGGCACGGTAGCCGGCCTCCTCCGCCGCTACGGCTGTCGGGAAGAACGTAACGTTCTTGCGGGTCGGCCGACGGCTGGGACAGCTTGGCTTGCAGTAGATCTTGGTCGACTTCACGGCATAGAAAAACTGACCATCGGCCCGGGCGTCGCGCTCGAGGACCTGTTGCCAGGCCTTTCCTGGGAAGAGGCTGGGGACTTGGTTCGGTTTCCGGACGGGCTTGTTGGCCGGGTTTAAAATGGATGGGGCAGGCGGCGGGTTGGTCATGGTTGTCGTGTTCGTTGGCTCGGTGGTGTTGATCAAGATGGTCATTCCAGTATCGTCCAGCATTCGTCCTGCCGTCACACTCCGTTTGGTTCAGCCAAACTGGAGGAGGTGCGGATGGCGTGTGTTGCTGTGGGAGAGCTCACGCAAGATAGACTGGAGAGCATGCGAAACTTCTCTTTAACTGCTTGCGTGGCCGTGGTTTGCTTGTCGTTCACTGGGACAGCGAAGGCGCAGGATGCGACTCTGCCGCCGCCGTCGCAGCATCCTGTGCTGACGGTTCAGGGCCGTGGCGTTCAGATCTATGGCTGTCAGGAGGCGGCTGGCCGGTTCCAGTGGACCTTTGTGGCGCCCGCCGCGCGGCTGTTCGATGGCGATCGCGAGGTAGGGACGCACGGCGACGGGCCGGTCTGGAACGCCGAGGATGGCAGCTCGATCCATGGGCAACTGGTGGCGAAGTCTCCGTCGCCTGATCCGGGGGCGATCCCCTGGCTGCTGCTCAAGGGCGTCAACCCGAGCCGCTCCGGGGTGCTGTCGACGGTGGAGTTCATCCGGCGCTCGGAGACGCAGGGCGGGATCGCGCCGGCTACAGGCTGTGACTCCGAACACGTGAGGGATCTTGCGCGGGTCCCGTATACAGCGACCTATACCTTCTATTCGTCGAAGTAGCTGAGCGGGAGAAGCTTTCGAGACGCCTTAGCTTGGATCTTTGGGAAACCGGCGAGCAAGAAACAGGGTAGAGCCGAGGCTCTACCCGGTTTCTTGCTGCAGGAAAGGCTACTTTGCGGACAGCGCCGGCTCGACTCCAGCCTGAGCGGCCAGAGCTGCGGCCTTGTCGGTGTTCTCCCAGGTAAAGCCCGCGCCCTTGCGGCCGAAGTGGCCGTAGGCGGCGGTTGCCTTGAAGATCGGGCGGCGCAGATCGAGGCTCTCGATGATGCCCTTGGGGGTGAGCGAGAAGTTCTTGCGGACCAGGGCCTCGAGCTTGTCTTCCGCGACCTTGCCGGTGCCGAAGGTCTCGACCAGCACGCTGACCGGTTCGGCGACGCCGATGGCGTAGGCCAGCTGCACCTCGCAGCGGTCGGCGAGACCGGCAGCGACGATGTTCTTGGCCACGTAGCGCGCCATGTAGGCGGCCGAACGGTCGACCTTGGTCGCGTCCTTGCCGCTGAAGGCTCCGCCGCCGTGCCGGCCCATGCCGCCGTAGGTGTCGACGATGATCTTGCGGCCGGTCAGGCCGGTGTCGCCCATGGGGCCACCGACCACGAAGCGTCCGGTCGGATTGATGTGATACTTGGTGTCGGCATCCAGCAGCCCGGCGGGGATGACGGCCTGAATGACGTTCTTCAGAATGTCAGCGCGCAGCTGATCGTTGCCCACCGATTCGGCGTGCTGGGTCGAGATGACGACGGCGTCGACGCGCACCGGCTTGTTGTCGGAGTTGTACTCGACCGTCACCTGGCTCTTGCCGTCAGGGCGCAGATAACCCATCAGACCGGACTTGCGAACCTCGCTCAGCTTCTCGGCGAGGCGATGCGCCAGCGAAATGGGGGTGGGCATCAGCTCGGGCGTCTCGTTGGTGGCATAGCCGAACATCATGCCCTGGTCGCCGGCGCCGCCGGTATCCACGCCCATGGCGATGTCGCCGGACTGCTTGTTGATGGTTGACATCACGGCGCAGGTGTTGGAGTCAAAGCCAAACTGGGCGTCGTTGTATCCGATGGCGGAGACGGTATCGCGCACCAGAGTCTGGAAGTCCACGTAGGCCTGGGTCGTGATCTCGCCGGCGATGACCACCAAGCCAGTGCAGGTCAAGGTCTCGCAAGCAACGCGGCTGAACGGGTCCTGCGCCAGGCAGGCATCCAGAATCGCATCGGAGATCTGATCGGCAATCTTGTCGGGATGACCTTCGGTCACTGATTCACTGGTAAATAGAAAACGATCACGTTTTGCCAAAACTACTCCCTTCAATACCTAAGGTCGAAACATTCGATCCAATCTGCTCATTTTACTTCCGTTTGCCCCAGTCGCATAGCTTGAGATGGTGACGTGCGAGATTTACGGCGCGAAGGGGGCATTCGCAGAGGCCGCCGGGGACGAGGACGTCTCCGCCACAGAGTGGCTCTGTTGGGAGGAACTGAGCAGCCGGGGATGAACCACGAACCGCCAAAGCAGCCAGCCGAGCACGGTCAGGAGCAGCAGCATGGCCACTACGCCCAGCCACCTGCTCCGAGGACTTGAGCTTCGCATGGGCGTACGTCTATTTCTTACATTTTCGGCGAAGCTGGCCCAGTCGACCTCTTCGGCGCTGGGCAATCCGCTCGCCCGATAACTGGCTTCGAAGCGCTCGATCCACACCGGCTCGTCGAGTCCAATTGCGCCCAGATAGCTGCGGACGAAGCCCTTGCGGAAGACTCCTCCGGGCAGGCTGGCATAGTTTTCGGCTTCGAGATCGAGCAGTTGGCGGAGAGAAAGCTTGGTTAAAGCGCACATGGTCTCCAGCGATATGCCTCGCCGCTCGCGTTCCAGCCGCAACTCGCTCCCGAATTGACCCATGCTCTCCGCTGTGTATGTCTTGGTAAACGCTTGTCCCGACAGTATATATGGAGGCGTGAGCCCGGAGCGCGCGCAGGCATGCAGTGAGGTATTGACCTCGTAGTTAACCAGGGAGTGGGCAAGCAGGCGCCCATGCTAATGTAAGATGCCAAGAATCGAACGCGTCTCACCTCGATTGGCTTGGGTCCGTAGAACTGGGTTGTGCTCGCAGTTGCCAGAAGTCTGAAACACGAATGGAGACTTGCTTGCAGGACGGGTACGCAGTGTCGACGCATCTGGACCGGCTTCTTCGGCGTTTCGTGTTTCTGTTCGCCGTAGTGATTGTCAGTTCCTACAGCTTCCTCTCCTATTGGGAATACAGCAAAGAGTTCTACCTGGATCCGACGGGCTGGAGCAAGCTGTTGCAGGGGCACGGGACCGCCCCGCAACAGTACCGGGTCGGAGTACTATTCGTGGCTCACTTCCTGAGCGCGCTCACCCACGGACATCTGGCGATGCGGCACACCCTGGCACTGCTGGATCTTCTGTTTCTGGTCATTGGCGTAGTTGCGACGTTCTTCATGGTCGCGCGGACACGCCTCTACGGCGAAGTCTCGCATGTGCATCGTTGCGCCCTCCAATTTCTGGCCCTTCTCTTACTGCTCTTCTATCTCAGCTGGACGTTCTGGTTTCACAAGCCGGAGACCATCGCCAACTTTGCTTCGCTCAGTGTGGCTGCTGTGTTCCTGTCTGGGAGGTTGCGGATCCCGGCTCCCGTGGCAGCGGTGGGGCTACTGCTGGTCTCGATCTATCTGGCTACCATCCGAGCGGACTCAGGACTCGCCTTGAATATAGGAGTTCTGCTGCTTGCTCTTCTCCCCACAGGGAAGGCGCTGCCGCTGGGTCGTGTCCTGCAAGGCCTAGCCGGCGGGGGCGGCTTGATTGCGGTGCTCGGCGTGGAGTTCTACATCAAGAACGTGCTCTACCCGAGCAACCGGTTCAGCGACCCCCTCTTCGAGCTGCTCACCAATCTGAAGTCTCCCTTCACCCTCTACTGCGTATGCATTGCTCTGGCGCCCTATTTTCTGATCGTGTTCCTCGCGCTGCGACGGTGGAAGACATTGGAGGCCTGGGAGTCTGCTCTGCTCGTGGCCTCCATCGTCGAGTTTTTCATCTTTATGATCCTGGCTCTGGCCGATGAAGTACGTCTCTTTATGCCATATCCGATGGCTTTGCTGCCGAGCTCCGCGGCGCTGCTGTGCCGTGAACTGACCGGAGTGCCATCGCAAAGGTCGAAGCTGGAGCCTGTCGCTGCGCAGCTTTAGCATCGTTTGGCGATCAAACCGGTAGTTCGGCGAGATCGTCTGACTTTAGCAGCGCCATTTCAGCTTGAAGCGTTGCGAGGAACGATTGGCTTCACTTCCGCACACCAACTCGCTCGGCCTGGGTTACTCTGTAGGAAATATTCTGGTTCAGAAGTCGTCCGAGCCGTCGGTAATCTGGTCCCCAACCGCTATCCGCTCTGGTTCTGGAGCAATGGATGCATAGGACTGCAAAGAGCAGATCGACATGCGCGTACCTTTCCCAGTCCGCATCCCGCTCTCGTATAGCGTGGCCTATGCTGTGATCCTCTGTGTGGTGCAGCTGCTCGAGGGGACGCCGCTTTACTTCAGTCTCTGTACCTTCGGGTTCATCTTCATGGCGAGCGTTGCATTCAACCTGGCGGGCGGGTTTTCCCGCCCTTCGGGGGGATATGTCTTCTTCTACGCTGTCGTTGCGGTCATTTTCGGCTTGAGCTACAAGGCGTATCTGGGAGAGCCGGGCGACTCGAATCTCCTCAATCCGAAGACGACCATGCTTGCCTATGTGGCGAGCAGCTTTGCGATGAGTTGCTCTGCTTTCTTTGCAAGACAATTGGCGCCCAGGAAGTCCTTGCTGGAAGGGATGGGCAGCAAGCTGGACATGGGGAACGCTGCACTTGGTTGCATTGTGCTCGGCTTCGCCCTTGACCTATGGGGATATCTTGATCCTACTTCGGCAGAGAGCTCCGCAGGCAGCTTTCACAGTGCGATTCGGCAGTTGAACAATTTCATGCTGCTCGGAATCATTCTGGGGGTCACCAATACCATACGGCAATCGGGAAGCAGGCGCTTCATCAGTCTTCCTGTTGGCTTGGCGATTACCTATATGTTGGTGCTTCACGGCATTCTTGGGTTCTCCAAAGAGGGACTCTTTATGCCGATCATGGCCGTTCTGGTTGCGGCTGCGGCGTTGCGTTTCCGGTTTTCGCTGGTGCAGGTCTGCGTCTTCTCGATCGCGATGATCTTCACGGTCTCCTATGTGGTGCCTCGGGTGCAAACGGGTAAAGGGCGCTTGACGACGAGTTTGAATGACAATCTGGCCACCGCGATCGACCTGGTGACCTCAGCCTCCCAGGAGACAGCGATCACCGGTGAGTCCTACGAGAATGAAGACTCTTTTGTGATCCATTACTACAACCAAAGCCACGGTCTCTTCGATCGTCTTCAAATGATCTCAATGGATGACGCTCTGATTGATACCACCGAGCAGGGCCATGTTTATGGGCTCTACCCGGTGCTATTTAGCTTCCTGAACGTGGTTCCCCACTTTATCTGGAAGGACAAACCCACGATTCCTCTCGGGAACATCTATTCTCACGAGATCGGATTTGCCCATAGTGCAAAAGACGATGACGACAACAGCACGGGAATCTCGTTTAGTCCGACCGGGGATGCCTTCCATCAGGCCAGGTGGATAGGGGTGTTGGTGGTCGCGCCAGCCATCTGGCTCATGACATTTTTCGGAATGGACTGGCTGTGCGGCGACACCAGAAAAGCGCCGTGGGGTCTGATGATGACCGCGCTTGCCTCCCATGGTGCTCCTGAGGGGATGCTGGAAGGTCCCATATACATGATGACCTATGGAGCGCTGTCGATCTGGCTGGCGGCGGTTCTGGCGACCTATGTTCTTCCCATCGTGGGGACGCTGATCACCGGCCCCAGAAAGCGCGATTCCACTGCCGAGGATCTTCAACCGATTCTCTGAGCAGGTGGCTTGCTGCGACGGCGATGTCGTGGCGCGGAACCCGAAATCCAGTCGTCTCCCATACACTGGATAGAACATGAATAAACTGGTTGTCGGCAATCTCGTTCATCGTCCCTTGCGGTCTCTCATCAGCGTCCTCGCGGTGGCGATCGAGGTCATCATGATTCTCTCGATCACCGCCATCTTGATGGGCAAGTTGAATGGTTTTAAGACCCGGCAGAACGGGATTGGCATGGACATGATTGTGCGCCCTAACTCCGCCAGCAATCTGATCGGCATGAGCCCTGCGGGAGCCTCGATCAAGGTGGCCGCCGTGCTCGCCAAGCTGCCTCATGTGGCCGTGGCGGCCCCGGTCAATGTGCAGATCAATAGCTCGCTCGACACCATCTACGGCATTGATTTCAAGACCTTTAACGATCTGCTGCCATTCACATTCATCTCCGGAACCCCTTTCCAGGGCCCGGACGACGTTATCCTTGACGACTACGCCGCGGCTGGAAAGAAGGTGGGCGACACGGTCAGAATCCTCAATCGTCCCTTCAGGATCTCCGGCATTGTGGAGCACGGCAAGGGGGGGCGCAAGTTTGTGCCTATCGATACCATGGGAGGGCTGACCGGTACCGAGGGCAAGGCGACCATGTTCTATCTCAGAACGGAGGACATGCCCAAGTATCAAGAGGAGGTCAGGAAGGAGATTCTGGCTACTGCGGGGATGAACACCTACAGCATTGCGACGGCTGAGGAGTATCTGTCGACCATCTCTCCGGCTCGGCTGCCGGGCTTCAATATCGGTCTCGAGGTGGTGATCGGAATCGCGGTCGTCATTGGATTTCTGGTCATCTTCCAGGCCATGTACACCGCAGTGATGGAGCGTACCCGCGAGATCGGCATTCTCAAGTCTATGGGGGCTTCACGCTCCTATATCGTCTCCGTGGTGCTGCGCGAGACCGGCCTGCTGGCGATTGCCGGGATCGTGCTCGGTGTGGTCAGCAGCTATGCGCTGAGCGCGATCCTCGAGAACCGCTTTCCCACCTTGGACTTCGTCATCGATCTACCGTATGTGTGGAAGGCGGTCGTGATCGCCTTCACGGGCGCGCTTCTGGGCGCTTTCTATCCCGCGCTCAAAGCGGCGCGCAAGGATCCCATCGACGCGCTCTCCTACGAATAGGCTGTTCGGGGCCGTCGCACTACTCCCCTTCGAAGCCAATACGATGTATCGGTAGAAGGGGGAAACGACTATGATTCGAGAAGCATTCTAGAAACGGCTTTGCGCCCGGGGTTGGCCCATTGAACGGGCCGACCCCGGGTCGGCCCCGCGCCCCCCTCTTCATCATGTCGATTCTCAACCCCAACCGCCGGCGCGCAATCGTTCTCACGGAAACGATTCTGCTCGCTTTGGCCTCGGGGTTGTTTGCCCTGCACTATCTTCATCTCTCCGCCGATTTTCCCAACCACTCCCCGTGGATGGACTGGTCGAAGTATACGGATGAGGGCTGGTACGGCGACGCTGCCATCCGCCACCTGCAGCGCGGGTACTGGAACGTTCCGGGAGACTTCAACCCGGCCGCGGCTTTGCCGGTCTGGCCGCTGGTCGAGTTTGCCGTATTTTTCTTTACCGGAGTCAGCCTGGCCGCTGCCCGTGCCCTGGCCGTGACGGTCTTCGGATTGATCCTGGTTGCGTCCTATTTTCTGCTGCGGCGGAGACGATTTGGTCCGGTTGCTCCCAACCTGCTGGCGCCGGCGTCGGCGGTCCTGCTGCTCGCGGCCAACCCCTTCTGCTACGCGTTCACCCGGCTTGCGATCCTCGAACCGTTGCTGGTGCTGCTGACGCTGCTCGCGCTGCTGGCTGCGTCTTTCGCATCTCCGGTATCGGGGCAAGGGATGGGGCGAGGGCGGTTGCG
>Ga0210403_10001865_pt1 | contig 19574 bp, 23 predicted proteins | sample IncBWC19MmetaG_FD_150863 | JGI IMG/M metagenome (GOLD analysis project Ga0210403, IMG submission 150863) | Forest soil microbial communities from Barre Woods Harvard Forest LTER site, Petersham, Massachusetts, United States - Inc-BW-C-19-M | ecosystem: Environmental > Terrestrial > Soil >... | reverse complement strand
CGTTGTCGCCGCTCTTGCCACCATTGGCGGTTTCATCATTCATGTTTACATGGGAACTGCCATGATTCGCGGCGGGTTTACCTCGATCATTCGCGGCGAAGTTTCGGTCGCTTGGGCGAAGACGCACCATCGTCTCTGGTACGAGCAGGTCACCGGCAAGCTGCCCCCGCCGAAATGAAGCGATCCAAATGGGATCAGCGAATTCAGCGTGCGGATGAATTGGCGGTCGCTCATTCGTTTGCCGCCGAGGCGTTGCGCTTCTACAAAGGCATCGCCACCTTCCAGAGGGAACTCTACGCGCACGTCGACGCAGCCCGTGGAAATTGCTCGCGGAAAAAGGTTGTCTGCTTATTCAATGAAGATCTCAATCTTCCCCTTCTGCTGCCAAAGTTTCCCGAGTTTCTTTCCCGCGTGAGTGCTTTCAGCCCTCGCCCTGTTGCCGAGTCTGCTGCTAGGTTGAGGACTCAGACCACCAGAGTTGAGGAACTGCTCGCCTTTCATTGGCAGAAAGCGTCAAATTCTCAACCCGCTCCCAGCGAAACTGAAGCACTGCTCGCTTGGATATTTCTACAACCATACGCGGAATGTCTTGCCGATCGCAGCGAGCGCCTGCCCGGTAACGACAGTCTTGCTCTGTGTCCTTTTTGTGGAGGAAAACCTCTAGTCGGTGTGCTGCGTCCGGAAGGAGACGGAGCAAAACGATTTCTGATTTGTGCGCTATGTTCGACGGAGTGGGCGTTCCGGCGAATTCTCTGTCCCGCGTGCGGCGAAGAAGCCGTGGAGAAGCTTGCCGTGTACACGGCGGCCGAGTTCAATCACGTTCGTGTCGAAGCCTGCGACACTTGCCAGCATTACATCAAGACAGTGGATCTCACGAAAAACGGCCTCGCGATGCCCGTCGTCGACGAACTGGCAACCATCCCTCTCAACCTCTGGGCCCAGGAGCACGGATACGTGAAGCTAAAGACCAACTTGCTCGGAATCTAGGTCTCTCCCTACGGAGCGCGTGAGGCAAACCGGACCTTTATCGTCTTGATCTCATACGGTTTGGTATGCACCGTGACCACGTCGTCGTGTACTGCCAGATCAGTAATCGATCTCTCCATCAGATCGGTTTCTGACGCTGACCGCGCTCCTGCCGGAAGCTGAAGTTTCACGTCCTCTTCTCTTCCAGCCCACTCATAGAAACGCAGGACAAGAGAGTCATCGTCCTCAGACTTCTTGACTGCGGTGAGCACTACGTTATCCGATTCAATCTTTATGAAAGAATATTCAGCCGGGAGCGTTCCATCGTGTTTCTGCGACCGGATGGCGAGCAGCTTGTAATTTAATTCGTATCCGCGGCGCACGGTCTGAGCGTCCCGCCAGGTTCCGGCATGCGGATACAAGGAATAAATGAACTCGTGATGACCTTCATCAGCATGCGGATCGGGCCACTCCGGCGAGCGCAGCAGTGAGAGGCGGAGCACGTTGCCTTTCACGTCGTATCCGTACTTGCTGTCGTTGAGCAGGCTGAAGCCGTGTTTGGTGTCAGAAAGATCGGCCCAGCGCTGCGCTGGGACTTCGAATTTAGCCTGTTCGGCCGGTGTGTTTCGAGTGGTCGGACGCTCGATCGAACCGTAGGGAATCTCAAAAGTGGCCTTGTCGCTGTGTGCGCTCAAAGGAAAAGCCACTTTCAGCAGAATGTGTTTCTCGTGCCAGTCGGCCTGCATCTTCACGTCGACTCGCGGCACGCCAGCGTACATTGTGATGTCTTGCACGAAAGTGGAATTCTGGAAATGCTTCTTCACTCGGATGATGGCCCGCAGTGGCCCACCCTCAACCAGCTTTACCTCGTCAGCTTTATCCAGATCCCAATGTTGTTTCTCGAAATCTGCATCGATGTTCCAGGCATCCCATTTTTGAGGTTTGTCGGAGAAGGCCTGCAAAAGGTTGCCGCAAGCGGATGTCTTGGGGCCTCCCGTGTCGGTTTCCGAGGGAGCTAGCGCTTCTGTCTGATTTCGTAGATCGTAGAGGCTGGTGATGCATCCGGTTTGCGGATCGACTTTGACGCGAACGAATCCATTTTCCATCATACTGGCAGAAGCTCTGACAACTTGCATTAGGCGTCCGTTGTATACGTCAGCGGAGTTTGCCGGAGTCTTCGCCACGGAACGCACGAAATAGGTCTTGTAGCCCATGGCCGGCGTGGCCGCAAGGATTAGAAAATGCGCCCGGTTGGTCGCCGAGTCCAATGCGAGCAGTTGGGACTCAACTCGTTGCCCTGCGGCGTCGACCACTTCAATCTGTTTGGTCGGACCAGGAAGTTGTACCTCCACCTCAATCACTTCCACGCGCGGCCACGAAAGGGAATTGAGAATCACAACCGGCACGCCGTCCCCTTGGGTATTAATGTGAGCCAGGATCTCGTCGAGCGCAGCATGCGTGAGCTCGTTGGCAGAACGGGCAACATCTTCCAGATTTCGCTTGGCGTCGAGATAGTTCACCGCGATTCCGGAACCGGGCATGACATCGTGGAAGTGATCGAAAAGCAGGTTCTTCCAGGCGAGCCCGAACTGATCTTGTGCATACGGCCGACCGAAGAGGGAAGCCACGGACGCATACTTCTCCGCGTCGAGCATCAGTTCTTCATCATGACGAATTCGCTGTTTGGTGTCCGCTTGCGACGTATACACGCCCCGGTGATATTCGAAATAGAGTTCGTCCTTCCAGGTAGGCACTTTGAGATTTGGGAGTTCCTGGTTCAGGCCGGCGAAAAATGCTTTTGCTGTGCTGAAATCAATCTTGGGAAAGACGGTGTTCGGATCCCGAAGGCGATTGGCCTGATCCAGCATGGTGCGAGTCGGGCCGCCGCCGTGGTCGCCGATTCCGTACAAATAAAGCATCTGCGGTGAATCCGTGACTTTAGTCCCGTAAATCAGCGGGGCATAAAGCGACAGGTCCTTCGTCATTTGCTCAGGGTTGAAGTCGTTGGCGTATTCGTGCGGAAAATATGTCAGCAAACGACTGCCATCGGGCGCTTCCCACCAGAACAGCCGGTAGGGGAACTTTGTGTAATCCGTGGCCCATAGCAGTTTGCTGGTCACGAAATAATCGATGCCGGACTTCTTGTAGATTTGTGGAAGCTGCCAGTTGTATCCAAACGAGTCCGGATTCCAGCCGATGTTGATGTCAGCGCCAAAATTGTGCAGAAAATATCTTTTACCGACAAGAATCTGACGCACCAGCGATTCGCCGTCCGGCATATTCAAGTCAGGTTCGACCCACATGCCGCCGATGATCTCCCAGCGTCCCTCTTTCACGCGCTGCTTGATCTGCTCGAACATGTCCGGATATTTTTCCTGCATCCATTCGTAAGTTCGTGCCGAGGACATGGTGAACTTGAAATCTGGATACTCGCGCATCAAATCCAGAACGCTCTGAAAGGTATTGCGCACAACTTCGACCGTTTCTGTCCACGGCCACAACCACGCCATGTCGATATGGGAGTTCCCGACAGCGCGAACTGTGAACTGTTTCAACCACGGATTCAACGATTGTAATTTGTCTTGCGCTTGGCGCAGCGACGCATCGAAACCCGCTTGGTCGTTCTTATCGAGCGGCGAAAAATCGATAGCCTTGACCGCCGCCCCGAGCTGTTGCTGGCGCTCCGCTCGGCCATTTTCGTACGCCACAATCATCGGACGCGCCGCGAAAATCTCCACTCGCAGCATCGCTGGATCGGGCCGATTGGCAGGAGGTTCAATACTCAACTGAGCGTGATGAAATTCAGTTTCAACAACGGGAGCGTCTATCCGCACCGCGATCAGAAACTTCTGCCCGGGCTGGGCATTCTCCGTGAGCAGAATCGGCTGCTGCATGTCGTCATCTCCTCGCGACACCAGCGATCCATTCGAAAACACTGCGATCGTGACCGGGCCCTTGTTGTTCCAATTGAAGTCGAATCTGAAGTCCAATTTTGCACGGGCGCCCTGCACGGCATAGCCGTTGATCTTCTGCGGAATCTCGATCCAGCAGCGCAGTACCCGAGACCCGGTCGACCATTTGTCCCCGACTTTTACGGTCTCCCAGCCGGAGTCATCTAGAGACGGATCCTCAGGATGTGGTACATCCGCGTGAAACCGCCACTCGGGGAGGGGTAGGGCAGTGAGCGATTGCAGCCGATCCAAAGTTGCTTGATAGGGATCAGTCGTTTGTTGGCTCGGTTGCTGGGCGGAAACAAAGTTGACTGGTACGAGCGCGAGCAGCGTACAAGCGATCCATCGCTTCAACAGACGTCCCTCCTTCGTGGATTCGGTTAGATAGATAAATAAACGAATAGGGTAATCGCTCCGGTTGCGTCTTTCCAGCCTTTAGCGACTGTCGGATCTTAGCCGCCGGCAATTGCCCCAATGATGAGAAACGGTTCTGCCCCTGACACGACGGCGTCAGGCAGCGGAGCATCCGGCGATTCGTGGGAGAGATCCTCCTCGCAGGCAAAGAACCTTAGGAACGGCCGGCGCTGTTGGGTGTCGTGCTCGCGGATCGTTCCGCGCAACATGGGATAGCGCGCTTCGAGCGCGTCGAGGACCGAGCGCTGCGTGACCGGACCCATGACCTCGAGTTCCAACTCGGCGCCAACGTGCGCCAGCGTTCGCAGGTGCTGCGGAAGTATGACGCGGATCATGATGGCTTCATCATTTCAGCGTCTGCACCTCGACCGAAAGCACCGCCGGAAGGTCTCTCACGATTGGATTCCAGCTGTCTCCGGCGTCAGCTGACGCGTACACCTGTCCGCCACTGGTGCCGAAATACACGCCGCACTTGTCCAGCGAGTCGACGGCCATGGCATCGCGCAAAACATTCACGTAGCAGTCTTTTTGCGGAAGGCCCTTGGTGAGGGCTTCCCATTCGTTTCCGCCAGTGCGACTCCGGAAGACGCGCAGTTTACCCTCATGCACGTAGTGTTCCGAATCGCTCTTGATCGGGACGACGTAAATCGTCTCCGGTTCGTGCGCGTGCACATCGATCGCGAACCCGAAATCCGTCGGCAAGTTCCCGCTAACCTCCACCCACTGGTCCCCCGCGTTGTCGCTGCGCATCACGTCCCAGTGCTTCTGCATGAAGAGCACGCCCGGCCGCGATGGGTTCATCGCGATGTGGTGAACACAGTGCCCAACCTCGGCATCCTGGTCGGGGATGTATTGCGAACGCAGTCCGCGATTAATCGGCTTCCACGTCTTACCGCCGTCGTCAGTGCGAAACGCGCCCGCAGCTGAGATAGCGATGAACATGCGCTTCGGGTTGCTGGGATCAAGAATGATGGTGTGCAGGCACATGCCGCCCGCGCCCGGCTGCCACTTGGGGCCGGTGCCGTGTCCGCGGAGGCCGGGAAGTTCGTGCCAGTTTTGGCCGCCATCGGTCGAGCGGAAAATGGCGGCATCTTCCACACCGGCGTAAACCGCGTTTGCGTCAGTCAGTGACGGCTCTAAATGCCATACCCGCTTGAACTCCCACGGATGTTGCGTCCCGTCATACCACTGATGTGTGGTGAGCGGCTTGGCGGCCGCGTCGTAGGCGAACTTGTTGCTTTCGCTCTTGGGAGGACCGGGCGTAGTGGGTTGGCCGGCAGGCGTACCGGGTTGATGCCAGGTTTTGCCGCCGTCGTCGGAACGCTGAATAATCTGCCCGAACCATCCGCTTGTCTGTGACGCGTAAATTCGATTCGGGTCGACCGGGGAACCCTTCATGTGGTAAATCTCCCACCCCGCAAAGTGCGGGCCGCTAACGTCCCATTTCTCACGCTTACCGTCTGAGCTGAGAATAAAAGCGCCTTTGCGTGTCCCAACCAGAACTCGAACTTTACTCATGCGTCGCTCCGTTTTAGTGTTTTGGAATTCATTCGTTCGTCATTCGTTCTGCTACTTACTCACCTTTCGAATCTACGCCGTCTGACCGCAGTTAATCGTCCACGGGATGCCGAATCGATCGACAAGCATACCAAATGGTATAGCCCAAAATGTCTCCTGAAGCGGTATTTGCACCGTCCCATTTTCTGCCAGCGCGCTGAATACGCGTTCCGCTTCTGCCGCATCCTTGGGATCAAGCTTCACCGAGAAGCCCGCGGGTTTCTGATAGTGATCCGGCGGACAGTCAGCTCCCTGTAATAGCCGGTCGCTGACCTGCAGGCTGACATGAAGGATCTTCTTGCGCCAATCGCTGGGCACATCGTTCGCCAAGGGAGTGCCCTCGTGAGGCATCATGAACGTGATTTTCGCGCCCAAGCACTTCTCATAAAACTTGAATGCCGCCTCGCATTGACCGTTGAAAGTAAGATAAGGATTCATTTGCATAGCGACCTCCTTTGGTCAACTCTGGTTAAATGAAATGAGGTGGGATTCCACCCTTGGTGTTCGAAGAATGGAATCCCACTCAATCGCGAAATCCGTCCTCAAGCCGCTTTTGCAGGCTGCGGACGCATTTGCTTCATAAACTCCCGCATCTTAGCGATGTGGCCGGGCGAGCGCTTGTCCATCCAGGCCTCAAAGCGCTCCGCGGCCTTTTCCAGATGTGCAAGGAACTGCTTGTTGGCCCATTGTTCTCGTCCTTCCGCGATCGTTGGCTTGATCCGCTCCCAGACGCCGAAGAATTCACCGCTGGTTTCGAAGAACAGGTCCTCGTGAAGTAGACCATAGTTCAGCAAAGCGCAAGTTTGTTCCCAATAGCTGGCCACCATCATGAAGTTGGTGCCGCCTTCTGTCCCGGGCGCGGCGACGCGCATAGCGTCGTTCCAGTTGTCTGCGAAGTAGCTCTTGAAGAACCAGTCGCGAGCTTGCCGGAGCCGGGCCTCACGGCGCTCTTCAAAGACCTGCAAGTGAAGTTGTGCCTGTTCGTGTGTGGGTTTTGTTTCCATGATCTTCGTCTCCTTAAATTATTAGTTTTGTTCTTCTTGTTTTACGAATTGACTGCCCGGAGCTTCAGTTTTCGGATCTCCTGGTGATGTTCTCGTTTCACGCCCCGTAGGCTTCCTTCAGACGCTGAATATCGATTTTATTCATTTTAAGCATTGCTTGCATGACTCTTTGCGACTTCTGAGGATCTTTGTCGCCCAACATTTCGCCCAACGCCTTCGGAATGATCTGCCAGGACAAGCCGTATTTGTCTTTTAGCCAGCCGCATCTTTGTGGTGATCCACCGTCCGCAGTGAGTTTTTCCCACAACTCATCGACTTCTGCCTGGGTTTCGCAGTTGACGAAAAACGAGATGGCCTCGGTGAATTTGAACAGTGGGCCTCCGTTGAGTGCGAAAAAGTCTTGTCCGTCCAGTTGGAATGTCGCAGACATAACCGTTCCCTTCGGCCCCGGCCCTGCGTCCCCATATCGGGTAACGCTTCCTACCTTTGAATTCTTGAAGATCGAAACGTAAAAATTCATTGCCTCTTCAGCTTTGTCGTCGAACCACAAGAATGGGGTGATTTTGTGCATGCGATTTTCTCCTCAATTATTATTATTCGTAACTACTCCGCCCTACTCCATCGGGGCTGCCGCGCCATCAGACACTTACCAACCGGAACCATGAACACGGTGATTGGCTCGGGTGCACCGTCAAACTGCAGATTCAGCATCATCGGGGAGCCGGGCAGATCGCCCCATGCAGGCTCAGTACGGCGATCAGTGCGAAGGTTCCCCGACCGATCGTCTCAAATGTTTTCTTCGACATAGAATTTCTCTAAATCAGCAACATGTACTTCATTCTTTCCCCTCCATGAGTAAGTCGAACAGCCAATGTCAAGATCGACAGCTTAAAAAAGAAAATTTTATGGCGACGTCTTGTTCGATGCCCTGGCCTGAGCACCTTATTATGTAGCTCCGAATGATTATGTGGCTCCGAATGCTAAGACTCCAAATCGACACTCTGCGACGAAAAAATCTACAATCAGACATGTCCATGGACGCAGCGGCTGCCGTCGACTCAGTTTATCGCTCCGATTGGGGCTGGATCGTGGCTACTCTGGTCGGGATGGTCGGCGACGTCGACCTTGCCGAAGAGTCAGCGCAAGAAGCGTTTGCGGCCGCTGTCGACCAATGGCGGGCTCTGTTGTCCCTGAGTTTCCGAGGGCGTGGATCATTCAGACGGCTAGACACAAGGCCACCGACCGCATCCGGCGCAATGCAACGTTCGAAGAAAAACTCGAATCATATGCCGCTTCGGAATTGGTTCGCACCGCAGAAGAACCTGACTACGACACCAGCGAAATTCGCGACGATCTTGGTCACGAATGACAGCAAGCGATCGCAGGTCGCGTAAACCTGCTTCAAGAGTTCACGCAAGAAGGGAATCGTTGGCTCGCAGGGATCTTGGGTCCCCGCTCGGCGATTCAGCTATCGCGAATCCGCCATGCAGCTCAAGGCAACTCTTCAATGCGCGAAGAGCGTAAAGCGCATCGTCCAAGGCTTGCCCTTCTTGAAGATTGTCTCCCGAAGCATTGAACAACTTCCTTGCCCTGTCTAAGATTGCGCGTTCCGCCTGCGCGATGCGTGCAGACATTTTCTGATCATTGGCTTCCATCAAAGCCGCAACATACAACTCTTTCCATGCCCAGTCCCGTGGGGAAGGATTTCCAGAAGTCAACATATCGGTTCTCCGTCCGACGTATGAGGGAATGCGTAGAACTTTAAGAATTACTGTGCGCTCGCGGCGACCGCAATACAGTCAATCCTGTAGGCTCCCTGACCGAATCGTGAGTGAGCTTTGATTATTGACCGTCCAAGAACACCCACGCTCACAGCCAAGACCAGCATATCGCTGAACGTGGCGAGTAATCCGTCCAGTATCAACTGCGGACAAACCTGCAGTCGGAAGCTTCGACCCCAGGACTCAGGTGACTCTCACGGCAACTCCCGCTGCGTACTCATCTTTCGTCGCTTGGGGAGGAGCGTTTAGCGGAAACGGGGGACTAAACGCCCGACGCCGATGGCCCTCAATAATTTCTCGAAACAGCACAATCCACACGTCAGTGAACTCCTGTCCCGGCCTACAGGCTTTCCTGATCTGAATTGAGGCTCCCGGATCGCATCCAATCAGTCGAAGAAAGGGGCCGACCCTTGGGAAACGGAAACGTAATTATTGAAAGGCCAGCGCGGCCGAACAAGCTAATGCCATTACTTCCCGGCGCTCGCACCGACGCAGCGGGAAAGGCGATAACAAATGTAATTCTGTTATCGCTCCCGGATGAAGAATACAACCTGCTCCGACCTCATCTGGACTCGGTGGACCTTCCACAATACGACATCCTGCACGAGCCCGGTGAGAAGATCGATTTCGCATACTTTCTCAACGAAGGCATGACCTCCCTGGTTGCTCTGAGCGCGGATGGCAGAAGCGTCGAAGTCGGCATCGTCGGCAGGGAGGGGATGGTGGGGATGCCGCTGACAGTAGGCCTGTTGCGAGGGACTTTTCGTGCAATCATGCAAATGTCCGGACATGGAGTGCGCGTACGCTCGGAAGTCTTTCAGGAGATCCTTCTTTGCACTTCGACTCTGCAGTCAGAACTCAGCCGCTTCGCCCTGATGCACGGGATGCAAGTCGCCCAGCTTGCAGCCTGCAACCGGCTGCATGAGATCGAGCAACGTCTGGCGCGCTGGCTGCTGATGTGCCAGGATCGTGTGGATTCGGCTGTGCTCCCCTTAACGCACGAATTCCTCGCGCAAATGTTGGGCACAGGACGTCCGAGCGTGAGTTTGGCTGCGGGGGCTCTGGAAGATGCTGGGCTGATTGAAAACCAGCGCGGCACGGTTAAGATATTGAACCGCAAAAACCTCGAGGAGGCGGCCTGCGAATGCTATGGAGTCGTCCAGCACTTTAATGGCGGAATGGGGCTGAGATAACCCGTGCGCCGGCTTCGTTCGCTGTCGAACAGACAAACTTCCTCGCCGCCCACTAGCCTACGCCCACCTGTCAAAACATTACTTAAAGCTTGCGAAAGCTTGCAAGGAGCGGCGTGGAACGTACAGCTAGCCGAAAAGAACGAAGAGGCATACGAACTGATTCCACGGGAGACCCGGTCCAGAACTCAATCCTGAGGTCCATTCCAGAAAACGAGTACAGCTTGCTTCGGGAGCATTTGGAGCCATTGGATCTGCCACCACAGCACATCCTCCATGAAGCGGGTGCGAAGATCGACTACGCATATTTTCTGAATGACGGTATGGCCTCACTGGTCGTGCTCACGAGCGACGGACGAAGCGTAGAGGTGGCGATCGTGGGCAAGGAAGGTATCGTAGGCACGCCACTGGTGGTCGGCCTGAGCCGCGGTCCTCATCGGGCAGTAATGCAAATCGTCGGAAGCGGATTGAGAGTGAAATCAGCGGTTTTGATGGATACTCTGCGCTCCGCGCCGCAGATGCGGCTGATCTGGAACCGGTATGTACTAATCCAGGGATTACAGGTCGCGCAGATCGCGGCTTGCAACCGTCTGCACGAGATTGAGCAGCGCCTGGCGCGCTGGCTGCTTATGTGCCAGGACCGGATCGACTCGGAAATACTCCTGGTAACTCATGAATTCCTGGCCCAGATGCTCGGTACGGGGCGCCCAAGTGTCAGCCTGGCGGCGGGAATCCTGCAGCGTTGCGGCCTGATCGAAAATGCCCGCGGCGCGGTAACGATTCTGAATCGCGCAGGACTAGAAAACGCGGCCTGTGAATGCTATTTCGCCATGAAACACTTCAACGGGGGGCCGGGGGCGCCGTGAGCGGGTTTCGATTGTCCGACACCGAACAGACAGGAATTCACGCCGCAACTATCATCTGCGTTATAGCGGTATCGATAAGGGGAACCACTTCTTCAGCAATGATCCACAGGAAAGTGGGCGTGCATTGTTCGAGGTGATTTCGTGAACAAAGATCAGCAAAATGACTGGCGGCTCTCGTATCAAGCGGCGCTGCTTGAGCTGGATCCAGTCAAGCTGCCGCAGCGGATTGAGCAGGCGTACAGCGCCATCCAGACTTGCCTGATTGCGCACCAGAATGGCAATAGTGCGGAATATCAAGCCCTGACTGATGCGTTGGCGAATCTGCGAGTGTTGCGCCGTGAGATTTTGCCTAACACTAGCGACTCGCCCGATCAAGCTGACTCTCCCACGGGCAACGTCGCCGTAACCTAAGCCGTGTTGTCTTACCTCTGCGGAACCGTCGATTGACCTGCAGGCACGGCGGTTTGGTTGGGCGTCGTGGACTCTGGGGGTGCAGCTTGATCAGGTGTGCTCGCCGGCGCCGCTGAGGTAGCATTCTGAGTCGGCGTGTTCTGCCCCAGAGCCTGACCGATGGACGAACCCGACACCACCAGTTCCACCCGGCGATTCTGCTGCCGTCCCGAAGTTGTGTCGTTCGAAGCGATCGGCTGGCTAGGACCGAAGCCTTGCGTTGTGATGGCCGACGAGTTCACTCCCTGGCTGGATAAGTAACTGCGGACCGAATCGGCTCTTTGCTGCGACAGCCGCTCGTTAAATTCCAGGCTCCCCGTACTGTCTGTATATCCATCGATCTCAACGCGGATGTCCGGATACGCGATCAAGATTCCAGCAACCTTTGCCAGGCGCTCTCGGGCGGACGGCTTGAGATCCGCCTTCCCAGTGTCGAACAGAACGTCCGGCATATTCACGATTAGTCCTCGCGCGGTGTCCCTGGTTTCCAAGACCTGATTCAGTTGCTGCAGCATGCGGGTACGCATCTGGGCTTTGTCGCTTTCCGCCTGCTGGCGCGCCTGGTCTGCCTGCTGCGCCTGTTGCGCAGCCTGCTGCCGCGCTAACTCGGCTTGCTGTCGGGCCTGGTCTGCCTGCGCCGCTTGCGCTTGAGATTGCTGTGCTTGCGCCTGAGCTTGAGCGGCCGCAGCCTGTTGTGCCTGCGCATCAGCCTGAGCCTGTGCCGTCTGGTCTGCAGCAGCTTTACGTTGCTGTTCAGCTTGCGCGTCCTGCTCGCGCTTGATGGACATCACTCGCGCTTCTTCCGCGGTCTGGGTTGCTTCACGAGCGACCGTTCCAATTGGACCCCCACCCTGCTTCCGGCGGTAATAGTCCTCGGCTTGGTTCAAAAGATCCTGCGCCTTCTGCAGTTCAGAAGGCGCATATTGACCCGCCCCGGCATCCTTGGCTATCCGCACAGCATTCCGGGCCTCAAGCAAATCGAGAGGTGTTTTGTTGCTGACTTCGTAGACGGGAGAGTTGATCGGCTGCACTTGGGAGTTGTAGGTATCGCGAGAAATAAGCTCGAACTTCACGTCCACCGGCTCAACCCCACCCTTGGTGTCGTGCCGAATCACATTCTGCGCGACAACTAAATCGCTGGGCTGGGTGACCGCGAAGTAAGGTTCTGCAGTAACCACCAGGGCAAACGCCTGCAAATCCGTGGTCGTCTGGACCGAGCTCTTGCCGTCATGGACAAGGAGTTCGCCCAGGTTGCGGGGCCGTCCCTCGGGAGTGATTGCCCAAAGGACATAGGTGAGGTAAGCCAGTCCAAAAGTATTCGCGGGGCGCAAGTGCTCCACATTCGCTTCGATTTTGACGCCGCCGGCTTTACCTTCGACCTTGGCTTCTCCTTTTATTTCAGAGTCCAGGTCAGTGCCTTTCAGATCTACTTTGGTAGAGCCTTTGTGACGGTAGTCCACCGCTTGCGTGCTGCGCGAGACCACGCTCATGTGGTATCCCGAAGCCTGATCGCCGGTCACCCCGGTGCTCTGTTGAGCAAATGCCGGTGACACGAGAAACGCGAACATCAGAACGGTTAACGAAGTCGAATATTTTCCAAGTTTAGTCACGATGCCTCCTGGCAATATCACTGCGCACGGTTCGGAGCCTTCCAAACGAACTGCCCATGTCGAAATGTTTGCCAAGCTAAGAATGAACGAAGACGGTGCTCTATCCCATCCGGAAGAGACCGTAGGTCGGCAAAACATTTCACCGACGAGCTGCGCCGGGACTAACTTGCACGCGGCATGGGCTTATCCGTCTTCTGCCAGTCAGCACGGGCCTCGCCCGTCGACGCGATATCCGTCGCGCCAGTGCGTTCGAGGACATCCTTCGCCTTCTTTGTCCAGTTCGAATCGTCGCAGTGGACGGACAGTAAGATCCCGCCTTCTTTGATCCGGCCTTCGTAGCGTTTGGCTTCGTACTCTGGGATGCCCATGCCGATGAGCGCTCCAGCAATACCGCCAATCGCGCCGCCAACGCCGACCCCGGTTAAGGCAGCTACAATCGGGCCTGCCGCGATAAGGGGGCCCACCCCCGGGATAGCCAGCGCGCCAATGCCTGCGAGCCAACCCAAAGCACCGCCAACAACGGCGCCGGTCGTGACGCCGGTTGCTGTTCCTTCCGGTGCCTTGGTGCTCTTTTCCACCGCGAAGTCTTTTGTGCCCTGATTTTCGGGAAAGAGAACAGAGATGTCAGTATTGCGAAAGCCATCGGCTCGCAATAGGTCGACGGCATACTCAACATCGGCTTGAGTGCGATAAATTCCGAACGCTGCTGTATTTTTTCCAGCCATGAAAAGAAACTCCTTCGGCGGTTAGAGGTTAGATCGTTCCTCGACCGCGGCATCTAGGATGGCAACCAGGGAACCGGGGATGGCCACTCGGAGGAAAATTGATATGGACTATCCTAATGCAATGACGAGTTGACCGGAGTGATTGTCGCTGCGGTGTTGATGGAATGATCCGGGTTGGTCACTTTCAGCTTTTCTAGTTCCTCTTGAGCTGTTCTCCACGCCTTCGAATCCTTCTTCGTCGCAATTGGCGCATTCGGATCGGAGTAGAAGCTGAGAATGTTCTGGCGAAGCTGGGGAGTTGCCTGATCAAAGTCACGCTTTGCCAGATCGTTCAGCAGATGAGCGTAGGTCCTATCCGCCAGAGAATATTCTCCAGCTCGAGTCTCTCGGCCGGTATCGAAATCCATGTCCTCGAGTCTGAGCTGCGCTTGTTTTTGCTGGCGTAACAGCGCGCCATAGTCGTCCACGGTTTTGTTGAGGCTCTTGATGTACATGTCCTCGGTCTGCGTGGTAGGAATCTTGAAAGCGACCGCCTTGAATGGACCTACCTTTGGGACGATCTTCAAGAAGACCGCGAGCAGCCTGCTTCCAAATCCCGGCTTGCGGTATCCGTTTCCCCATTCTTTCTGATACTGGGCCCGGGAAAGATGATAAAGAAATTCCCTCTCGTTGAAGTTAGGCGTATCGCGGACGATCTCCTTGCGACGCGATATTAAGGCGACGCGAGTCATGTCGGGGATGAGTTTGCTGATGGCATGCCGAAAGGTTCCGATCGCCAAATCTTCATTGTGCATCACGTCTTGAAGTTGGAGTCCATAAGTATCTGCGAAAGCGCGTTCAAGCAGAGGCTTTGAAACGTTGAAGCCAATAAAATCGTGGAAGTTGTCGGAAGTGTAGCGGTTTTTCGCCACCTGCACCATATCGAAGCCGAACTCGGTTCGAATGTGGGCTGTAGGATTGTCGACGTAAGTTACTTCGGATCCATATTTATCCCGCAATTTGGGAAAAGTTATCGCGACGACGCGATTGATCGTTGGGTGACCACTGTTATCAGAAGCGTAGTGTGCGAGCGCTCCCAATGCGAAAGCATATTCATCAAGGTCGGAAGAATCCTGGATGAGAGCCATGACAAAATCACCGCTGCGAACGTAATGCACCAAATCGCTGAAATACTTGCTCCCAAACGGATAGTAACCCATGTCCTGAACCACGCTTCCGCCGTACGCGTAAGAATGGGCTTGCTTTAAATCCTCTTCGCTTGCCTGGGGAAAGCGCTCAAGCAGCATGGGCCGAAGCTGATCCTTCCACAGCAAATCGACGATCTCTTCGTGGGTAAGTACCGAATATCCATTTCCGAATCCGGAGCAGACCAACACGAACAACAAGAAGGTGACGACTCTCGAGACGACCTGTCGAGTTGATCGCATAATCTAGAATTTAGATTGCGGTTCTCCGTCCACTCACGAGGTTGATTACGAGAACCACCAGGGCCAGAACCAGAAGAATGTGAATGAAGCCTCCCAATGTGTAAGAACTCACCAGTCCCAATAACCACAGCACAAGCAATACCACGAATATTGTCCAAAGCATGTCAGGCTCCTCTTCTTTAAATTCCTTAAAATTTAAACGCATCAGCGTTCTGCGCCCATATTTCCGCATATTTCGCATTGCCAGCGAGAATAGGTCCGTAAGGGTGTTCACGCCATCAGGTGAACGTGGTACATAGCCGCCGTACTCGTTGTACCTGGGTGTGCACGCGTCTACGGGCATTTCGCGGGTTAACTACGTCTCGAACTGGATTGGCAGGCATCGGCGCAGGAATTATGGTCAAGATGCAAGCGGTTGGCGGCGCGGTTCGGATCTCGGCCCTTCCGTCGACCAAGTCTGATTCAAAAGGAGCACCTAGTGAACCTCGAACGCGGTATAAGGACATTCCTTCTCGTAAGCTCGCTGCTAGGCGGTTCTTGGGTAATTGCCCAGGATTCAACTGCGGTTCCAGCCGACAACACAAAGGTCAATCAGCGGGATCAGAACGCAAACGAGCCCACAGCCGACCAACAGAAGAACAAAACTTCGGACCGCGATATGACGCAACAGATTCGCAAGTCGATCGTGAGGGACAAATCTCTGTCGACCTATGCTCATAACGTGAAAATCATTACCCAGAATGGTCAAGTAACTCTGAAGGGACCGGTACGATCTGACGACGAGAAGCGAGTGGTCGAGGCAAAGGCTGCTGAAGTAGCGGGACAAAATAATGTAACCAGCCAGTTGGACGTCGAAGCTAAGAAATAATCGCAATCAAGGAGAATCATAATGTCAGGAAAAAACACAGCAGTTTTTGGCATCTACCCGAGCTACACCACCGTGGAAATGGGTGTCGACGGCCTGAAGTCAGCGGGATTCAGCAACCGAGATATTTCCGTACTGCTTCCGGAGAGTTCGGGATCGAGAGACTTCGCGCATGAGAAAGGCACGAAAGCTCCAGAAGGAGCCACAACTGGCGCCGGAACTGGAGTGGTGCTTGGCGGCGCGATGGGATGGCTACTGGGTGTCGGTGCCCTCGCGATTCCGGGACTGGGGCCGTTCATCGCAGCTGGTCCGATCATGGCTGCGCTCGCGGGAGCGGGCGTCGGAGGCGCAGTCGGTGGCATCGCCGGAGCTCTGATTGGAATGGGCATTCCAGAATACGAAGCGAAGCGGTACGAAGGCAGGGTCAAGGACGGGGGCATCCTGCTCTCCGTACACTGCGACAGTTCCGAGTGGATAAAGCGGGCGAAACAGGTTCTGGAACGCACGGGTGCCCAGGATGTTTCTTCAAGTGGAGAGGCCAGCTCCGACGATGTTAAGAGCAGAAGGGATCTGCCTCGCGCGGTTTAGGAGGCGGGCTTAATAGCGAACACCATAAAAAATAAAAGGAGAAGATCAAATGAACTCAGACCAACTGCAGGGCAAGTGGAAACAGATGAAAGGTTCAGTAAAGGAGCGCTGGGGCAAACTGACCGACGATGACATCAACGTTATCGACGGAAAGCACGAACAATTGGTCGGCAAGATTCAAGAGCGGTATGGCATCGCGCGTGAAGCGGCCCAAAAGCAGGTCGATGATTGGAACGCAGTCGACGCCCATCAGGCTGAGCTCGACCAACGGCGCAAGGCTAGCTAGCTCGAAAGAGCATGGCTTTCGATGGGGACCGTTTCACCGGTCCCCTTTGTTTCTTGGGCAGGAGGCAAAGCCAACGATCTACAGCGAATGCTGTAGGTCCGGCAAATACTGCGAAAGGACATCTTATCGAAGCGGGTAGAAATTTCAGGACCGTCGGCGGGGCAGTTAGGAATCTCTTGAAAAGAAGAGAAGATCGCGATGGCAATTCAGTTGCCCTGTTTGTCCCGCGGGCATCGTCCCTTCTGAGGTACTCATATGAAACAAAAGTTTGCCTGGATTGGGTTGGCTTTACTCTTCGTTGTCACGTCCTTGGCATTCTCGCAGGACGGGACTCCGCAGCCTTGCCCAGACGTCGAACCAGGAGCTCTGGGATGCGAGCCGGTCGCATGGTCTCGATTGCAGGAGCCGATGCCTCTCCCGGATCCGGACGCAAAACCCGCGCCGCCTGCGGATCAGCAAGCTGGTCAATCATCGAATTCCCCAAACCAGACACAAACACCAAAGCAGAGCACTACTGGCATCGTCGTGAAACAAGGGGAGAAGTACGTTCTGAAGGCGGGAGACAACACGACTTACCAACTCGATGACCAGAGCAGAGCCGCGCAATATCTGGACAAGCAAGTGAAGGTCGTCGGCAGATTGGATGCGGACAGCAATACTCTCCACATTGAGAGCATCGAAGTGGCGTCCTGATATCGTCGGGGTAAGGCCAGTCCGCGACCGTGGCCACATAAGTGTGTTGCAGCAGAACGAGTACGGAACCAAGAACCACGACTTCAGGAATTTTCCTTGAGAGAATAAGGGGTCCGCTCGATGGCCCAGAATGCGCGGAAGCCCCAAGCTGATCGTGACATGGGTTATCCCTTGAATCGGAGGCTCTATGAACACCAAAGCAACTGTTCTATGTCTTGTTCTGCTCTCAGCAACTTGGATAGTGGCTCAAAGCAGTGGTTCCGGCAGCGCCGGATCGGGAGCCGGGCACGCCGGGACGGCTGGTCAGAGCACCACGCCAGGGCCGACTACTTCTCCCGGGAACACGAATCCAGCCCCAGGCAGCGCGGCGCCGACTCCCGGCACTGCTGCGCCCACGCCGGGTACCGCAGCCCCGACACCCGGAACCGCCAGCCCCAACCCTGGAACGGCTCCCAACACCAACGGCTCTACGCCGCAATCGCCGAACGGCACGCCGGGCACATCTTCACCGGGGTCGGAAACTCCTGGAGCTACCACCCCGCCGCCAGAGCATCCGGCGCCCAACAATCAGCCACCAAACAATGGCACGAATGGGAGCCCGACAGCGCCACCTTCGAATTAGTGGAATCCGGAAGGCGAGGTTCAGTGCAAGGAGTTCCGTTGTTCTGCCCGAACAATTCGGAACTCCTGCACAAGCTGCAGAATGATTCGGACCTACGCCTGTTTTCGGCTTACGCTGCCGAGCCCGGATTATGATATTGCGTTGGTACTTGTACCTGGATGATGTTGTTCTTCACTGCGTAAACAACCAGATCTCTGATCGAGTGGAAACCAAGTTTCCGCATGATGTTGCTGCGATGGGTCTCGGCAGTCTTTGTACTCAAATTGAGCACACAAGCTACCTCTTTCGAGCTTTTCCCCTCGGCGAGAAGCTGAATGACTTCTCGCTCGCGCGCTGTCAACTTCGGCAGTCTAGGCGGTTCGCCATTTGAGCCGTTGTGTCCTTTATCCAGAAAACCCGCTAGCACCATATCGTTTACGCGAGGAGTAAAGAACATCCGATTGAGCTGTAGCGCCTCGACCGCAGACACCAAGTCCCGGGCAGCGTCGGATTTCAGGACAAACCCTCGAGCGCCGGCGTCCAGAGCCTCCCGTATAACCTGGTCCGAGTCCGTGATGGTCAGCACGATGACCTTGCAGTGAGGGTTATGCTGTGTCAATTGCCGAGTCGCCGCCAAACCATTGAGATTTGGCATCCCGACGTCCAGGATCACAATGTCGGGCTTCAATTGGCCTGCCTTTTCGATGGCTTCGCGCCCGTCCTTCGCTTCGGCGCAAATTTCCCAACCCTCGTGTGCCTGTAAAAGCGCGCACAACCCGCGCCGCACAACTTCATGATCGTCAGCTATCAGAATTCGCAGCTTCATTTCTCACCCCTCGGCAAGTTTTGTAACGATTCAACCGCCGGACAAAAACTCGACCACAACTCTCACACTGAATCAGCGGACTGCACATTCAGTGCCGTAAAGGGCAAATGCTGGCTTACCGCCTCCACCGCCGCCAATAAATCGCGAGACGCATTGGACTTCACGACATAGCCCCGGGCTCCCGCTTCCATCGCCTCACGCATCATGTGCGGAGAATCATGTTGAGTGACAATCAGGATTTCAGATGCCGGCGCCTTTTTGCGGATCAGCCGGCATGCTTCCAGTCCACTCATATTCGGCATCGTTATGTCGAGCACCACGACATCCGGTTTCAGATTGGCCGCCTTAGCGACGGCTTCAATTCCGTCTGCCGCTTCATCGACGATTTCCCATTTAGGATTCCCCCCCAGCAAAGTCCTCAGCCCGTGTCTTACAACTGGGTGGTCGTCCACAACCAAAATGCGAACTGTCATAAATTTGTTTCTAGCTCTGGGGGAGGGCTGAAAACCGGTTCTTCAGAATGTCTCGATGTACTGTTCCTCCACGACATCGGGTGACTTCTCGGCCCGTATGACGGCAGAACCACAAGTTTCTCATTCACCCTGGGCGCAATCGGGAGGAACCGGTATTGCGATTCGAACCGACGTACCCGTGCTGCCCGACTCAATTTGAATCGTTCCCCCTAGCTCACGTGCCCGCTCGTGCATACTCATAAGCCCGACGCCGGTGCCTGTTCCTGCTTCACGAAATCGATCGAGCATTTCTGGAGACATT
>Ga0210403_10001864_pt1 | contig 19576 bp, 20 predicted proteins | sample IncBWC19MmetaG_FD_150863 | JGI IMG/M metagenome (GOLD analysis project Ga0210403, IMG submission 150863) | Forest soil microbial communities from Barre Woods Harvard Forest LTER site, Petersham, Massachusetts, United States - Inc-BW-C-19-M | ecosystem: Environmental > Terrestrial > Soil >... | reverse complement strand
CGGACTGCGGCGAAGGAGAGCGCTCTATGACCAGCATCCAGAGAATGCGCCGCAACTTCACCATCCTGCTGGGCATCATGGGAGTGCTAAGTTTCAGTTCCCTTACCTATCTTTTTTGGCCGGGCAGCTCCACCACAGCTACCCGCAGGGCCGAAGAGAGAAAATTGCAGCAGGAACTGGCCGCCAAGAGAGAACACGCCAGCCCCTGGCAGGGCATTCAGGAAAAACTCGCCGCCAGCCAGCAGGACGTCAAAAAACTGAGCCAAGAACATGTGCCCAGCCGTTTCTCCGACATTGCCGATGCCCTGCACAAAGTAGCCATGGAAAACGGCGTCTCCGCGCAGCATATTCAATATGACACTGAAAACGCAGGGCTGGCGGGCGTGGATAGAGTCAAGATCAGCACTGCGGTCTCTGGCGACTACAACAAGCTGGCCCATTTCATCAACGCCGTGGAACGCGAAAAGCTGCTGTTTGTAATCAAACAGATATCCCTAAGCGGGCAGCAGAGCGGGACCGTGGAGCTGCAGATCAGGTTCGACACCTACATAAAGGAAAAAGTAAGTGAAGATCGGAACAGAAGAAACAAATAAGTTTCGCGCGATGGTTGCGCTCCTGGTGCTGGCGCTGCTGTCGGTGATCTATGGGGTCCGCTCCAGCAGCCCGGATGCGGCGGCGGCCAGCCCCCCGTCTACAGCCGCTACGGCGGCGATCGCCAAAAAGAGCGGGCTCCAGGTGCGCGAAAACACGCCTGACCCAACCGTGCGCACCGATCTGCTGCTCGCCAGCCAGACAAAATATGAAGGCGGCAAACGCAACATCTTCCGCATGGAAGAGCTGGCTCCACCCCCGCAACAGAAACCGATCGTGCCGGTCAGACCAGATCAGCAGCAGCAGCAGCAACCGCCGACTCCGCCACCTCCGCCGCCCATCAACCTGAAATTCTTCGGGTTCAGCAGCAAGCCGGGCGAGCCTAAGAAGGTGTTCCTCTCCGAAGGCGACGATATCTTTGTGGCCGTGGAGGGCGAAATCATCAACCGCCGGTACAAGATCTTGCAGATCAACAACACTTCGGTGATGGTGGAAGACATGCTAACCAACTACAAGCAGCCCATTCCGCTCACCGCTCCGCCGCCCACAGGATAAGCCCATGACACCGCATCGATACCGGATGTCCGGCCAGCGCGGCTACGTGCTTTTGTCCGTCATGCTGCTCATTACTTTGCTGCTGCTGACCTTGAGCATTGAACTGCCGCGCATCGCCCAGCAGATCAAGCGCGAAAAAGAAGAAGAGCTCATCCACCGCGGCAACGAATACAAGAACGCGGTCCGGAAGTTCTACCGCAAGAATGGCCGCTACCCGCTCACCCTGGAAGACCTCGAAAAAGCCAACAACCTGCGCTTCCTGCGCAAACGATACAAAGACCCCTTCACCGGAAAAGATGACTGGCGTCTCTTGCACGTAGGGGAAGTGCAGTTGAACGTTGGCGGCGGCGCGAATTCGGCCCCTCCGCCGCCCACATTCGGTGGAGGACCCACCCCACAGCCCATCGGCCCGGGCAACCCAGGCAACAACGACCCTAACGCCGTGAAACCCGGCGGGGCCGTGGCCACCGAAACCGGCAGCGGAAGCCAGGCAGGCACGGGCAGCCCCATCATCGGAGGTGGTCCCATCATCGGGGTGGCCAGCATCAAGAAGTTGGCATCGATTAAGCAACTCGACAAGAAAGACCACTACAACGATTGGCTGTTCTTTTATGATCCCAGATTGGAGCAGCAGCAGGTGCCAGCCTCTGGACTTGGGGCAGTACCCGGGCCCGTAACCGGGCCTGGAGTCGGAACCGGACCCGGACCCGCACCTGCGCCTGTCCCTGGACCGGTACCGAGGACCCAGTAAGGGGAAAATCGCTTAAGGACTTGGGAATGGCAATACAAAAGGCACAGCGCAAAGGCTGTGCCTTTTTCTGACCTTGTGACGGGGCCGCTGGCCCTTACACGCTGAACGAAGATCCGCACCCGCAGGTGCTCTTCACGTTCGGGTTCTCGAACTTGAAGCCGGCAGCTTCCAATGTTTCCAGGTAGTCGACCACACAGCCGTTCAGGTACATGACCGAGGTGGCGTCCACAAAAACTTTGAGATCGCCGAAGTGATAAACCTTGTCCATCATACCCTGGGCGTTCTCGAACGACATGGAGTAGGAAAACCCAGAACATCCGCCGCCCACCACACCGATACGCAGACCGGCAGGAACCGGGTCTTGCTGCGACATGATCTCCTTGACCTTGGTCACCGCTGTGGGTGTAAGGCTGACGGGAATCTTGGGGCTCTCAACACTAGGGGCGGTCTCGGTCGCGACGACGGGATTCGTTGTGGTAGCCATGTTATGAAAGTCTCCTTCTTCACTAAATTATATCATCATAAGCATTGGTTTCTTCATTCCCAGTTTTTGGTTTTCATTCCCGTTCTTCGCGTTCATTCGTGGTTAGTCTCTGATTCCATTGGATTTAATGGCGCTTTAAAATTGGATATTCCAGACCGCCGTCACTAGTTACCCAGCGCCAGGCCGCAAATAACGTTGAAAATCGCGCCGCCAGCAGGAATATAATCAGCTCAGGTTCCACATAACCCTCGCCGTGAGCAAGGGCCTTCTTACGGCCTAGAGTAAGGCGGGACCGGGTGCCAAAATAATCCAGGTGGTGTCTTATGATGACTGCACTGCTGAGTGTTTGGGCCGGTTTGACCATCGTTCTCGTCGTTCTTCTGATTTACCGCAGCACTCTCAACATGCATGAAGACGACCAGTTGTTCCTCGACGAGGCCAACTCTCACCTCGCCAGGGAACAGGAAGAACTAACAATCAAGATGAACAGGCTTCAGCCATGGGTGCGCATCTTTGGTGCGTGCTCGGCGCTGTTAATACTGGTCATGGCCGGAGTTGAGATTTATTCCCAGGTCTCCCGGCCTTTGCCCTAAGCCAAGGGATCCAGGAACATAACCGGCGAGAGATGGCGGGGCCGGCTGGTTGCCAGGAGCGCATAAAAGCCAGTCCAACAGCTCGTGGAAGCGTGAGGCCTGAGCGGCGGGGCCAGCAAGGCCCAGGCATGTAGAGTTGCCGCGTCGGAGGCCGACCCCTGCGCATGAACCGAATGTCCAGCCTTTCCGTCCACCCGCAGAACGATTACCAGTGACACCTTGTCTATCCTGAATTCCGGAGATATCATGCATCATCCCCAAGATCGTATGTCGTTTATCTTCCGGACGATTTAGAAGGCTTATCATTTTTTGAGTTTCAGTCACTCTTCTGAGGAGAGCACTATGAAGCATGGGTCTGTACCCCGATTCGCTATCTGCACTTTGCTGTTGATCACTCTGTTGGCTTTCGCTCCGACCGCCAGCCATTCCAGCACGGCTGACGAGAACGCCATTTCCATCGGCGTTGTGCTGCCCGTCACCGGCAAGGAAGGCAAGCCCGGCCAGTATCAGAAGGAAGGCATTGAGACCGCCATCAAGAAGATCAATGAGGCTGGGGGTGTTTTCGTGAGAGACCAAGGCAAGAAACTGCCTTTCAAGGTGGTGTTCTACGATGATGAGTCCGATGCGGCCAAGTCCGCCTCCTTGGCGGAACGCTGCATGATCTCCGACAATGTGACTGCCGTACTGGGGGGTTATTCCACCACGCTCGGGGAAGCTGAATCCGTAATGGCCGACCGCCACCAGACACCTTGGATCACCACCGGCGCCGGCGCAACTTCCACCTTCAGCCGCGGCTACCAGTTTGCATTTGGGGCCCTGAGTCCCATCACGGTGCTGGGTTCCGATACCGCCCAGTTTCTGGGCAACCTGATGGACCAGCACAAACTGAAGAAAGGCCTCACCGTTGCAATGGCCCTGGAAAATACCGACCACGGCATTGATTACGGCAATGGGATCAACCAGTGGATCGAAAAACATCCGGGCTATCTCAAAGTCGTTTTCAGCGAGAAATTTGAGTATCCGGGCACCACTGACTTTTCCGGACTGCTGCAGAAAGTAAAAAACGCTAAAGCCGATATCTTCCTCGCCGATGCCCACCTGCAAGATTACATCACCATGCATCGGCAATACTTGCAGGCCGGCATGCATCATCAGATGGTAAGTTATGGCGCGCGCGGCCCCGACGATGCCGCACGCAAGGCGTTGGGCGCCGGCACCGACTATATCTTTGCCGGGCTCTGGTGGTCAAAAAAGCTGAACTACCCGCAGATCCAGCAGTTCGTCAACGACTATAAGAAGTACACCGGACACGAACCCGACTCCTGGTACGCGGCCCCAGCCTACGAATCAGTGCGGATTCTGGCCCAGGCAATTGAAAAGGCCGGGACACTGGACCGGATAAAAGTCCGTGACGCCCTGCGTAAGGCGGAACTAAAGGACTCCATCCTCCCCGGCGCGATCTTCAAATTCGGCCCCAATGGGCAGACCGGTTATCCGTTCCTGATTGTGCAGAACAAACCGGGCGACAAGGTGGATATCGTGCTCCCCAAACAGGCAGCCACCGGTGACGCGGTTGCCCCGATTCCGGTAAGATAGCCGGCTATTCTGCATGAACGTTGAGGATTTTTTTAACCTGCTGAAAGATGCCGTGCTGCTGGCGGGTATCTATGCCGCCATGTCGATGGGCATGACGGTGATTTACGGCGTCATGAAGATCGTGAACCTGGCCCATGCCGGATTCATGATGCTGGGGGCGTATTTCGCCTTCGAGCTGTACTACTTGCCTGAACGCCTGCCTGCGTCCTGGGTTGAACGCTTCCCTTTGCTGGGGCACCATGTCGACCCCATCCTGGGAGCTACGCTGGCCCTGCCCACATTCTTCCTCTTTGGAATGGGCGTGTACTGGCTGCTGGTGCGCTGGCTGCCGCGGTCCGACCAGCCTACCCTAGCCTCGTTGCTGCTGATGTTCGGGTTCTGGCAGGTCCTGCAGAATGCCGGATACCTGATCTGGAAAAACGAGGACCGCTCCATCTTTACCGCGCGGACCATCTCCCCGCCTCTGCATCTGGGGTTTCTCAGCTTCTCCGTGGACCGGCTGGTGGTCTTTCTGGCGGCCGTAAGCTGCGTGGTGCTGCTGCAAATCGGGATGAAGCGAAGCTGGTTTGGAATGTCCGTCCGCTCCCTGATCCAGAACCCATTGGCCTCCCAGATCGTGGGTGTAAACGAAGAAAAAACCCGGCGGCTGGCCTTTGGGTTGGGCGCCTCCCTGGCTGGCTTTGCCGGCGCCCTGCTCGCCATGCTCTATACCTTCAGCCCTGATTTTGGCTCCCCATTTCAACTGCGCTCCTTCGTGATCATCGTTCTCGGTGGACTGGAGTCATTTTCCGGAGTGGCCTTTGGCGCGCTGGTGCTGGCGCTGGTAGAAACCTTCAGTATCCAGTTGGTCCCCGCCAGTTACCAGGCTGCCATTTCTTACGGCTTGCTGGTGGTCGTGCTCCTGTTCCTTCCCAAGGGCATCGCCGGGCTGTTGGAGAAGAAATGGCGGGTGGCATGACCGTGGCCATGCCTGCCGGTTCCTCCCGCAGAGCTCAAGTGGCACTGGCCGCGCTTCCGGTGCTCGCGCTGGCTGTTCTGCCCTTCGCCGGGATGCCCCCAGACTATACCCGCATCCTCTTTACCGCACTGGTTTGGATCACCGCCAGTATTGCCTGGAACCTGCTGGGGGGCTTCGCCGGACAAGTCTCTTTTGGCTTTGCGGTTTTCTACGGCCTGGGCGCTTACACCGCGATGATGATGATGAACCGCGGCTTCAGCCCCTACACATCGTTTCTGGGATCGATGTCCGTGGCCGTGATTGCGTCTTTCCTCGTGGGCCTGCCGACCTTCCGTCTGCGGGGCCCCTATTTCACCATCTCCACCATCGGTGTCACCGAAGCGGTGCGCGTGATGATGAACAACCTCAGTATCACCGGCGGAGCCAGCGGCATTCACATCGAAGAACATGCGCAGTTCCACGAATTGGACCACTACTATTCGGCCCTGGTGCTGGCCGCCGGGGCGCTGTGTGTGTCGATGCTGGTCGCCAACAGCCGCTTTGGACTTGCGCTACGGGCCATCCGCCAGGATGAAGACGCGGCCGCCGACCTGGGTGTCAATCCTTACCGCTGCAAGCTATGGGTCCACGCCATCGGCGCCGCCCTCACTGGGGCCGCCGGCGGTGTGTTCGCGCACCGGGCCGCCGTCATCTACCCGCAGGATGTCTTCGCCTTTAACGTGGGCATTTTCATTCTGCTCATGCCGGTCATCGGCGGCATCGGTACGGTATGGGGCGCAGTCTTAGGCGGCATCGTATTTGTCATCATCAAGGAAAGTCTGGTAGCCAGATTTCCTAAAGTCCACCTTCTGCTCTACGGCGCACTCCTGGTCCTGATCATACTGTTTGAACCGGATGGACTGGCCGGACTGCTTCGCCGGCTGGCAGGAAGAACGCGGATACTCCTGGGGAAGCAACCGGCATGAACATTCTGGAAGTGCATACCCTCACCAAGCGATTTGGCGGCGTCGTAGCGCTGAAGGATATAAGCTTCGATATTCCCGAGCGTCTGATCTGCGGCTTCATCGGCCCCAACGGCGCCGGAAAAACGACTCTCTTCAACGTGATCACGGGCACGTTTCGTCCCTCCTCCGGCCAGGTGAAGCTGCGCGGCCAGTTCGTTACCGGCATGAAATCCTCAGCGCTGGTCAAGCTGGGCGTCGCCCGCACCCACCAAGTTGCCCGGCCATTCAAGCACCTTACGGTGTTGGAAAATGTGCAGGTCGGGGTACACTATGGGCGGCAGGCCGTGTCTGGGACCACAGCCGCCAGGGCCTTGGCCATGGAGATGCTCCTCCGTGTGGGGTTAGACCATAAGGCGCATCTACTCGCCGGCGTACTGTCGCTTGGCGACCAGAAACGCCTGGAAGTGGGCCGTGCGCTGGCCACCCAGCCGGACCTCCTTCTATTGGATGAAATCTGCGGAGGATTGAATTCTTCCGAGACGAACGCCATGCTCGACCTGCTGCAGCGCATTCGCGAGAGCGGAGCCACCATCATGTATGTGGAACACGACATGAAAGCGGTCATGTCGATCTGCGACCGAATTACCGTGCTCGAGTTTGGCCAGAAGTTGGCTGAGGGCAAACCGGAAGAGATCCGGAAAAACGAAGCAGTCATCAAGGCATACCTTGGGAGCGGCGCCAGTGTCTAACCAACTGCCGGAAAAGCTTCTGGTCGCTGAAAACCTCGAAGTGCGCTACGGCGTCGTCCAGGTGCTGTGGGGTATTAGTTTCTCGGTCGCCAAAGGCGCAGTGACCTGCATCCTCGGCGCCAACGGGGCCGGCAAAACCACTACGCTGAGCGCCATCGCCGGTGTGTTGCCAGCCTGCGGCGGATGCCTGACCCTGGCTGGTGAAGACATCACGGCCCTCCCCCCGCATGAGCGGGTCAAGCGCCGCATCAGCCTGATACCCGAAGGCCGCCAGCTATGGCCGGGCATGTCGGTGGAAGACAACCTGCGGATGGGATGTTACCTCCCGCAGTTGCGCAAAAAAGTCCATTCCGGCTTGGCCCGGATTTACGAGATGTTCCCGCGGCTCAAGGAACGGCGCCATCAGATGGCCGGCACGCTTTCCGGCGGCGAACAGCAGATGTGCGCCATCGGACGCAGCCTGATGTCGGAACCCCAGTTGCTGATGCTCGACGAGCCCACCCTCGGCCTGGCGCCCATGCTGGTGGACGAAATCTTCCGCCTGATCGGCGAGATCGCGAAGCAGGGCGTCACCATCCTGCTGGTGGGCGAAAACGTCAATTACACCCTGCAGGTCGCCCACTACGGATACGTCATGGAAGTCGGCCGCATCACCCTCGAAGGCCCCAGCCAATCCCTCGCCAACAATGAACACGTACGCAAAGCGTATCTGGGGATTTGACTCCGCGAATATCTCTTTTTCACGACCTGACATGATCGTAATCGGTGTGCAGTCCTGGGGGCCAGGGTCGAACGAGACTAGAATCTTCGGGTTCATGACGATTCCGGGGACCACGACGACCCAATTTCCCATTCGCGTTAATTCGTGGCCAATTGCCTTGGCTCTTGTTCGCGGCTATGTCTCAGTGGCTACTTCCAGCTTCGCTCAATGCCCGGTCGAGCACCAACCTAAGATTTTCCGGGCTCAGCACTCCTTCAAATTCCTGCCCATTCACAAACAGCGTGGGGGTGGCGCTCACGCCCAGGGACCTGGCTTCTGAAATCGAAGTCTCCACGCTGGTGGTGTCCTGTTTGGCGATACAAGCCTGGAGCTTTTCGGAGTTGACGCTGTGCTTCTGGCCAAACTCCGTGAGCAGCGCATCCATGGCCCGCAGGTCTTTCGCGCCATTTGCGTTCACGCGGCTGCTCACCTCCTGCTGGTGGGTGTGGATGTAATCGGAAGCTTCCCAGTATGCAGGCAGGCTCTCTCCGGCCAAGCAATGCGCATCGACCGCCGCCCGCATGGCCCACGGATGAGCATCGACCAGCGGAAAGTCCTTGATGACCACCTTGACCCGGCCACGATAGCGGTTCAGCACCTCGTTGAACAGCGTCACGTACATGCGCGCACAGAACGGACACTGGAAGTCGTCGTACACCACCACGGTGACCGCGTCTTTTTCAGACCCGCGCCAGGGCTGGCCCGCAAGATTGATCCGGCTCATGTTGCGGGCGTAGGGGTCTTGCGTGAGGTCCATCTCCGTGAGGTAGAGCATCTTCTTTCCGTCTTTGGAGATCAGGAAATTGACGGCCTTCCTGATCGAGCCCTGCTCAATCGAGACCGGCAGATTGTCATATCCTGGAAAATTGCTGGGCGTGCGGACACCGAGAAGGACCTTTGCGTCCGGAGGCGCTTCAGCATAGGCGCGCACCTGCCGCTCGATGCGGCGGTCCAAATCGCTTTCCGCAGCACCCGGCTGCTGGGCAGCCAGCGGCAGCGACAATAAAAACGGCAACAAGGTTCTCTTCGCTATGTTCATAAACATACTTAGTGCGCGCCGCGCAACACCCGTGCCGGCAGCAGGATGATGGCCTTCACCAGTTGCAATACGCCATCCACGGCAATCCCAAGAATACGCAATGGGAGAAGGAGCAACCACACGATGGGATACAACACCAGCGCCATCAGGGCCAGCGGCCAGCACATGACGAACAGGATGCACCACAAGATAAAGGTCAGCATAAATTTATCCCCCGGGGCATTATACGTTCAGAGAATCCTGGAAGTTCCCGAATAGAACTCATGAAAAATGGAAGGACCCAAGCCCCTATCGATGCCCCACCGGCAGTACATGCCTGCGACCGGAAAAGGTTCTCGCACTCTTGCCCCCTGAGTTTACGGCCTTTTGGAGACGATCTAAAATGAGATCATTTATACTTTCACTAACGATTCTGGCCGAAAATAAATTTACCCTGGAGGTGCCAATTGATGGCATTTTATTTCCGGCAATCCGGTCGAGCACTGTTTACTTGTCTTCTAATCACGCTTTTCGCCGTTCCCACCCAGCTTCTCGCGCAGTCTCACGTTGTAAACCCTGCCGACCTGCAGCAGGAAATGGTTTCGGCGGCGCAGGCGCGCCAACAGAACCTAAAGACCGTACAAAACTTCCTCTCCACCCCAACCGCCGAAAAGGCTTTGAAGTCGGCGAAAATGGACGCTCAGAGTATCCAGACTGCAGTTTCTTCTCTCAATGATGAAGAGCTATCCCAGTTGTCGACCCGTGCCGCGAGGGCGCAGGCGGATTTTGCCGCCGGCAAGCTCAGCGACCGCGACTTGATCCTGATCATCCTGGCGATCGCGGCCCTGGTGCTCATCATCGTCGCCGTCCGTTAGGCACTGAACACCATGGTGGCTGCTGCGCTGAAGAGGACCGCCCCCCTGCTTGCGCTCTGCGTTATCGCGCTGGGTACGGGCCCGGCCGGGGTGTGGCTCGACGTTCCCTTTGTAAAGCAGGAAAAAGACGGTTGCGGAGCAGCCACCATTGCCATGGTGATGCAGTACTGGGAAAAACAGCAGCATAGGACGGTCAATACCGATCCTGTGGAGATTCAGCGGGCCCTCTACTCCCGGCAAGGACACGGAATTTATGCTTCTGCCCTGGAAGAATATTTCCGTCAGCATGGCTATCAAACCTTTGCTTTCTCCGGCACATGGGCCGACCTTCAGCAGCATCTCGAAAAAGGACGGCCTCTGATCGTCGCGCTCAAGCCTTCTAAACTGGAATCTTCTCTCCATTTTGTTGTAGTTGCCGGTCTTGATGCCGGCCACGATCTGGCCCTCATGAATGATCCGGCCCAGCGCAAGCTGCTCAGCCAATCAAGAGCGGAATTTGAGAAAGAATGGCGCGCAACCAGCCAATGGACGTTGCTGGCGCTTCCTTCGCCCCCTTCCCGGTGATAGCGCGCACCGCTCTCCCGCTTCTGCTGTCGTGCGCTCTCCTGTTCTCCCTGCCTTCCGTTTCGCAGCAGGCAGCCACGCTGTCTGATGCGCGCCAACTTTTTGAAGCCGAACGCTGGCCCGAGTTGGCGGCCCTGATGGAGGCCTCCCCCCGCCATTCCGTCGATCTTGAGTACTACTACGGCATGGCCCTGGCCCATCTCAATCGCATGGAAGAGGCCCGCAATGCCCTGGTTGCAGGCAGCCGGCTGAATCCTCGGGACCAAAGATTTCCCGTGGAACTGGCGGGGGTGGCCTTCCGGCTGAAGCGTTACAACCAGGCTACCCGTTACCTGCACCGGGCGCTGGACCTGGATCCTACGGACGCCTACGCAACCGACTTTCTGGCCACCGTCTATTTCGTGCAGGGAAATCTGGAGGCGGCGCTCCGATACTGGAACCGCATTGATAAGCCGTTCCTTGACAGCCTCCATACCCGGCCGGACTTGCGTGTGAATCCGGTTTTGCTGGACCATGCCTTCGCATTTTCTCCCACGGAAACGCTCACACTCGGCGAGTTGCTGGCCACGGAAGCCCGGCTGCATGAACTGGAAATCTTTCCCCGCTTCCGCCTGGAACTCGCGGCCCGCCCTGACGGAAAGTTTGACGCATCTCTCGAAGGCGCCGAGCGTAACGGCTGGGGCAATAGTACGCTCGAAGGACTGCTGAACCTGCTCGGCGGCCTGCCCTATCAGCAGGTGAGCCCCGAGTATTTCAACATTAGGGGAGAGGCCATCAACCTGGTTTCATTGCTGCGCTGGGATGCGGAAAAGCGCCGCGCACAAGCTTCGCTCGCCGGCCCTTTTCGCCGCAGCCCTAAGTGGCGATTCTCTCTGGCTGCCGACCTGCGCAGCGAGAACTGGGACATTCGCGATGCCGCTACCTCCAGGCCGGCTGTGGCGTCATTCAACTTGAGGCGCGAAGAAGCTGAGGCCGAGATTACACGCCTGGTCGGCGGAAGGTTGAGTTGGTCGGCCGGTCTGCGGATGTCACGCCGCGATCACCGCGATGTCGTTGCCGGCGCCATCCTTACCCCCAGCCTCCTGGCCTCAGGCTACCAACTGGTGCAGACGACCCGGCTGCGCCATGATTGGCTGCGGTTGCCGGAGAAACGGTTGAATGTGTCTGCCGAGGCCACCTCCGGCGCAGGCCGTATCTTCACCGCTCCATCGCAATCCTTTGCCAGATTGCAAGCATCCCTTGCGCCCCATTGGCTTCCGCAAGCGCGTGGCAACGACTATGAAACGCGCTGGAAGCTGCAAGCCGGCGGTATCTGGGGACAGCCGCCGTTTGACGAACTGTTCATGCTCGGCCTCGACCGTGACAACAATCTGCTGCTTCGTGGCCATACAGGTATCCACAGAGGACGCAAGGGCAGCGCTCCGCTGGGCCGGAACTATTTTCTTGCGAATTGGGAAACCGATAAAGAGCTTTACAAAAATGGCATCGTCAGTTTGAAGATGGGTCCCTTTTTTGATACCGGCAGAATAACCGGTGCGCTTGCTCCAGAAACCGGCCAATGGCTCTATGACGCGGGCGCACAAGCCAAGATCGCGGTGTTGGGGATAGGCATCACGCTCTCCTATGGAAGAGACCTACGTCATGGAAGAAATGTATTCTATGCCAATACCAGCCGCTGACCCTCCGATGGCTTCAGATAAACAGTTGCCAGCGATATTTTCCGCTAGTAATCTTAAGTAAAGCTTAGGCGCCCATGTTGTGGAGCGAGAACCCTTGCCGCCCTTCAGTCACCGACATGGAATATTTAATCGGAGGCCATAGACATGATGCTGCGGCTGTGGCAGGGCCGGATATGGGCGGGCAGAATTGCGGATTTCCTTTCCCTTCTCTCCAGCCGGGCCATGCAGGAATATCCACAGACTCCGGGCTTCCTCGGCGTATACGCCTTCCAAAGGCGAGAGGCAGCCGCAGTCGAAGTTTTGCTGGCTTCTTTCTGGGAATCGCCCGATGCCATACAGAAATACGCCCAGGCGGACCATGAGCGGGCGCGCCACAGTCCTGAACACAAAGACATGATCATCGACCCCGGCCCCCGCGCACAGCACTACGAAGTCGCGCACCTGCATCTGAATTCGGAGGCCACCAGGGCCGGCGGAATTCCGGCGGACTCCGGCTCTGGCGTGATCATGCGAAAATGGCGAGGCCGCGTGCTCGCCGAGAATGCCTCTGCTTACCTGGACTTCATGCGCCACAGAGGATTCAAGGACTACGCTGCAACCCCCGGCAATCTGGGCGTCTACGGACTCCAGAGGACCACCGATGGAGTCACCGAATTCCTGCTGTTTACCCTGTGGGAATCGGTCGCTGCCATCAAGAGATTTGCCGGTGAGGACTTCGAAAAGGCCCAATACTACCCTGACAGCAAAGACTTCCTCCTGGAGTTTGAGAGGCACGTTACTCACTACGAGGTGGTGCTGGCCCAGCCCCATGCCCGGCAGACAGCCGCTCCTCAGGTTATCCTGTAATCATCAGAGGAAACCTATGGCAGGTATGGTTGAACAAACAGGACGCGCAGTACTCGCTGCTCACGAAAGAATCCGTAATTCCATCACCGAGACTCCCCTGGAGCAGGTTTCCGGTCCCGGCATTCCACCATTGGTGCGGCTGCTGTTCAAGCGCGAAGATCTGCAGGAAACAGGATCGTTCAAACTGCGGGGCGCTACCAACAGAATCATGGAGCTCACGCCCGGCGAACGGGCGATGGGTATCATCGCCGCCTCCAATGGGAACCACGGGCGGGGTGTTGCGGCCGCCGCAAGGAAAATCGGCGTTCCCGCAGAGGTCTACGTCTCTTCCTACGCTTCAACCAGCAAGATACAGAAGATTGAGGAATACGGCGCCATCGTCCGTCGAGTCGGCGACGACCCGCTGGATGCGGAAATTGCCGCACGCTCCGCCGCCACCGCGGCCGGCAAGACCTATATCTCTCCCTACAACGACCCAGAAGTCATCGCCGGACAAGGCACTATCGCCGTCGAGCTGCTGCGCCAGCAACCCGGCATCGACGCCGTCTTCGTCGCCGTGGGCGGCGGTGGCCTGATCGGCGGAATCGGCGCTTATCTGAAATGGGTTTCACCCAAGACAGAAGTTGTTGGATGCTGGCCTGAAAATTCCCGCGTGCTACTGGAATCCATCAAGGCAGGAAAGATCATCGATGTCCCGGAACAACCGACGCTCTCCGAAAGCACGGCGGGCGGCCTGGAACCCGGATCGATCACGCTGGATATCTGCAAGGGCGTAATTGACAGCTCGGTGCTGGTAACGGAAGAAGAGATACTGGCAGCCATGTGCGGCCTTCAGAAATCAAAAGACTTGCTGATCGAAGGAGCGGCCGCTGTGGCCCTGGCGGCGTTTCATAAGCAGGCCCGCCACTATGAAGGAAAGACCGTTGTGGTCGTAATTTGTGGAGGAAATATTTCACCCGAGGTGAGGAGCCGGGTGGAACGGGCGGTAGGGTGAAGCGGTTGGCAAATTGGCTTTTCGCAGCCAGCCTCAACGTCCTTTTCACCGTATGGTAGCATTGACAACAAAGTTGAAAATGCAAGAGTTCAACTTCAACGGCAATTTGGCCGATGTTTTTATATTTCTTAGGAGTCAATTCCAGGAATTGCTCCGATGAATTGGAGCAATAGCGCGGTAGCGAGTGCAAGTCAGCTGATATATTTATGCCGGAGCTAAAAATCCCGAATAATGCAAGCATTCATACGCTCAAGCACTTTTTGACAATGAATGCCCCGTTTGCCGACCTTTCACCCCCCGCAGTATTAAAACTTCATCAGAGCTGGGCACACATGGATCCAATGGCGCTATCTATGACCGCCGCTTGGGGTGGATGGTGCCAGAGAAATGGATTGCAGGTCGCTGTTGAAAATGATATCGGGAAGAGTGCTAATTATGCCGCGCGGATGCGACTGTTTCAGCATCTAAATATTTCGTATAACCCAGACCTAGAGGAACATGAAGAGGCAGGTCGCTTTATGCCGCTGACGCAAGTTAGGACGCACAGCGAACTTGCTTCGGTTATCGCAAACGTCTCTGCATTGCTCCATCTCGACAAAGAACCGGCTGGGCTAGCAGCCGTTCAATATTGCGTAAGTGAATTAATCCGAAATGTTCTCGAACACTCCAGCTCAGTCGATGGCGCATTCGTTTGTGCTCAAAGATACTTGAACAAAAATCCCAGGCGTGTTTCCATCGCAGTGGCCGATTGTGGTTCAGGCATATCAGAGCACTTGAAGAGTGCATACCCACAAGTTGGAAATGATAGCGTTACAGCATTACGCTTCGCCATGATGCCAGGAATTACGGGCGCACAGCGTGGCATGTATGGAACGCCTGATAATGCTGGCGCTGGTCTCTTCATCACGCGCACAATTGCGAAAACGACCGGAGGCTATTTTGTGCTCTTGTCGGGGAATGCCGCATATCGTCTGAGACGTTCAGCAAAGGGGTCGCAAGCAGAACTATATCTGGACGCATTCGACGACCGCAGACATGATCTTGTTAAATTAGAAAACCCTTGGCGCGGGACAGTAGCGACCGTAGAGATAGTTACTGAACAAATCCCAGATTTTCATGCCCTCTTTCAGTGGATACGAAAACAGGTTCCGGCAAAGAAAACTACGGCGGGAAAAATAAAATTTACATGAAGACGATAGTTGTTAAATTGCAAGCTGGAGCAGAAGGCTTTGCTGAGGATAAAGACGCAGCAAAGATGATTCGCGTTGAGACACTGCTGCCAGCACTTGAAGACGACAAGCGCGTAATTCTTGATTTTAGTAACGTTAAATATTCCACTCAATCATTCGTCCATGCACTATTAGGGGAGGCTCTTCAAAGATTCGGAGAGGCAGCTTTGAGCAGCTTGGAATTTCGGCGATGCACTCCTCAACTGAAAAGCCTCGTGCAATTGGTGGTGGACTATTCGCTAGGAGGGTTTCGCTCTGACAGTGCTAGCAATGATGCTGACAAGCCAGATCGTGCACCCTTACTCAAGAAAGAACCACACGGAAAGCATGCAAGTCGAAAATCAAGAAATAAACAGAAGAGAAAAACGCCCACCAGCTCTGGCAGGCGTTGATGTCTATCCATTCTTGCGGCCTTCCAAATCTTGGGCTGTGCGACTGTCCGATGTGGTTATCCACCTCACTTTGCCAATTCGCAGCGTTTGATGACTGCTATACCTTTTGACGCCACCGCTATTGATGAGTCGGCGCTGCACACAATTCACAACGTCAGTCGGACCCTTCGATATTGCCGACCAACTCTGATAATCAATTCAAATGGAAAGTATTCGAGATCATTGCTCATGCTGGGCGTTCCCGGGTCATAGCCGTTGATTCGTACCGCGCCCTCCTTAATCTTCCGACTGCCCTCAGATGCCGAACTGACCAGACCGCTATCGTGCAGAAGCTTGTCGAGACGCCAAGTAACAGTGCCTGGAACCTCAAATTCCTTAACAGTGCGGTACTTGGTCACGCTTCTTTCGGTGATCTCGAGATTGCCAGGAATCTCATTTTTCTGGAACTGCCTGGTCCAATTCTCTTCTACCTCCTTTGCAGCCGCACCGCCATAAAAGTCATGAACGATTTCGCGTGCCAACTTCTTTTTTGCATCCATCGGATGTCGCCACTCCTTCATGAGAGCAATCTCATCCGTACCCACGTCTGTCAAGACTTCGTAGTACCGCCACATGAGGTTGTCAGAGATTGACATCACTTTGCCATAAATCTCCTGCGGAGGCTCGTTGATACCGATGTAATTGCCATAGGACTTGGACATCTTCTGCACGCCGTCTGTGCCTTCCAAGATGGGCGTGGTCAAAATGATCTGTGGCAGTTGTCCATAGTCCTTCTGCAGCTCACGGCCCATCAGCAGATTGAATTTCTGGTCTGTGCCTCCTAGTTCCACGTCGGCTTCCAGCGCAACCGAGTCATATCCCTGGCAAATGGGGTAAAGCAGCTCATGCATGGCAATGGGCACTTCTTCTTGAAAACGCTTGTGGAAGTCTTCCCGCTCCAGCATCTGTGAGATCGTGAACTTTCCGGCTAGGCGAACGAAATCCACTGCCGTAAATTTAGAGAACCAACGCGAGTTGAAGTCCACCACTGTCTTCTCCGCATCCAGGATCTTGAACACCTGAGTCTTGTATGTCTCCGCGTTGCGGTCGATGTCTTCACGAGTCAGCGGCGGCCGCGTGGCTGAGCGTCCGCTGGGGTCGCCGATCAGGCCAGTGAAATCACCGATGAGAAAAATCACAGTGTGACCCATATCCTGAAAGTGCTTGAGTTTGCGTATCAGAACGGTGTGGCCCACGTGCAGGTCAGGGGCGGTGGGGTCAAAGCCGGCTTTCACGCGTAGTGGTATGCCGGTTTTAAGAGATCTCTCCAGACGCACGCGCAGATCGGATTCGCGGATGATCTCCGCAGCGCCTTTCTTGATGTAAGCCAGTTGTTCGTCAACAGGTGGAAAGTTTGCCATCGGGAATGATTATAAAGAATGAATCTGCTAAGTTGAATGATTGATGCCGCAGGGCAGGATCGCCGAACTCTGTCCCGAACATAATGGCCCTGATCTGTTCTTCTACAGGAATCTTTGGCATCGATCATCCGCTCTTTAGGGATTATGGGAATTCTTTGTGGCAAGGTCGAACTGCTACCAGATTACAACACCACCCTGGCCACGACAATGAGGATGCTTTATGCTCTTTGGTTGACCGTATGAGCGAGAAGCCCGCCAAGCCCGACTGGAACCACTTTGGCCGCACACAAGCCAGCCGGCAGTGGCGGACGCAATCGGGCGCCATGGGACGCTCGGCTACACAAGCAATTGTCGATGCAGCCCAAGTCACGCCCGGCCTGCGTGTCCTTGATGTCGCCTGCGGTTCAGGCGAGCCCGCAATCTCACTGGCCTCGCAATTGAGAGGCAGCGGCGAAGTCACCGGGATCGACATTGCCGATGCGCCACTCAGGATCGCCGAGGAACGCGCTTCGGAACGCGGACTCAGCAACACCCGCTTTCAGCAGGGCGATGCCCACAAACTACCCTTCCCTGACGGCAGCTTTGACCTGATTACCTCACGACTGGGCGTGATGTTCTTCGCCGATCTGCCCCGCGCCCTGGCTGAAATGCACCGTGTGCTCAAGCCCGGCGGCCGGGTCACGCTGCTGGCCTGGGGCCCGATGAAGCAGCCGTATTTTGAAACCACCATCGGCACGTTGCTGAGCCGGCTGCCCGGCGCGCAGACTCCAGAAGCGGCGCAGACGATGTTCGCATTTGGCGAGCCGGAACTGCTCGCCGGCAAGTTGCTTGCAGCCGGATTCAGGTCCGTGCAGGAGAAGTTTGACACCCTGCCCTGGACTTGGCCGGGCACGCCGGAAGATTTCTGGGAATATTTTCAGGAGGCCGCCGTACCCTTTGCGCCGCTGCTGAAAACCATACCCGCAGGACGGCGCAACGAGATTGACGCAGCCGTAATCACAGCCATCGGCAAGTTTTATGATGGAAACGAAATCCGCTTTACCGCCACGTTCAACATCACCTCGGCAATGAAGTAGAGCCGTTTTGCGGGCGTGAGGCCGCGTTGTTCAGCGGCCGGGAGCCCGCAGGCGAAATCCTGAGCCCGCTCTTTGGGCGAAGGATCTTGAGCCGTTTTGCGGGCGTGAGGTTAATGTCACTTACTTTGTGGCTTAAGCCTCTACAGGTAACATAGGCGTGAGGCCGCGTTGAGCCCGCAGGCGAAATCCTGAGCCCACCTTTTGGGCGAAGGACCTGTTGCTCCATTCAGATGGACTATATCTGAAATTGCCGGCAGGCTTTGGACTTTCCCTGCCGGCAATCCTACAGAGATCAGTTGGCCGCAACAGGCTCTGTGACGCTTACCGTGGCGGCACTCTTCCCGGGCAGCGGCATGGCGCGCACCACCAGAACAACTACCGCTGAAAGCATGGCCATGGCCGCGCTGCAGTAGAACACCGCATTCCAGTTTCCGAACTTCTGGAAAGACATGATCGCGATAGCGCCTGCCGCCAGGGCCGCCACACCTTTGGCCATATAGAGGAAGCCATAATTGGAAGTGGCGTTATCGGACCCGAAGTAGTCGCCGATAATGGCGGGAAACAATGCAAACATGCTTCCCCAAATGAAGTAGACCACAACCAAGGATACGGTGAATGCCGTTCCTGACAGGCGGCCAAAGACCAGCACCGCTAGCAAGCTGAAGGCCTGCAGAACGTAAGGAATGAACATGGCCATCTCTCGCCCGATGCGGTCAGAGATCCAACCCCAGAAAATACGTCCGGCGCCGTTGGACAAGCGGCTCAAAGACAAGGCCGCCGTCAGGGCGACAGTGCTGATCTTGAAGCTGCTGGCCAATACCGCGCCCTGAATGGTGATCATGGAGCCGCCGGCGCTGATCAGCACGAAAGTGAGGAACAACAGGTAGAAGTGCGGCGTCATCAGCATCTGCCAACTGTTCATCTGCACGGTATTCCGGCGGATGAGTGGCGACACCGGCGCGCGTGCGGCCTTGGAAGCATGGAAATGAGGGCCAGGATTATGCAGGAACTGGGCACAGACCAGGATCAACAGTCCCTGGCCGATGCCGGTATACAGAAAAGCGTGGCGGTAATCGGACACCCTGAGAATGTAAGCGATCGTGGGAATAAATAGCGCCGACCCGGCGCCAAAGCCCGCGGTGATGAAGCCGGAAACCGCGCCCCGCTTATCGGGGAACCATTTGAGGGCGGTGGCCACAGAGCCGCTGTAAATGAACGCGGCGCCCACGCCAGCGACCGAGTAGAGCACGGTCAGTTGCAGCAGTGTCTGCGCGAATCCCATGCCAGTCCATCCGATGCCTACCAGGATGCCACCCGCTGAAAGAAAAATGCGCGGGCCCAGCCGGTCGATCAGCCAGCCTTCTACCGGAGTGACCCAGGTTTCAAACAACAAGAATAAACTGGCGGCAAACTGAATGCCGACCAGGCCCCAGTCTTTGTGCCCCTGCTGAAGCGGCTTAACGAACAGTGTCCACGCATACTGCAGATTGGCGATCATGATCATCGATATGACCGCGCAGAT
>Ga0210403_10001862_pt1 | contig 19588 bp, 21 predicted proteins | sample IncBWC19MmetaG_FD_150863 | JGI IMG/M metagenome (GOLD analysis project Ga0210403, IMG submission 150863) | Forest soil microbial communities from Barre Woods Harvard Forest LTER site, Petersham, Massachusetts, United States - Inc-BW-C-19-M | ecosystem: Environmental > Terrestrial > Soil >... | reverse complement strand
GAACCGGTGATAGACAACAAATAAGAGTTGTTTTGCGGATTCGTGGCGGGCTGCTGTATCGCCGCGCCGGACTGGCCTTTCAGGGTGAGGCCCTCAAAACCGTCAACCTTGACAAATTCGGTGCAGGTCCCCTGCACGATTAACGTGGTGGGCATCTGTTTATTCAGCTGGGACAAAGTGCGATTCAACGACTGGCCGTTGTTGCAGTTCACCGTGATGGTTAGCGGATTCTGTGCGTAGGCAACTGAAATCAGGAACAGAATGGAAATCACTCCGACGAACCACCTGAACGTTACAGATAGCTTCGAGATTTTTTCGAACATACTTCCTCCTTGATTTCGGACGCTGGGACTGGGCGGGTGGCCCACCTTTTTATTTTGCTGAGTGCACCACGACAGAGGGTGCTCCATCCTTGCGTTCTTTGCAAGGGTGGAAACCACGGACTCACACCTCAGACTTAGGTTTATGAATTTAGGGCCGTGCTGCCCACACTTTCGCACAAAACGCGAAAGGATGGGGCACCCACCGTGGAATGACTTTCAAGAAGAGCAGGAGGTTGGGACAGACGGGACGTTCAGCGCTTCTGATTGACGACAAGGGCAGACAAAAATGGGGTACGTCCCGTCAGTCTCCAGGTTTCCAGGCGTCAACCAAAAGCAAACTAGTTGTTCTGATCGTACTTCAATGATTTCGGCATGGCCGAAGCGCGAGCCGTCAGCGATTCACTCGCCAACCGTAGGTGTTCGTGGATGGCTGTTCGCAGTTCGCACAGAGCCCGCTCGGCCTCAGCCTCGGTGGTGGTCGCGCAAACTTTCTTGCACAGTTCCTAGATTACAGTATCGGTATGAAGCGGCACTGTTTGTACGGTAACGGGCAAGCGTCAATCCGGTCTATACCGGAAAACCCCTAGGCCGGGTCACTTGGGGATGTCGCCCTCACTCCAATTTGTATCGCATCAGGGAGTGATCTACGGACTGACTATTCAAAAGGTAGGAAAGAACTTTGAGCTTCGATGCCCTGAATGCACCTGCCTGACCGGCAGACTCGGACTGGTTCGGCAGGACGGCCCGCATCAGGCTTCAATGCAAAGTGCATCCTGAAAACTTCGGAGAGTGGCGCTCCGAAGCAGAGATGGAAGAACAGAAGCTGGCTCTGGCGGGACGGATAGGACTGAAGTGAGCGCGAACAGCGCTAGTTCGGCTTTGGCGCGTAGTTCTGTAGTGCGGCGTCCTTCTTTGCCAGCAACGCATCCAGTTGCCAGACCAACTCACTGAATCTCTTCGGGTCCTGCTCTTCTTGAATTTGCTTGCACAGCCATTTCGTCAGTTCCTGGTCCTCGGGTGTCATGGCCACCTCCCAGAAAAAAGAGTGAGCCAACAAGAAATATGCAACTGTATTGCCAAAGACGAATGGCTAAGTGCAAGCTACTCAGCTTCAGTCATTTGAGCGGCGGAGCATGACCATTCCATGCAAAAGCGGCATGTAAAGTTTTCTGCTGTCCGGAACGTTAATTTGGCTCACGCATATGGGTCCCATCGGCGCTCTGGAATGTGTACGCTATCGTACAGACAAAAGAGCGAAAGCGAAGTAAAGTTTGGAACTCCCCGCCTTGGCATGACTATCGCGCTACCTCTTCATCAAGGAACGCTAGCGTATCCCAGCGGATAGTGGCCAAGCGTTCATCGCCCCCGAGTTGCTTCAGGTCGGCGACTTGAAGACTCTCATCTACGAGAAACACGACGTAGCTACCCTTGCGTCCGGTTACCGCAACGCGATCACCCTTTTTGGGGATGCGCATCTTTTTCGTGACCATGCCAACAGTTTCCCAACTCCGCACATATTGCCGGAGATCATGGGCTCGACGAATCGCGTCAGTCAAGAGAATTCTGCTGGTGTGCGGTAGCGTTCAAAGGCCGGTGAGATCCATTCAGGAAAACGACTTCTAGATCAGACGAAACGGAACTTTTCGTCGCCAGCGCTCGTAGCAACTCTCGTTCCGTTGCGACAGAGCTTAAGAATAGAAGAACCGACCATGACAAATCTGACCCAAGACGTTCGATACGCATTGCGTATGCTGACGAAATCGCCGGGATTCACGATAGTGGCGGTATTGACCCTCGCGCTGGGAATCGGCGCGAACGCCGCGATCTTTTCCGTAGTGAATGGGTTGTTTCTGAATCCGCCGGGCGTGAGAGATCCGGACCGCGTGGTCGCAGTGCGGGCAAGATACGGCAAGCTTGGCCTGAAAAGCATTGTTATATCCGCGCCAGGTCTCACGCAGGTCAACGAGAACAGGCAAATTGTTCAATCATCAGCCCTCGAAGATACTGCGGATTTCAATTACAACAACGGCCAATGGCCCGAGCGATTGCGAGGCGCTCAGGTCTCTTGGCAGTGGTTCGAAGTTTTTGGTGCTCGCCCATCTTTGGGCCGCGTTTTCACCCCGGACGAAGACCAACCGAATGCCAATTATGAAGTGGTTCTTGCCTATGACACGTGGCGGCGGCTCTTCGGCAGTGATACGAACATTGTTGGACGGACAATCCGCTTGAGCGAAAGAGACTATCGAATCATTGGAGTCATGGGGGAAGGATTCAAGTGGCCAAACCCAGAGACGGATTTGTGGACTCCGCTGGGCCTTGCACCGGGCGAGTTCACGATCGACAACATTTTCGATGAGGAATATTTTGCGGTTGCACGCTTGCAGCCGAATGTCTCATTCGCACAGGCCAGAGCGTACGTGAACCTTGTCTCGCAACGGGTTATCGATAATCCCGCAGCCAGCTGGGCCAAAGATTCGCAATGGGGCATGTTTGTTGTGCCGCTGACGACTTTCGTATATGGCGACGTTCGCACTCCGGTTGTAATTCTGGCGGGAGCTGTTTCCTTTGTTCTGCTGATCGCGTGTGCGAACATTGCCGGTTTGTTGCTAGCAAAGGCAGCCAACCGTTCAAAAGAAATCGCGGTTCGAGTCGCGTTGGGAGCATCGCGAAGGCGCTTGATTGCGCAGATTCTGAGCGAAAACATTGTTCTTGGGTTAGCGGGCGTCCTGGCGGGGTTGGTTGTGGCGCATTTTGGCATTCGAGTCTTGTTGCATCTCGCACCTGCAAACCTCGACGCCGGAGAGATGACGTTTTCTATCGATGGGTTCGTTCTGATATTTAGTGTGCTGATTGGCTTGTTGGCTGTGTTGATCTTTGCAACTGCGCCCGCCTGGTTTATGTCGCGCAAGGATCCAAGTAGTGCTCTTCGCGAATCGGGACGCTCCGCCACTGGCGGCCGTGGGCGACAGCAGCTCCGTTCGTGGCTGGTTGCTGGAGAGTTGGCGCTTGGACTGGTATTGTCCGCTGGGACCGGCCTCTTGCTCAAAACTGTCGGTCGGATCGCCGATGTGAATCCGGGATTTCAGCCGCATGGTGTGATGTCCGCAGCGCTGTCGTTGCCTCAGGTTGGCTATGACAATTCCGAAAAGCAAATCGCTTTCTTCCGCGCTGTCTTAGACCGCCTGTCCAGCGAGCCCGGAGTAAAGTCGGCTGGCGCAGGATTCCCGCTACCCTTCACGGGAACAAACTCATCGTCTTCGTTAAGTATCGAGGGCCGACCCACAGGTCGCGGAGATCCAGGACCGTGGGGAGACGTTCGCTACGTTACGCCTGGTTATTTTACAGCTCTCGGAATTCCGCTGGTAAAAGGGCGGCTTTTTGCGGACCAGGATCGCCAAGGCTCGCAAGCGGTTGCGATCATTGACGAAAACATGGCGCAGCAATACTGGCCAAACGAAGATCCCATTGGAAAGAGGCTTCGCCGCAACGACAGCGATCCTTGGGCTGTGATCGTCGGAGTCGTTGGCCATATCCGGTTTACCCGTCTTGCGGGAGACGATTCATCATCTGAGGGATCGCAGCTTTCCTCCAGCGGCGTCTATTATTTTCCGATGTACCAAAGAATCGCACCGAGCGGAACTATGGGACCCAGTGCGTTCCTGGTGGCGAAATCCGCCGTTAGTCCGCAAGTACTCGCTAGAACGATAGAAGAAGCCGTCCACGAGGTTGACAAAGATCAGCCAATATCAGACATGAAGAGCATGGATGTGCGACTTGCAGAGTCGCTGGGTCTGCAGCGATTCGCCGCCAATTTGCTGGCCCTGTTCGCGTCCTTGGCGACAGCCCTCGCATCTATTGGCTTGTACGGTCTGGTGAGCTACAACGTTGCGCAGAGGACAAACGAACTTGGTATCCGCATGGCCCTGGGCGCGAATCACTGGGACGTTTTGAAGATGATACTTCGGGAAATGGCAAAGATCGCGATTGCGGGAACGCTGGCTGGGGTCATCATTACGATGCTCCTGGCGCGTGTTATGCAAGGTGTGCTGTTTGGAGTTAGCCCCTACGATCCCACGATATTTGCTGGAGTTTCGATCTTGCTGATTTTGGTGGCGATGCTTGCATGCTACGTTCCCGCACGGCGAGCGATGCGGGTCGATCCGTTAGTGGCGCTCCGATACGAGTGAGTGTGATTGCAGCGTGCATCGCGAGAGACCAAGCCTGCCCTTCCAGCTACGTGGCGAGTGCCCACTCAAGCGGGTTTTTGGCTTGAGTGGGGACGTAGAGCAATGCTCGAGCCAGGGTCCAAATGACTCCGTGAAGAATCCGTCCACTTACCCACACAACGAACATCGCGTTGTGTGGGCCACCCTCGGACTCGATCTTGATAAGTTTCTACTCGACTCCTCTTTTCAACGGGTCACAAATCATTCGATCTGATCCGGTCTGCCTGAAAACGATCCGTTCTGATCGTGCGGCTACAATTTCATGACAGGCCTCTGGCGACTCGCGAGCGAAATGTGAAGAGAGGGGCGTTTCGGTAGCCTCATCCCTGGGAGTCGCGTCGGTGGAAGGGCGGCGGCGCCGCATGGCGAAGACCTCGTGGGGCGTGCCGAAGCCGCGATCGTACGCGGCCTTCGAGACTTTATACGTTTTCATCTCATCCGACCTCCAGTGGCTGCGCACCGGCGTCGTCGCGCAGAAGCAATACAGCGTGTACTCCTCGAGTGAGCCGGTAACCGTCGGAACGAGGTAAGAACCGTTGTAGTACGGGCTGCGGGCGAGGAGATATCGCGTCCAGCACTTTGGACATTCCACGCAATGGCGGATGCGATGGCCCATAGGAATTCGCAGGCTGCGCTCCCGGATTCCTCAAAGGAGCGATAAGGCCACCTGAAGTCGCGATCGTAGCCGCATCGCAGGGGAAGCGCGTCGCTGGACTTCGACGAGCATTCGGATGACCATAGGCTTCACTGGTTCGGGGCCCCACCAACAGGCATGGTGAAATCGGGAATGAACGTACAAGCACAGTCAACGAACGGACGTGATTTTTGAATTGGTGCAAAGCATTGGAGTGGTTGAGTGGACGAGGGAATCTACCAAAACAGAGAGTTTTACGACCGATGCCTACAACAAACCGAAGCGCGATGCACGCAGCCACTTGATAGATCCCATTCTTGACGCTAAGAGGGTTACCATACATACTGGCTGGTATGTTTAGGGCACGCAAGAGTCCGAAACGTAGATCTCCGAGGCCGCGCAATCCTGAGCGCACTCGGGAACTCCTGCTGCAAGCAGCTGCTCGAGAGATCTACAGATCGGGCTTCCGGAGCGCCGGGATCGATACCATTCTGGCCGCTACCAACGTTACCAAGGGAGCGCTGTATTACCATTTCGAGAGCAAGGAAGCTCTGGGATATGCCATCGTCGAAGAGATCATCGCAAACCTGACCCGCGACAAGTGGTTGCGTCCTCTGCAGGAGGGCAGGGAGCCTATCGATACTTTGATCGGTATTGTTCAACGTACATCCGTTCGCCCAGAAGACGTACAGGGCGGTTGTCCCCTGGTCAATTTGGCGCAGGAGATGTCCCCGCTAGACGAAAAATTCCGCAAGCGACTGGAGCGGATTTTCCAGGACTGGCAAGAAGGCATTGCATTGGCTTTGCGAAGGGGACAGTCTCAAGGATCCGTCCGCCGCGACCTGGTTCCAGAAGAGACTGCCGGCTTTCTGATCGCGATGTATGAGGGCTACACCTTGTTAGCAAAAAATGCTCAGGATGCAAAGGTGTGGAACGTGGGAATCAGAAATATGGTGGGGTGGCTGAGGTCTCTTCGCGCGCCGGGCAACCGCAAGCGGGGCTGATCGCATCGCTTCACAGGGTAGTTGACGTTTTACATACCAACCGGTTCGTATGCTCGGTGAGCTGGCGTCGACTGCCGACCCACCGAGCGGACGGAGGGACTGATGGTAAGGAGAAGAAACGATCAGATCCGTTCCCTCTGCACAGCAACTGCGAGATTCAGCCAATACAGGAGGAAGTAATGAACCGAAAGAGCTTCCAAGCGATTGCCTCTTTTAGCTTCGTACTGATTCTTACCCTGGACGCACGGGCGCAGGGTGGTCAAATGCCGTATCCCAACATGGCTCCCATCGACCAATACCTTATGATGGACCGCAATGCTGAGATCACCTTGGCACGGAGCGCCGCCCCAGAGTCCATATCCCGCGACGCGAAGATTATGGTCCTTGGACGGCATGGATACGAGAGTGCCGTCGACGGCAAGAACGGTTTCGTATGTGTCGTCGAACGAGCGTGGATGTCCCCTTTCGACTCGCCACAATTCTGGAACCCCAAGCTCCGAGGAGCCGTCTGCCTCAATCCGCCGGCCGCAAGGTCCGTTTTGCCGATTACTCTCATGAGGACGGAGATGGCACTGGCAGGGCGAACGAGAGCTCAGATCATGGAGGGAACGAAGACGGCATCTGACAAAGGTGAACTGCCACCGCTCGAACCTGGCGGTATGGCCTACATGATGTCGAAGGAGGCCTACCTGACCGATGGTGGTGACCACAACCTAGCCCACTTGATGTTTTATACGCCATCCCTGGATGGTGCGGTCTGGGGTGCAGACCTGCCGAATTCACCGGTTATGTTGAATCAACAGTTCAAAGGCGCGCAACCGATCGACGTGTTCATTGTTCCTGTGGGTAAGTGGTCAGATGGAACGGCTGCGCCAGCAATGTAGGACACTGCGATGAACACTCTGAAGATGGGTGCAGCCGGATATGCAGCCCCGAGTCCGGAAGGCGCGAACGATTCTCTCGTTGAGCGCGTGGCGAAACAGTCGCGTGCATCCCTGGTCAAAGCACGCGATTCGCGAGAACAAGCAGCGAGATCGATGGAGACTTTCCCGAGGTCGCGGGCGCCAGCGAAGCCACAGTCTCTCCGGGTGGCCATCAAAGTCAGGGGAAAGATTCTATTTATCAGTCTGGGCGACGTGATTTCCGTTCAGGCTAAGGGTAAATGCGTTTGGCTCCAGCAGAACGCGGGTTCCTACCTGCTGCGGGAGTCTATTTCGGTGGTGGCAGAAAAGCTCAAAACCAACGGATTCATCCGCATCCACCGATCTGTGCTCGTGAACACTTCGTTCGTAGAAGAAATCAGGCCGCTTTCGACGGGAGAATACTGCCTTCGAGTCGAGGGCGGAAAGGAATACACCGTCACCCGCACGTACAAGACAAATCTCAAATCCCTCGCGGAATTCTGGATCGGCACGGGCGCCTTCTTCCCTGGCTAAAAACGCAGTTTTTCTGAGCGGGACTGAAAAGTCCTGGGGTACGGCTGTCGCCGTAGATGATCATCAGTTCGGTGCGGCGGTCTGGAGTGGGCAATTGCAACATCTGGACGCGGGCGGCTACACAAGCTTGCCTTTCGGGGTAAGCTCCTGCATAATAATAGTTTGTCTTGATCTCGCCGGACTCTTCCGGAACAAGGATATACGTCTCGTGTTAATGATTCGACTGTCGCGCATGGGTGCGCGTAAACAACCGCACTATCGCATTGTGGTGATTGAGAAGGCTCGGGCGCGCAATGGCCGTCCGGTAGAAGTGGTGGGGACGTACAATCCCCGCACCAACCCGGCCAGCATTGAGATGAAGCGCGACCGGGTGGATTACTGGGTATCGAAGGGCGCGCAGATGTCGGAGCGGGTGAACAAGCTGTACGCGAAGTCCCCAGCCGCGGCGCCGGCTCCCGCCGCGTAGATTCGACCGCGGCTCCTCAAGTTCAGATCTCGTTTCCACAGTGAGAATTTATGCCTGAATCTTCCGGAGATATTTGTGCGCTCATCGAGTTGATCGCGAAGTCGCTGGTCGACGCGCCTGAGGAGGTCTTCGTCGAGAAGTTCGACGATGGCGTGATCGAACTGGAAGTCGCTGAGAACGACGTGGGCAAGGTGATCGGACGCCAGGGGCGAACTGCCCGGGCGCTGCGGGCCTTGCTGAGCGCGGCCGGGCATCGGGCGCGGACGCGGTATCAGCTCGAGATCATCGAGTAGCGGCTTCAGCCGTGACTTCTGATCCTATCGGCGAGTTTGTTACCTTGGCGCGGGTGGTGAAGACGCAAGGGCGCCATGGCGAGCTAGCAGCTGAGGTGCACAGCGATGTTCCTGATCGGTTTGCCGAAGGGATGAAGCTGTTCGCGCTGAGCAAATCGGGCGACTCGCGGCGCGAGGTTGAGATCGAAAGTCTCTGGCCGCATAAGGGCCTGCTGGTTTTGAAGTTTGTTGGCGTCGACTCGATGTCGGATGCTGAGACGCTGATCGGGTCTGAGTTGCAGTTGCCACGGACTGAGCGCGCAGAACTGGAGCGCGGCTGGAATTACGTCAGCGACCTGGTTGGATGCGCGGTCTTCGATCACGGAAACGAGATCGGACGGATTGAAGATGTGCAACTCGGAGCCGGCGAAGCGCCACTGCTGATCGTGGCTGCGGCTGGCGGCAAGAAGTACGATGTGCCGTTTGCCGAGGCGTATCTGGAAGGCGTGGATTTGCCGCGAAAGCAAGTGCGGATGACGCTTCCCGAGGGCATGCTGGAAGTCAATGCGCCTTTGACGGCTGAGGAGAAGGCGCATCAGAAAAGCAGGGGTTAGGGTTCAGGGATCAGTATTCAGGCTTCGCGCATGAAGGCCGATATTGTCACGATTTTTCCGGACTTCTTTCGCGGGCCATTGGATCACGGGATTACGCGCCGGGCCGCGGAGATGGGCCTGGTGAAGATTGAAGTCCACGATCTGCGGCAGTTCACGCGCGACAAGCACCGCAGTGTGGATGACCGCCCATTCGGCGGCGGCGAGGGCATGGTCCTGAAGCCGGAACCGATCTTTGAATGTTTGGAACGGATGCAGCTTGGCCCGCGGGAGCAGCGGCTGGCCGGTACTGTGAAGGAAAGCGTTGTTGTGCTTTCGGCACAGGGGCAGCGGCTCACGCAAAAGACTGCATCGGAACTGGCATCCCTGGATCGGATGGTGCTGATCTGCGGGCGGTACGAAGGAGTCGATGAGCGCGTCTCGGAGTTTCTCGCCGACCGCGAGCTTTCCATCGGCGACTACGTGTTGAGCGGCGGTGAGTTGGGCGCGGCGGTTATCATCGAAGCTGTCACTCGATTATTGCCGGGAGCTGTCGGGAATGAGGCGTCGACTCGGCAGGAATCGTTCACGGAGCACGAGAGTGGCGGTGAAGGTGAAACTGACGGGCCGGATTCGACCTGTGGCTCCGGAGGATTACTGGATTATCCGCACTACACTCGTCCGGCGGAGTTTCGTGGGATGACGGTGCCCGAGGTGCTGATTAAGGGCAACCATCTGGAAATTCGGCGCTGGCGGCGTGAGCAGGCATTGAAGAAGACGCTGAGGAACCGGCCGGATTTGATGGAGGGCATGGAACTCAGGAAAGAGGATAGAAAGATACTGGAACGGATCAAGGGTTCGTCCTAGTTCTAAGCAACTGGGAGAACTTAGATGTTCATGCCGCGGGCCAGCGGTGCATAGGTCCTTCGGCCCGCAAAAAGCGCGGGCCTCAGGATGACAAGACTAAGTTCGAGAAGGTGACAAGATTAAGTTCGAGAATAAGACAGAACAGACGAAGGGTAACGACATGTCAAACCTAATCATTGAAAAGCTGCTTGCGAAGACACAACGCACAGACCTTCCGGCGTTTCGGCCCGGAGACACAGTGCGCGTCCATGTGAAGATCAAAGAGGGCGACAAGGAACGCGTGCAGGCGTTTGAAGGCGTGGTGATCAAGCGCGACAATGGGCCGCAGGCCAGCTTCACCGTCCGGAAGATCAGCTTTGGACAGGGAGTCGAGCGTATTTTCCCGATCCAGTCGAAGGTGATCGATAAGGTGGACCTGGTGCGCTCGTCGAAGGTTCGCCGGGCACGGCTGTTCTACTTGCGCGGTCTGCGCGGCAAGGCAGCGCGGTTGCGCGACGTCGAAAAAACTGCGCAGTAGTTCGTCCTATCGCAACCTTCTGTCGGTTGCGTCCAGAATCTGCTTCGCGGCGCGATATCCACTGGCGATCGCGCCGTGCACGGTTCCGTTGTTCCCGGTTGTGTCTGTTGCCTCACCCGCGAAGTAGAGTGTGTCCTGGATGGGTTCTGCAAGAACCTGCTGCGCTTCATTCGCCCCGACTTTTCCGTAGCTGTAAGCTCCGAGCGAGAACGGATCTGCTTGCCAGTCGTGAAAGTGGGCGTCTTCCAAAATGTTCTGGAGTTCTGACTGACTCACGCGCAAGAGCATGCTCAGCGTCTGCAAGCTATGCTCCACCACAAACGAGTGAGTCTTCCCTGAGAGACGCTCTGCCGAGCGGAACGGCGCCCAACCTGTGATGATCGGACTCTTCGCCGGATTCGCAGTCCACCATGTGGGGAACCAGTCGTCTGGGCCGAAGAGGAAACTCATATTCGACAAGGATCCGCGCGCGCCGGCGGGCTTGATCGAATCCCAAAAGCGCTCGCTAAAACGCAGCGTAACGCGGATCACCTTCCCCATCTCCAACTTGTCGAGTGCGTCCTTTTTCTGACTGGGTAATTCGGGCGTGAACCGAACTACGCCCTGTTGCCCGACGGGGGCTTTCAAGAGAGAAAGCGGAAGAGTAATCAGAACTCGCCGAGCCTCGAGAGTCGATTCGCTTTTTTGATCGCGAACCTCGACCTTCACACTGCCGGCTTTCCAGCGCACCTGTTGGACGACCGCCTCGGTGTGTACCGTGATGTTGTAATTCTTAATTTCCTGTTGGAAGACATCCAACAAGTCCTTGTATCCGTTGCGACAGCGAAAGGCGCGGGCTCCTTCAATCTTCTCCTCTGCCTGCATTTCCTTCAGCAGCCAATGGACTCCGACGAAGGCTGGGTCGGCCGCATTGAATCCTGATACGTAACCTTGTGCGCGCTGCTTTGCCCGCTTTTGCGCCTGCGTCTTAGGAGAGCGGCAGCAGCGATCGAGGAACGCGGCGAATGACTCGTCGGGCTTGGAGTCGTCCATCTTCTGGAGAATCTGGTCGACCTCATCCCAAAATCCGCACGGGGATAGGCGATCGTCCTCGGCGCACCACGCCTCGCCTTGAACCTCGGTGATTTCCGTCTTCGCCTTACGGAGAAGCTCCAAGATTTCGGGAGGTTTGCCGTGAATGAATTCGGCTCCCAGTTCGATGGGGCAGTCACAACCTGGAAGGAGGTGGGTGAAAACGCGACCGCCGATGCGATCACGAGCTTCGAGGATGTGCGCAGCAATGCCGGCGTGCCCCAGCTGGCATGCTGCGGCCAGTCCGGCCATGCCGGCGCCAATCACGATTACGGCCGGATCTGAACTCATCGGAATCGATTGAAAGCTACGGCCGAGCGGCAAGTCAATAATGCGTTCTTCTTTATGCGGCCTTTCTAGGTACCTTAGCTCCCTTTTTTCTGGCTTCCGAGAGACCGATCGCGATGGCCTGCTTACGGCTTTTGACCGTGCCCCCCTTGCCGCCCCGTCCCGATTTCAAAGTGCCACGCTTTTTGCGGCGCATTGCGCTGGCCACAGTCTTGCCCGCAGCCTTCCCGTATTTGCGGCCTGATGACTTCTTTTTTCTCGGCATAGGATTCCTCCTCCGAAGATTAGAGAAGTCTGCCAAGTGTGAGGTTGTCGGCTGCGAACTACGTCAAGTCAAAATCCACAGCCGGTCGCACAATACGAAGAAAAAGCGGCGGCACAATGAGCGTCCCGCGGCGACTCTTCGGGCCGTTGCGGAACCATCGGGTCAGGCCACCGATTCAAGAAAACTTCCGCCACAACCTGCTAACGGGAGCGGAAGGGGCCGTACCGTCCGCGATCGGCTGTGCCAGGTCATCCGCCAGCATCAGCTGGATCCAAACCTGGTCAAGTCTTCGCGACTGATAGGAAAGTCAGGCTTCGGTCTTCCTCAACGACATCTCCGATCAGCATTTTCCGTTTCCGACTGTGTCCTCGACAGCGTTTCGATGACGTTCAGAATAACTTTTACATTTACAGCCCTATAGTCGCGAAAGTAAGTAACGACGCAATCGTACATGCCAACTAGGCTCGCAAGGAGTGGCCTTCACTTTCGTTTCACGGAGCGTTTACACGTCGCTCCAACCAAGGGAGAAATCGTAATTGAGCTTGACCTTTGCAGTGAGAGCTTCCTACTCTTACATGGGATAGCCAACTGCAATCGCCTCGGTGGGTGGCGAATTTAACTCGTTCTGATTTGCCGACTTAGTTTGCAGGAGACTGTTGTTGCGGCTGCGCCGCCCGGTTTTGTTGGGCCTGAATCTGGCGTCGCTGCTCGAACATGCGCGTCATGTTCTGAATCGATTTCGATATGCCAGTTTGCTCGTTCGAGTCGGACGTAGAAGAAGCGGACGATGCGGTTTCAGGTGGGATGTCGCTTTCGGTGATTGAATTGGCGTTAGCTCGCGCCGGCGCAGCAGAGGAAGCTGGCTCAGAATCGCTGATACTGGTTTCCTGTCCGCCCGACGCCGACTGCGTGCCAGGTGCGGGTGGGTTCTGGGCGTTCGCATCCGCGGTATCTGACGCGGAATTAGACTCACGAGCGGCTTCCTCGGCTGCGATCGCCGCCTCAGCATCTGCCTGGAATGTCGGCTTGCCGGGGGCGGCCCATCCGCGCATCATCCGCATTCCTTCATGGCGGCCCGCGCCCTGAGAAGCATCGCTACGAAAACCTTGGGCAGCAACACCTGAGTCCACCCTACCTGCTGCGAGAGCGTCAGACGCCTCGGCAAGAGCGCCGACTGTTGAATCGTCACCCTTGCCCCGTGCGGTCACCAATACACTGCGAAGCGCGTCTGGATCGTCGTCGGAAGTCTCAATGATGTAATCAAATTCTGCGCCGTACAACAGAGAGGAGATGATGTCACGGACCTGGCCGGGGCCCAGGTGGACGAAAACTCTCTCTCTGGAGGCTGCCGACGGGATTTCGATCGATGCACCGGTCTGCGTTCGCAAGGCCACGAGAACCGCCGCCAACGTGGAATTTTCCGCATCAATGGTGAGAAGATTGCCATCCCAGGTAACCACGGGCGGCTGCGCAGGTGTCTGTTCTGCTGTTGGAGGTGCCGCCGGAGGGGCTTCTGCCGGAACGGGAGCAATTGACGCCGGAGGAATGGGCGCAGGAGTCTCCGGGTTCACTGCTGAAACGGGCGGGTTGTCCTTGTGGGCGGAGTTCCTTCTGGGTGCCGAAGTGGCTTGCCCGTGCACGAGGGACACGGCCAGGGCACTGGTCCAACCGAGCGCAGACAGGAAGCTGGCGATCCGGCAAAGCGACTTACTCTCGAAACCGCTACCAGGGACTTGCGCCACTGCGTCACCCCTTTCCCTGGACCCAGATCCGGAAATCCCGAGCCTGTGGAACCCTCTCGAATGAGCAGGCTGTGTTAGCACGCAAGAGGCTCCCGGACGAACCTCGAGGGAAAGGACCCGTGCAGTTTCTTATACTAGTCCGACAGAGCCCACCTTCCTTATTATCACTTCTCCCGCGATCCCCAGGCACTTGCTCTAGCGCAATGTTGCGGGCGGAATTTGCCGGTCTGACCATACTCATGAGCGACGCCCCGTAGGGTTCTGAGCCAGATAGTGCTCCCGTTGGGCCCCGAACTTCTTCCTGTAGTTCTCAGAACAAAAATAGTGACGTCACACGCTTCCGGGCGCCAGGGGATCCGCCTCTGTCTCGGTGGACGCGGCTGGCTCAGCATAAACGGGCTCCAGTTGCATTCCGCAATCGGATGCAATTCCGGGGTGGTCAGACTTGTAATCGGGATGCATCGGGTCCACCCAGTAGAGCACGCGGCGTTCAATTGCGGTCGCGGTTGCCACTCTCGCTTTGTGATGCCATCCCGCGATATACGAGAAGATCATCAGCAGGCCGATGACGACTGCACTCAAGATTTTCTTCATCGAATTGTGGCCTTCTGCCAAAGCTGTGCTTCTCCCCTCTCGGAGCCTTCTTTTTAGTTGGGCGAAGGAGAGTTATTTGCCGCTGGAGCAGGGGAAGGCTGCCCGGGCGCCGTCTGTCCGGCGGGACTTTGTCCCGCACCCTGCCCGGCCGGTGCTGGTGCTCCGGCAGCAAATTTGGCCGCCTCAGCGGCCCGAGCCGCCTGAGCCTCGGCTTCCGCTTTCGCATCCGCCTGCTTGTAGAGCGCGGCACGACGGGCCTCCATGTCTTCGCGGGCTGCCGCTGCGTCCTTCAGTTCCCGGAGTTCCTTATCCAGATGTCTCACCATCAGTTCCCACATATCGAGGTTGGCCTTGGCGAGCGAATCCTGGGTTTTGCTCTTAGCCTCCTTGTCATGCATTTTCGTCAGCACCAGACGCATCTGGGTGAGCGTGCTTTCCATATCCTGAACGCGTTCACGCAGGGAGGTTTGTACTGGCACACCGCGGGGCGGTTTGGCCGACGGCGCTCTCCGTGCAGCGTACCCTTGCCTCTGCATGACGTCGTTGCCTCCGGGCACGGCGGCTTGAGGGCTGCCTGCAGTGGGGGGCGGGGTGCCTTGGGCCAAGGCCGTTGTTACTGCCAAGGCCATAATTACCCTGGTCGCATTTTGAAACATCATCTCAGTCTCCTTCGTGAAATAGATCAACTACTGAGTCGTTCCCACCGCACTCGATGAAGCAGGCGGGGAAAAGGCTGCAGGACTGCGGAAGCACAGTTACGCTTTGAGCATTCCAAGGGAGAGTACACAAATCGCTCTCCGATACGGCTTCAGCAGCGTGGGTGCGCTAGTCTTCTTCCGATCCACTCTGTGGATCGTAGCCCGCGTGAAATGGGGGAGGCACCAAATCCTGGATTACTTGCTTTTCGATGCGGTTGGGACTTCCAGTTTCGAGAACAGCTGTTCATCGAATTTGGGATTCACCACGACCTTATCGATAATTATTTTTTCCGGCGGAACCGGAGTATCCCTACCGAGCGCGGTCCGGGCCACCGGGAGAACTCTCGTCTCCAAAACAAACGGTATCCGAAGGCCATCCACGGCCCGATAATCGCGATAGTAGACTTCCACGGGATGGTCTGTGCCATCGAGACGGCGTGGCTGTCCTTCAATTTTGGCTTCGAGGAAGGTCTCCGAGTCAACCCATACGTGGAATGTATGCCCGGCCCTCTCAATGACCTTGAGCTTATAGGTATCGCGCCCCTCCACCTTTTCGACGCTGTCCAGTTCGATGCGGCTGCCCTTGGCGGCGTAATCCACTAGGGGACCATCAAGGTCGGGTTGCGTAGAGGCAATCTTCAATTCTTCTGGCGTATAGGGTTCCGCTTCCATTCGGTTCAGGAACGGCCGGAGTTTCCAGCCGCTGGTGCCATCGTAGACTTGGATCGCCGTTTTGCCGGCGAACTGCAACTCGAAGCGCGTTTTGCGACCGCGCTTGAGTTCCATTAGAAAAGGCAGTTGCGCCTCTTCGGCCGGCCGGTGAGGAAGGATAAGTTGTTTCGGGTTCGGCAGGGGCAGAGCAAGGGTACTTCGCTGATTCCCTCCGGCGCCCATTTTTCCTTGCAGGGACAAGGTTTGGACTGCCCGCCACGCCTTCAAGCCGCCCCGCGCCGCGGCATTCTTGTCCACGATCTCGGCCGCCGAAAGCTGGGCTCGCGGTGAAGTTGTGTTCGCTCCCGCCGCGAGCGAAATGCAAAACGCCAAAGAAATCGAAACCACCAGGAACTTTCGCAACATGTGTGTGTCCTCGTTACAAGACTTGCAAACTTAAACTCAAACCCATCAAAGGAGTCGAACTGGCGGAAGGAAATCGCTATTCGACTGCGAGTCCTTCCGCTCGAAATTTCCCAATCACGACACTAACCCGGTCTCCACGCTTCACCCGCCTGCCAACGTTCGAAAAAGCCATCCAGTAGGACTTGCCCGCCTGGGGCGTGCTAGCTTGGCGCATTTTCCCAACGTTGGACACCGCCGGGACCACCAGGCTGACCCCCGCCTGCGGATCGATCAAGGTGGGTTCGGCCTTCTTGTCGTTGAGCACGGCGGCTTTGGCCGGGTCCACCACGCGCCAGCTAAATCGAATGAGTTCGCCCGACTCCGCCCACCTTACGCGGAACGAGTCAACTCCCCAAGCACCTTGGTAATACATCATCGCTCGTCGCGAGAGCCAATTCGGGTCAGGGCGGGGCGGAGCAGCCGTCACGGAAGACTTCCCGGCCCCAGTGGTTGCGTTCTGAATACTTTGAGCCGACTGTGAAAAAGCGCTCGATGCGGCAATGCTGGTCGCCAACACGGTTGCCAACAGCACCAATCTATTCCTTGAATTACTAATTCCGGTCATCGCCTTCCTCTGGAATCGCACACTTCAATACGCTACCGAAGTTTTGGCTTGGCGGATACACCCAGCGCCGCTGGGAACGAAGCGTGGGGGAAACACCGACGCTCGGGAGTGACTTTACGGTCGAAGATTTGGCGCTAACTTGCGGACGCGCAACAACCCTCACGATGTGACGGGAAATTTACAGTCTTTACAACAGCCAAGAATTGGATACAGAAAAGCACGAATGATACCCCGCTCCTGCGTTCCCTGTTTGACCTAGAGAGCAAGGAAGGTAATGGCCCATTCGTACCATTGACGATATGGGCCACCAGCTAGAAGAACTGGCCGTTGCGCACCCTGCGAGCGAGCTTTGCTCCCTCCATTCGAGCCTACGAATACACACGCCAATCTTTCGGCAGTCCCACTACCGGGCGTGCGCGTCAACTTGATGCAGCAGCGCCCCTCTGGGCGCGGCCAAAATCGCCGGAGTCCGCTATGTGCAGATTCCGCCGCGTGTTACTTCGTGCGCGTGCCGAAAGGCGTCGCCGGCGTGTGCCACTGTTCCCCCCCGTTGGACGACACGTTGGTGCGCATCGCCATCGCACGGGGGGAAGCAATTGCTTCGCCTGCACAGCCACCCGTCATGGTCGTTGTGGTATTAAAAAAGTTGTTCGTTCCAAGGCCCACGGAGGGGGAAACCGAATCCAGGCCAACCGGAGCATCGTTGATAGTGTTGCCATTGAGGCTCGCGGCAAAGCAGCCCAATTCCACTCCGGCAGTCGTGTTGGACACAATGGTATTGCCGTTGATCGTGGCCCCACTGGCGCCGAGAAGGATGCCTTCGCTCCCGCCCGATACTTGGTTGTTCGATGCTGTACCGCCATTCGCCAGGTATATCCCGGTAGTGCTCCCAATGATCCTGTTCGCCGTGACGCTGACACCCGAGGAGCTGTCAAAGACGCCGAACGAGCCGTTGCTGATGTTGCCGTTCGAGACCGTGCCGTTTACGCTATCGACATCGATGTCGGCCACCGCGCTGCTGGCACTTACCACATTGTTGTTCAAGCTGACGGAAAGCGTGGGCGTTGTGCCGCTGCCGGCGAAAATCCCGGCCGAATCTACGTTACACACGCTGCTGTTTCTGATATTCACCGCTTGATTCGAGGTGTCGCTGTTTTCGACCCAAATTCCAACCCCGCAGGTTGCATCGACCTGTCCGCTGGCTCGCACCCGATTTACGGTTCCGGAGGAACCGGAACCGTAGAAGATTCCCGCGACCCAAACGTTCGATAAGCATCCCATGTCGCCACCGGTGCCATCGACGGCGATGTTGGTGATGTTGACCGAGCCGGCTTCCAGAACAAGGACTTGTGCCGCCACAGATTCCCCAAACATACTCGTCGTGTTAGGCAGAAGCCCGGCTGGGGGCACGGCAATCACGACCTCGTTGGCCGTGCCGGAGGTAACGCCCACGAGGTTGACTGGCTGAGTAATCGTAATCTGTTCAGCATAGGTGCCAGGGCAAACCTGGATGGTTGAACCCGCCGGAACGCCGCCCACCGCTGCAGAAATGGTTGAGAAGCTTGTTAAGTGTGGTTTGCAGGTTCCAACCTGAACGCTGGATCCGAACAGCGATGGAGCCCAAAACATCAAAGCGGCAAGCCCGAGCAAAACTCTGTAGCGCAGCATACTAGTTCCTCTCCTGAGCGCGTTGAAATGCGCCCGTCAGTGGTGCCCAGCTTGGACTAAGCGCGCACCTTCAATGACAAATAGACTGGCCATGTAGAAAGCTAACTACGCCGGCCGTTGGTCACTAATCAGGGGGACTTTTTGGTCAGGGGGGAGTACTTAAACAAGGGGAATGTAGCTTAAATCAAGAACAGCTCGAAGTAAAACAGATGTAAATTCTTGTTGCAGTTCTTGTTGAAATCGTACTGCCCTTGCGAGCAGCTACTTCAACTGCGAGTTCAAGAGGCGTCGCACCTTTCCACCGACTCCGAGCAAGCCAAATCGTCGAGCTCACATCCTTACGGTTTCCGCCTGCAAGATCGTGCTCACCGGGGCTTACATTCGGGCCCCTATAGCAAATAAAAGCTGCTGGCAAGTAATACCGCCAGCAGCATCTGTTCGCTCTGACTTAGTTCGGACTTGCGTGCACAACCTCACTCTACTTACTCCTACTTATCTCGCCATGGTTTTACGTAGTCCTAAGGTCCCGGGAATTAGCAGGTTCGCTAAGTTCCACGGGACCCAGTCGCTTAAGCAGCAATGCCGCCCGCGTAATCTGCCTAGCAGCATCGCCCCCACTAACTACTGCGCCACCAGCCCAAGTACCGCCGGGCTAGTCGCACTGCTGTTGGGCACGCTGAGTGCCCCAATATCAGGCAGCGTCGGCCGAGTTGTTGGCGTCGCATACCGGATACTGATCGTGCACGTACCAGCGGGTGCCACGGTGGCCCCCGTGCAGGTACTAGCGGTAATGCTGTACAAGCCTCCGATGTTGAGCGAGAGGGCTGGGGTCCCAATCGTCAGCGGCGTGGCGCCGGTGTTTGTGATCGTCACTACGCTTGTCACCGGAGCGCGTGGCGTCGGGATCGTAAAGGTGAGGGTGCGGAAGCCGAAAATTGTGGCGAGCGTCCCGTTCGTCGCCGAGGTGAAGGCCAGAGTGCCAGACGCGGTCACCGTGAAGGTCACCGTGTTGCTGGTTCCGCCCGGCGTGGTAACACTGACGGTCCTAGCCGAGATGGTGGCGGTCCCGGAGATCGTGAAGTTCGCCGTAACCGTCGTGGAATTAACCACGGTCAAGCCGCTGACGGTGATGCCCGTGCCGGACACGTTGATCGCGGTCGCACCCGTCAGGTTGGTGCCAGTCAGGGTCACTGGAACCACTGTGTCGCGCACGCCCGAGGTGGGTGAGATCGAAGTCAACGTGGGT
>Ga0210403_10001861_pt1 | contig 19594 bp, 16 predicted proteins | sample IncBWC19MmetaG_FD_150863 | JGI IMG/M metagenome (GOLD analysis project Ga0210403, IMG submission 150863) | Forest soil microbial communities from Barre Woods Harvard Forest LTER site, Petersham, Massachusetts, United States - Inc-BW-C-19-M | ecosystem: Environmental > Terrestrial > Soil >... | reverse complement strand
TTCACGTTGCCTGCAACCGCGCCGGGCACGTGAAGCATTTCCCCGATAAATACAAAGCCGCCTTCCTGGCGATCGCCCAACCCACTCCTTGACCCGCGCATAACGCCCGTAGGGGCGGCTTTACGCCGCCTTCTTCTCTTCGCCTTCTTCTCCGCTCCCTCTTCTCTTCGACCTCTGCGTCTCCTCCCCTGCTTCTCCGCGATAAATCCTTTTCCTCCTCCCTCTTCTCCCCAACTTTCAACTTTTAACTTTTAACTCTAAACTGTCCTCATGCCCATCCTCCTCACCGGCAATGACCTCACCTTCGACCAACTATATTCCGTAGCCTTACATCACGAAACCGTCGCTCTTTCCCCAGCCGCGGTCACGCGCATGAAAGCTTCCCGCGCCGTTGTCGATCGCCTCGTCGCCGCCAACGAAACCGCCTACGGCATCAACACCGGCTTCGGCAAACTCGCCTCGGTCAGAATCTCCGCCGAACAAGTGCGCCAATTGCAGATCAATCTCGTTCGTTCCCACGCTTGTGGAATCGGCGCGCCGCTCAGCGCGCCGGAAACACGCGCGATGATGCTTCTCCGCGCAAACGCCCTCGCAAAAGGATTAAGCGGCATTCGCCCGGTTGTCGTCGAAACGCTCTGCGCGATGCTCAATGCCGGTCTGCATCCCGTCATTCCCTCGCAGGGATCGGTGGGAGCTTCGGGCGACCTCGCGCCCTTGGCGCATCTCGCGCAAGTGGTCATCGGCGAGGGCGAAGCATTCCTCAAGCATGAAAAACTCTCGGGCGGCGAAGCTCTGACGCGCGCTGGCATCGTTCCCGTGGCGCTGGAAGCGAAAGAAGGTTTGTCCCTGCTGAATGGAACGCAAGGCATGCTCGCCCTGCTGAGCCGCGCGCTGCTCGAAGCCGACACCCTCGCCGACACCGCGGACGTCGCCGCTTCTCTTTCCCTCGACGCCCTGCGCGGCAGTCCGGGCGCATTCGATGCGCGCATCATGCACGCCCGCGCCTACGCCGGCGCCGGAAAAACCGCCCGCAACCTCGCGCACCTTAACGAAGGCAGCCAGATCCGCGAATCGCACCGCGCCCCCGACAAAGACACGCGCGTACAGGACGCCTACAGCCTGCGCTGCACGCCGCAAGTTCACGGCGCCGTCCGCGATTCCCTGCTGCAAGCCCGCGAAATGGCCCTGGTCGAATTAAACAGCGCCACCGACAACCCGCTGGTCTTTTGTAGTGGCCGGTCTTTAGACCGGCCCGCAACTGAACCTTTCGATGGCCAAGGCGACATCGTCAGCGGCGGAAATTTTCATGGCCAGCCGCTAGCAATGGCCGCCGATCAAGTCGCGATCGCGATTGCCACGCTGGGTGGCATCGCCGAGCGCCGCGTCGAGCAGATGACCAACCCGCTCACCAGCATGCTCCCCGCGTTCTTAACGCCCGATCCAGGCCTGAATTCCGGTTTCATGATCGCGCAAGTCACCGCCGCCGCGCTGACCAGCGAAAATCGCGCGCTTGCCACCCCGCATTCCGTTGATTCGATTTCCACTTCCGGCAATCAGGAAGACTACGTCAGCATGGGCATGAGCGGCGCCCGCCGCCTGGAGCGCATGCTCCACAATCTCCGCCACATCCTCGCCATCGAACTTCTCTGCGCCTGCCAAGGCATCGACCTGCTCGCCCCGCTGCAAACCGGCACGCTCGCCAAAAAAGCCTACGACGCTGTCCGCGCCGCATCCCCAAAAGTAACCGCCGATCGTCCGCTAGCCCCCGACATCAACGCCGTCGCCACCCTCGTCAACCAAGGCGCCATCGCCAAAATCCTGCACTGACAATCCTATCGACATCATTTTGGCAAGCCATTCTCATCGTACAAAAGTTCCCCATGGTCGATTAGGGGGCCTCGAAGGTGCTTCCTAAATTTCTTGGCAATCTTCTGCAATTCTTCAACCGACACTTTTTTCTTTTTGCCAGTTAATTTCGGAGAGATCTTCGTAGTCTTTCGTTTAACCATCGGATGCTCCTCACCACGAATTCTCCGCGCCCTCTGCGTCTCTGCGTTCAGCTTTCTTTCTTTGAGGCCAGCTTTACGCAAGTGCTTCCAGAAAATACGTAAACATCCGCCACCCGGCAATGTAGCTGAACGGCGCCAACTCCAGCGAATAGTGGCCTACCGGCAGCTCCAGCGTACGCGGCTCCGCTCCACTCTTCCGCAGCGCTCCCAACATCTCCTGAGTTAACTCCGGCAAAAATGTCGGGTCATACTTGCCATAGACCATGAACGTATTCCGGTTCGCCCCCATGCCCCTCTCCACATACGGCATCGGGCTGACCGGCGCCCAGAACTCCCGCAACTCATCCACAGTCACTTCGTGTCGCAACGCTTCCCACACGTGGTTCGTGGTCATGCCCTTGCTCACCACGTCGGCAAAATAAGTGGACACATGAAAAAATCCTCCAGCCCGCACGCGTTTGTCGTGGACCAGCGTAATGTAGCCCACGGAAGACCCAATGCTCGTCCCCAAAATCCCCAGCCGCGTGTAGCCCCGCTGCTCCAGCCAGCTAAGGCACGCGCGCGCATCCTTCACCGCTTGGCGGTTCGCCGCCAGCGTCAGCCCGATGTTCGGCCCAACCAACTGATCCGCCCGCTCGTGCCCCTTGGCCATGCGCCGGTCGTGGTACGGCAGACTCATCTTCATCGCCGAAATCCCCATCCGCTGCAGCCAGTGGCAAAGCGCCACTTGCCCGTGCCACTTGGCATTCCAGTTCGGCAGCACCAGCACCGCCGGCCCATGCTTCCGCGCCGGGAAAAATTGGCCATGCACCGTATTGTTTTCAGGCCATGGCGATTCCACTGGGCTCGTAAACGTCAGAACATTTTCCTTATCCAGCCGATAGTCCCGCACTTCTTCCGGCGCATACCAGGCATCACTCGTCTCAATCGCTTCGCGCGCATACTCCCGCACGAACGCCTGCGGGTCCGCGCACTCGGAATCTCCCCCGATATGCTCCAATCCCCATTCAAACGGCCGCACCATCCGGTTGTCGTCCGTCGTCCAGCGCCGGTGCTCATAGCGCCGTATCCAATGCTCATACCTGCTCATCGCCATAGGCTTCCAGTTTAGCGGACGCCCTGCCGCTCCCCAAACGGCAGCCCTCGAATCCCTGCCGTTCCACCACACTTTCCAGCAAATACGCGCTGAGCCGTTAGCCATGCGACACGCTCCGCCGGTCCTTTCGTTGAGCCGCTCCTCCGCCTGTGGCACAGTCGAAAGTGTGATCCCGCTCTTCTTTTTTCTTTTCGGCATTGCCATCGGCAGCTTCCTGAATGTTTGCATCTCGCGCATTCCGGAGGGCCTCTCCATCGTTTCGCCCGGCTCCCGCTGCCCCCGCTGCCTTAAGCCAATCAAACCCTACGACAACCTCCCGGTCGTCAGTTGGCTTTTTCTGCGCGGCAAATGCCGCAACTGCGCCCTGCCCATCTCGCCGATGTACCCGCTCGTCGAGTTCGCCACCGGCCTCATATTCGTTCTCACTTACTACGAATACGACGTCAGCCTCCTGACCCTCAAATGGCTCATCTTCTCCTGTCTGATCATCGTTCTCGTGGTCACCGATTTTCGCGTGCGCCTTCTTCCCGACTTGATCAATTTCCCCGGCCTGGCGATGGGCCTGGTGCTGGCGTTCCGTGTTCCCATCGCCGATTCCACGGCGGGAACACTTTTCTTCCTGCTTGGCTTTCGGAATTTCCCGTTCCAAGCGGACATCTTCTTCAACGTGCTCAACGCCGTGCTCGGGGCGCTGGTCGGAAGCATGCTCCTCTGGAGCGCGGCAGCCCTATACAAGCTTGTCCGCAAACGTGATGGCATGGGCATGGGCGACGTCAAAATGATGGCCATGGTCGGCTCATTCCTGGGACCCCGCGGCGCGTTCCTCACCATTCTTCTTGGCACTCTGTTCGGCAGCGTCATCGGACTTTTGTGGATCGGAATTCTCTATCTGTTCGGCTGGAAGCGCGCCGTCGCGGAACGCGCCGCAAAGCGCGGCATGGGAAGCGTCTCAGCCATCCGCTGGACGATTGCCTCGCAATACCAGCTTCCGCTGGGCACGTTTCTCGGGATTGGCGCCATGGCAGTGGCCTACGCTCTCCCCCGGCTGCTCTCGCTCTTGAACCAGTAACTACCTGTCCCGGCCCGGTTATCCTTTCGCATACCCCGGGTCCCCTGCAGCCCGCAAAGCGTTACAATAAACCTTGCTGTACAGTTTCTGACTCTTGGGAGCTCCCTGGCTGCTCCAGCGGAGGAAGGTAACCATGCATTCATCAATTCTTTGGCGAATATCCGCGCTGTCTGCCCTTCTCAGCGTCCTGGCGTGCACTTCGCCCGCGCAACAGAACCCCGCGCAGCCCTCCACCGGCGATCCCGTCGCGGATGCCGCGCGCAAGGCTCGCGCCGAACAAAAGACCGCACCTAAGCCGAAAAAAGTTTTTACCAACGACGATATTCCGTCTGCCGCGCCTGCGTCGGCTCCCGCAGCCACCGACGCAACCAACAAAAACGCAACTCAGGCGAAGGGGGACGATAAGTCTGACCAAAAGGCCCCCGACCCCGAGGACAATCCGAAAACCCAGGCTTATTGGAGCAAGCGGGCCAGCAAGCTGCGCGCCAAACTGGCCGCGGCCGAGCAGGAACTGGACGTCCTGCAGCGCGAACTGAACAAGGACGATTTGCAGTATTACCCGGATCCTCAGAAAGCCCTGATGCAGCAGTACACCCGCTCCGACATCAATGAAAAGACCGCCAAGGTGGCCGCCAAAAAGGCCGAGATCGAATCGCTCAAGCAGCAAGTGGCCGACCTGGAAGATGCCGTGCGCAAGGCCGGCGGCGACCCCGGCTGGGTTCGTTAAACCGTCGCCCACACCCTACAATTCCCGGCAGTGGGTCAGTCTCCGATTGCCTGTGCCAGCTCAACGGGTCGATGCAACACCATCTAATCAGCTGATCCGACGATACTTCCCCCCGAGAACCGATCTGTCTGGCTGTACTCGGTTAAAACCTACAGGGTAGCGTTCAGGCTGATCTAACCTAGGGAGCGCTTTTAGCTTTTGTTTTCAATGCAAGCTGGGTTCGAGTTGAGTGTTGCGTCGACCCATTGAGACCACCCGATTAATCAGGCACTCGCATAGAATCGTGGTAGATTGCGGTTGGTATCCTCAGCGACAAACTTTAGATATGTTCAGCAAATTCATCTGTGCGATGGTCTTTACTGGAGCCGTGGCGGTGACACCTCTGCTGGCTCAAGATGACGCCACAACCGAAAACGATCCTTACAGGCTTTACATACTTTGCGTTGCGAACATCAGGAATGTTCCGCTAGAAGCCTACAGCCCATGCAAGCGGTATCTCGAACAAACGCCAACATCTGATGACAACACCCCACAGGTCAAATACGTTAAAACGTGGATAGCAAGGTACCAAAAGGTTCTGCCTTACCTACAATTTTTGCAGGGGCTGACGACTGACAAGAACGCACCTTGGTTTGTCTACGAACCTGATATGGCCATCCAGCTTCCCGAGACATCCGACACGGAAGGTCCCTATAAGATTCAGATTTCCAGATCGTTCCGCGGTTTAAACGAAGAGGAGATGCTCAAGAAAGCCGAGGCTGTCTATTCCAGCCCCAGCAAGATGGTCGCAGACGTACTCAGATCCCTATACGCTTGGACAGATAGACCTCCGGAAGAGATGGCACCAATTTGGGGAACACCCGGCAATGACAATATTCAGTCTGCCGACGTCGTGACGGCGAGAGCGGTGCGCTACTACTACGAACTGTCGCTGGCCGCAAAATCAAACCCGCGCTTGTCCACAGGATTCAACACCGCAGCCATCGGCCTAAAATACGTTGGTGTGATAAGGCATTTTGATCGGTACTCCCACAATGGGAATGCCTTTGAGAATGTCTATGTCGGTGATCTTACACTCGAATGGAGTTTCATCTGTGGCGGCCTGTGCGGAATGGGATTTACGAGAAACAAGCTGGTTGTGCTGGACGCCAACGGCAATGTCGTAGCCATGTATCTAGATGCGCCGGTGAACTCCGAATCTTGGATGAGCTAAACCACCCTTCAATAAGTTCTCAGCCTGGCTAACGCGCTAATCGGAAACTGCCCACTCCCCAATTCCCCTGAATCTTGTGTTTAAGCGGGTTCTCCGCGAAAATGCCAAGCACGGGTGTGCCCGCCGCGCGGCTTCCCTATGACCCATGAGCGAGCTGCAAAGCCAATCGCCCGCCTTTCAACAAGCTCTGCGCCAAAGCGAACGCCTGCGCATCTACCTTCTTCTCGCCTTGCTGGCGTTCATCCTCGTTCTCCGCGGCACCCGCACGATTCTCGCACCCACACCGGATAACATCTCCACGCTTTATATGTTCCTGACGCTCATCGGAGTGCTGGGAACCATCGAACTCGTAACCTTGTACACATTGGGGCGGGCTATCCGCAATTCGAAGCCGATGGCCAGGGTGTTCTGGTTCCTGAACATCTTCTTGGAGCTCGCTCTCCCCGCCCTCAGCATCGCCAGCGCGGCAAGTTCCGTCATGCTCACCGGCTACCGCCCTCTCGCGAATCCTTCCTTTCTCATCTATTTCCTCCTGTTGATGCTCACTATCCTCCGGCTCGACCCGCCGCTCAGCGTCCTCTGCGGATTCCTCGCCTCGGGAAGTTATCTCGCCGCCGCCTTTCATCTTGGCTGGCGGCCGCTGCAACCCAGCGTGGAAGGTTCCATCTATTCCCCGCAAAAAAATGTAATCACCTATGCCGTCAGCCTGGTCGTTGTGGGAATCACTGCCGCCGTGGTAGCGCGCGAATTTCGCGCCCAGGTGGAAGCCGCCCTGCGCGAAGCGGAAACCCGCCGCCAGATGGAGCACCTGCAGCACGACCTCGATGTCGCGCGCTCCATCCAGCAATCGCTTCTGCCGCGCTCCATGCCGCAAGTCTCCGGATGGGACATTGCGGCCTGGAATCAGCCTGCCGATCAAACCGGCGGTGATTATTATGACTGGCAACCGCTGCCCAACGGTAAATTCGTCGCCGCCTTGGCGGACGTCACCGGCCACGGCATCGGCCCCGCTCTCCTCGCATCCGTCTGCCGGGCCTACGCGCGCTGCAATTTCCGCAGTCAGGATTCGTTCCTCAAAGCCATGGAAGAAATCAACTCCGCCGTGGCAGCGGACGTCCGCGAAGGTCGCTTCATCACTTTCGTGGCGGTCATCTTCGGTCCCGACAGTCCGGCGGTGGAATTGCTCTCGGCCGGCCACGCGCCCCTGTTTCTTTACACGGTGAAGAACGACCGCTTCGACTTGATGGAGGCGCACGGCTTGCCCCTCGGCATCTCCGACGCATTTGCCTCGGACCCGCCGTACAGTCTCGAACTGGCTTCGGGTGACTTGCTGCTGCTGGCCACGGACGGTTTCTTCGAATGGGCCAATGCCCGCGAGGAGCGATTCGGAACCCAGCGGCTCGGGCAAACCGTCCGAGCTGCACACGAAAAATCCGCGGCTGAAATCATTGCCAGTTTGCACCGGGAAGTTTTGCGCTTCGCGAGCGGCACCAAACAAATGGACGACCTCACCGCCATCGTCCTCAAGCGTCTCTAGAAGTCAGAGGTTGGATGATTTTTGGGGGTCGGAGCCTTACCTCCGACATTTGGAACCCCCAATAGCCGGGCTTCAGCCACTGAGGAACCTCTTCCCTTCTCCGAACGCCATTTCGGGGATTAGGGTTTGGGCAAGCCTGTTAAGGAAAAAGAGTAAGCAGCTTAATTGACGTATCCGCCGTCGCCGAGCGTCTCCGCGCCCTCGAGGATCGCGAGCCCTTCGCGCAGCGCCTCCGTGCCCTGCTCCAGCGCATTCCAGGCTACGCGTTGCGACTCCTGGGCAATCTTTTCGAGGCATGCTTCCAGCGCAATCTCGTCTTCCAGAATTCGCGTGTCCAGCAGTTCGACCATCCGCTCCATCGCCTTCTGGTGAATCTCTCCAAACGCCTTTTCCAGGGACACCTGCCCCACGCACAAATCGCACACCAGTTCCGAGTAGCTCGATTCCAGACCGCTGGCTTCAATGCGCTCCTGTAATTCGCGCAGCGCCAGTTCGGCCACGCTGGTGTCCATGGCTTGCGTTTCCGTCTGTGTTCGGTTCATGGCGTGGCTCTCCTTCCGAGCGACTTCTTCCCGCTCAGACTACTGGCTCCTTCCCTGTTGCCTCAATAGGCTAGTCGTATCAGTCAATACTCCACTACACACAAATCCGTGTCTGTTCCAAAGTGGCTACTTTCCGGGTTTCTTTGCCTTTCTCGCCTTCGCTTTCCGCGTGGGATTTTCCCGCTCCCACCGCGCCACGAACCGGCTCACGCGGCGTTCCAGCGTCTCCTGCGACTTCACAGCCGTCAGATACCGCACGATCTGCCGCCGCAATGCGGTCGTGATACCTCGGAATCTTCGCTGCGCTTTCGGGGCATTCCGCAACGCCAGCACCAACGCCGGCGGCAAATCCGGCTCCCGCGATTCCTCGTCCAGTTGGATCGCTACTTCAACGACCGCCCCGCAATCCACGCGCAGCTTCTTCCGGATATCACTGTGGATAGCCATGCGATAGGAGCCTTTTCCCCGTGATACAAGAGTGGTTCGCACCGGAACACCCTCCACGGTTCCCGTCACCGGCACGTGCGGCGCATCCCCAAACTTCTTCGATACCTCACGCGGCACATCCACATAGCGGATGACTCCCACCTTATAGATGCTCCCCGCGAACACTTGGATTCCATGATTCATCGCTGCAGAATAGCCCACGATGCTGAATTTTCACCTGGAATTTTGGAGATGGAATCGCCCGGGAAAGGCGGTCACAGGTCAGGCCGATTTAACGCCGATATGGAGCGCAACGGAATCGAGCATCATCAGGATAAACCGCACTTTGGCGTAGCCGACTTGCTGCATCAGTCCGGCTAATTCGTCTGGACGGAAAAAGCGAGCCACAGACTTGGGCAAGTAGGCATAGGCGGCGGAATCTCCGGAGATAAGCCCGCCGATCTTCGGCAAAATCTTCTGGCAATAAAACCGGTAAGCATCGCCGATGAATCCGGGAGCGGGCTCGGTGAACTCCAGAATCGCCAGCGCCCCCTCGGGTTTCAGCACCCGGAGCATTTCGCGCAAACCCGCCTCGTAATTCGCAAGATTCCGAAAACCAAACGCAGTCGTCACCAGATCAAACGAAGCATCCGCAAACGGCAAGCGCAGCGCATCCGCTTCAAGAAACGGCACGGGAGCCGACCCGTTCGACTCGGCAATAGCTTTTGCTCTCGCCCGCACCAGCATGGTGTGCGAAAAATCCGCGCCGATAATCTTCGCCTTGGCGTTGCGAGCGAGCGAAAACGCCAGATCCCCGGTCCCGCAGCAAAGATCCAGCACCTGCGCGTCGGCTCGCTCGAGAATCGGGCGCAGTTCCCGCGCCGTGCGCGCCCTCCACCGTTTGTCCATCTGCCCGGAGAGCAGGTGATTCAGCAGGTCGTACCGCGGCGCGATCCGCGTAAACATCTCGCGCACTTTTCGCGAAGCGTCCTGCTCGCTGGTGGCGCCTTCGGGTTGCGTGCCCTTCGGCAATGTTCCAACCTCAACCATTGCAATTTCCCAGCGTTTCCACCGGCTTCACGAAAACCTGTGGCGCGCACCGCAGGACGCACTCCACGGTTTTCTCCGGCACACCCTCAAATGTCCGCGCCTGGCCAAGCTTCTTCGCCAGCACAAACCGCAACTTGCCCCCGCGCGCTTTCTTGTCCGACCGCATCGCGTCAATAATCTCTCTCGGCTTGACGTCCGGCCACGGCGGCAGCGGCCCCATCTGCCGCACCAGCGCGACAATTCGAGACACCACATCCGCCGGCGTCCCTGCCACTTCATGCCCCAGCAACCCCGCGCACATCATTCCCCACGCCACCGCTTCTCCATGCTGGAAGTGGCGGTAACGCGTCACCGACTCCAGCGCATGTCCAAACGTATGCCCGAAATTCAAAATTTCCCTCAGGCCGGATTCCTTCTCGTCCTTGCTCACCACCCGGGCCTTGATCGCAATCGATCGCCGGATCACGTGCTCCAGCGCGCGCGCATCCCGGCGCAAAACGGCGTCCATCTGTTTCTCCAGAAACGCAAACAGTTTCGCTTCCGCGATCACCCCATACTTGATCACTTCCGCCAACCCGCCGCGAAATTCGCGTTCCGGCAGCGTCGCCAAAAGCTCGGGATCCGCCAGCACCAGCCGCGGCGGATAGAACGCGCCCACTAGGTTCTTCCCTTCCGGAAGATTCACGCCGGTCTTTCCGCCAAGCGCACTGTCCACCTGTGCGACCAGCGTCGTCGGCACGTGAATCAGCGACACCCCGCGCAAGTACGACGCCGCTACAAAACCGCCAACGTCTCCCACCACTCCGCCACCGATGGCCACGACCAATGAGCGCCGGTCTGCTCCAGCAGCTACCAGCGATTGCGCCAACCCTTCGACAGACTGCAGATTTTTCTCCGATTCCGCGTCATCAAACAAGTGCACATACGGCGCCAGCCGCGCAGGAATCCCGTGCCGAATCTTCTTCTCCAGCGCATGCCACACCAGTGGCGACGACAGAATGTGCACGCTCGAAAACTTCCCCAGCCGCGCGATCTCTCTCTGCGCCTTGGCGATCGTCCCGCTCCCGCACACCACGGAATACTTCCCGGTGGTGGCACGAACCTCGATGGCCTTTGTCTGTGCGGATTTCATATCTCTATGCGAGTAATTTCAATGTAGCACAAGGCCGGAGTTCACCAAACCCTGGGGGAGCTGTTGGTCTTTGGTCAGTTTGCAAACCCACTCTTGGACCCTTTCAGGATTGCCTACAATCTAGGAGTGATGTTCGGCGTTTGTCGGTACTAACCCAACGGGCCAGCTGATAACTTCCGGGTTGCCCGTCATCCAAGCACAGTCCCGGGGGGTGGCATCGCTAATCGGCTTCGAAGGAGATCACTTCCAAGTGCAATTGACTATACGTCCGCCGGCGCGCGAACCCGTTTTCGTAAGAATGCGAACCAATCCCCTTGTGTGTTGAAGAAGATTCAGCTGGTATTACTCCCCTCAGCACCTCCTGAGACCATAGCGGCAAATGGTCTTTGCCCGACGCATTAAGTTCTTCGGCAGCTCGGTTATAACGCGCCAGTAACAAGCGCCGATCCAGCATGCATTCGATAAGCGCTGGACGTCCATAGTGCGCCTCCACCAGCACAGCCATACGATAGCCAACCGTATACCACGGTCCCTGGATATCGCCATAAAAAGTGCGGGCTTTTTGATCCGCTGCATCATCTTTCAAACGCCCATCCAGCACTTGCAGGAAAAACTCATTCAGCGTTCCGAGGTCCTTGTCGAAGTTCCTGATTCCAAGCTCCCAGTTTTGCTGGACATCAGGCTGGCTGTGGCGGTTCGGAGGCAAGTCCGGCCCCCCGGCAGCAGCCAGTACCGCCAGCCCCTCACCAAAAGCGCCCATCCAGCGGGCCGCCTTTTGGGCAGCAGGGGTCAGCATTGCGATTTTCTTATCGAACTGCTTGTCGGTGCTGGATAGACCAATGTGATGCATCTCGTGCGACACCGTGTTGTCAAACTCCTGTTGCGAGACCTTTGGGTCAAGATAGAGAAAGATTGCCGGATCCGTGTCCACATCAAAGACAAAACTGTTGTGTTTAGGTTTGATCTCAGGAAAGACCTTTGCATGAATCGCGGCTTGAGCCGGGAGATATTGCAGGACTCTCCGGCCGCCGGCGTGCAGATCGGCCTTCTTCCATGCTGCAAGCGTACGTGCCAGCCCGTCATACTGTTGCGCCAACTCATCCGTAAGGACGAACTTCCTGAAATCATCGTCGCTGAAATTACGGTGCATCGTGGCTTCGCGCTCTTTCAAACGCCGATAGGGTTCCGTGGCAAACAGTGCGCGCCAGTCTGCATCCGTAATCGGGCGGGCTTCCTTGCGTTTGGCCAGGATTGCGAGTACGCACTCGGCTTCGCTGGCATCCAGTTTGACTTGTACTCGCTCCGCCTCCGAAGCAAGCAAAGGAAGTGCACACAACAAGCTTAGAAAAAAGATGTAGGTTGCTCTTATAGGGAAGAATTTCATGGCAGTTCCCACGCTTAGACTGATGTTCTTCTTTATCGGTTAGCTACGATAAGGCTAAGGCCCTTTGTCACGGCTAAAGAGCATTTGTCAATCGCATCGAGACTCCTCGGTGGAGGATTTAAGCTGTTTGGTCCATATGAGGCCTTTCCCTGCTCCGGCAAAATGGTTTCTGGAACGGAACGAAAACCCTCAGGTCTAAAAGGCCTGAGCTGCAGATTTATTTTTTCTGTAATTGCAGGACGGATTCGAGGATGGTGTGCCCGACAATCGCCAGGGTCTTCGGGCTGACTTTGTCAATCGTGTCCTGCGGCGTATGCCAGTACGGCACGTCGTTCTGTGCATCAAGATCCATAATATCCACTGACGGTACATGCCGGGCCGTGAAGGAATAATGATCGTCCCCGCCAAAATTCGTCGCCTCTTTCACAAACACGTTTCCGTACCCCAGCCGCGTCGCGACGCTCCACACCAAATCCTTCAGCCACTTCGTCGACTCGCCGTCGCGTTTGAAATGCGGGTTGCGGCCGCCCACGATATCCGCCAGCACAAACGCCTTAATTTTGGCCAGGTCGCCATCGACCGCGAGTTTTGCGGCCATCTGCCGGCTGCCGTAGCGGTTGTCGGGGTCCACCCACTCCCGATTCACCGCCTCTTCCCCGTCAAAAAACGCTATCCACACCGCGTACTTCCCCGGCTGCTTCTGCGCGCAAAGCAATCTCGCAATCTCCAGCATCACGCCCGTGGACGACCCAGCATCGTTCGCGCCCACAAAATTCTCCAGCCGCTTGGTGTCGTAGTGCGTCCCCAGCAAAATAATTCCCGGCTTCTGCCCGGGAATCTTCACCAGCAAATTCTTCATCGGCAGGCGGCCCGCCGGCGTGTCCGCCGAAAAAGAATCCGTCTCCACGGCGCACCCGTACGACTTCAACTCCGATTCCAGATACTCCTGCAGCTTGGCCAGCGCGGGCGATCCAGCCGGACGCGGCCCGTAACTCAACTGCTTCACCACCTGCTCATAAGCGCGCTCGCCGTCAAAGCCCCCGGTTTTATCCGGCGGCGGCGCCTGATCGGAAGGATTCGGCGGCGCGCCAGCCACGGCGCTCATAAACGGAGGCTGCCCGTCATTCGCAGTACTGCCGCCATTTGTTGAAGCGGTTTCCCCCGACTTGCACCCAAGCGCCAAACACGAAAAGAACACTACGCCCAGCAGCACAACCCGAGACCCATTCCCCCAAACGCTCATCCAGGCGTCCCCGTGCTTTCCGCCTCCAGGCGCTTCCTCTTGTTCCGCACCACCATGGCAGAGACGCCGATGCCCACAAAATACAAACCCACCATCGGCAGCATGAAGATCAGCATCGTCTGAGCGTCAGGCGTCGGGGTAATGATCGCGGCCACCACGGCAATAATCAAAATCGCATACCGGAAATTCTGCCACAGAAACTTTGGCGTCACGATTCCAAACAACGACAAAAAGAAAATCAAAATCGGCAATTCAAACACCAGCCCGAGTCCCAGCAAAATCATCAGGATCAGATCGAAATATTCATTGATGCTGATCATCGGCACCACGGGCCCCTTGAAACTCACTAGGAACCGCAGCACATAGGGCAAGGTGACGAAATAGCCGAACGCAATTCCCGAAAGAAAGAGAAACACAGTCGAGAGCAGAAATCCGGTCACCGCGCTCCGCTCGTGCTTGTAGAGCGCCGGCGCGATAAACAACCACAGCTGGTACAACACAACCGGCGAAGCCAGCACCACGCCAAGATACACGCCCAACGTAATTACCATGTTCAGGTAACCCGCCGGGTGTGTATAAATGAGCTTTTGTTCCAGGCCCGCGTCCTTCAGCGCCTTAATCATCGGCTGCGTGACGAACCCGATAAACTTTTGCGAAAGATAGACTCCGACAAACGCCCCAATCCCGATCGCATACAACGAATTGATAATCCGCTTCCGCAGCTCGGACAAATGCTCAAAAAACGTCATCTGGCCGCCGCTCTCTTCCAGTCGTGCCGCGATGGAATTGTCAGGCTGGCTGCTGTTGGTCATGGGCAGGGGGAGTTTCGCTCGGGCTGTTTTCGCTCTTCGATTCTGTGGAAGGGGCCACGCTTTCGCCGTTCGACGCGTCTAATCGGGGGATAGCTTCGGCCTCCGGCTTCACCACGGGTCCGTCCCCAGCCGGATAATCCGCAGCCGCTTCCGGGAGGGTTTCCGTGCCAGAGGTCGCGCTCGACGCCGCAGGCGATTCCAGGCCTTTCGCCTTGGCCTCCGCGGCCTCCGCGTCGGCAGTCTTCTTCCGAACCTCCGCAAGCCGCGCCTGGCGCTCCAAGTCCCGCATCTCTTCTTCAAAGGCCCCCTTGAAATCCGTCGAAGCCTTGCGGAACTCCGCCATCAATTTCCCCAGGGTCTTCGCCAATTCCGGCAGTTTCTGGGGTCCAAACACCACCAGCACCACCAGAAAGACCACGATCATGTGCGGCACGCTGAGCATAGGTAAAAAGCGCCGTAAAACGCCCTGTGTGCATCATAGAAAGGGCAGCCAATCGTGTCAAACGAGAGTTCGACTTTGCATGTTATACTGGGCTTTACGCTAACCGTGAGGTATCCATGAATCCAGAACGTCGGGGCCTGATCCTGGTAGTTGTAGTTCTGCTCATCTCCGGAATCCTCGGTGGCATCTACGGACCCTCCGTCCGCGCCACCACCGCAACCACGGACGATTATCAAACCGCCGTCCGTGACTTCACGAGTGTGCTATCCGTCGTCCAAGCCAATTACGCCGAGCCCGTGGACGCCGACAAGGCCGTCTACCAAGGCGCCATCCCCGGCATGCTCCGCATGCTCGACCCCCACTCGAATTTCTTTGACGCCCGCCAGTACGCCCTCTTGCGCGAAGATCAGCGCGGCAAGTATTACGGCGTCGGCATGGTCGTCGCTCCTCGCGAGAACCATACCGTCGTTATGTCTCCCTACGTCGGCGCGCCTGCCTACAACGCCGGCCTGCGCCCGGGTGACATCATCTCCAAGGTTGACGACAAGTCCACCGACGGCCTGACGACCACCGAGGTCGCCGACATGCTCAAAGGCCCCAAGGGCACCGTGGTAAAGATCACCGTTACGCGCGAAGGCTACGCCGACCCGCTCATCTTCACCGTCACGCGCGACGAAATTCCCCGCCACTCCGTTGACATCATCACTATGCTAAAGCCCGGCATCGGCTACATGCGCCTCAACCAGTTCAACGAGACCACCGACCGCGAAATTGCCGACGCCCTGAAGCAGCTTGGCGCTAATTCTCTCGACGGCCTCGTCCTCGACCTTCGCGGCAATCCGGGCGGCCTGCTCAACGAAGCCGTTGCCGTCGGCGACATGTTCCTGGAAAAAGACCAGCTTATCGTCTCCTATCACGGTCGCAGCGCACCGGAACGCCGCTTCAAGGCCATCCGCGGCAATCAAGGCATGACCGTGCCTCTCGTCGTCCTGGTCAATAACAACTCTGCCTCCGCCGCAGAAATCGTCTCCGGCGCCATTCAGGACCACGACCGCGGCCTCGTCGTCGGCGAAACCACCTTTGGCAAAGGCCTGGTCCAGACTGTCCAGCCGCTCTCCGAAAACACCGGCCTCGCCCTCACCACCGCGCGTTACTACACCCCCAGCGGCCGCCTCATCCAGCGCGACTACAAATCCATCTCCCTTTACGAATATCACTACGAGCGCAAGGTCCCCGGCCACCCGACGGAAATCCGCCAGACCGACAGCGGCCGCCAGGTAACCGGCGGCGGCGGCATCACACCGGACATCATCGTCCCCTCGCCCAAGTACGACAAGTTCCAGGAAACATTGTTCCGCGCCGATGTCCTCTACCCCGCCGAACAGGGCGTAGCCGGCTTCACGCGCTATTACCTCGGCACCAAGCCCACCATCACTCACAGCTTTGAAGTGGACGACAACGTTCTCCGCGAATTCCGCGGCTACCTTGCGAAGCACAACGTGAAGTACACCGAAGTCGAGTTCGCCGACAACCTCGACTGGAGCAAGCGCAAGATCAAGCAGGAAATTTTCATGTCCGCCTACGGCACCCAGGAAGGCGACAAGGTTCTCCTCGCCGCCGACCCGCAAGTGCAAAAAGCAGTCGAATCCATCCCCCAGGCCCGCGCGCTCTATGAAAACGCCCGCAAGGTCGTAGCCCAGCGGAGCGGCTCCGGCCACGACCAGCCATAGCGGTGTTTGGATTCGCCGCAAACCTCTGCTAACATTTGAAAGGTTGCTACTCGTGGGCGAGTAGCTCAGCTGGGAGAGCGCATCGTTCGCAACGATGAGGTCGCCGGTTCGATCCCGGTCTCGTCCACCAAAATCTCTCTGCAATTCACTCCGACAGTTGGCATGGGAGAGCGTCCCGGTCCCGACCGGGAAGGTCGCCGGTTCGATCCCGGTCTCGTCCACCAAAATCTCTCTGCAATTCACTCCGACAGTTGGCGCGGGAGAGCGTCCCGGTCCCAACCGGGAAGGTCGCCGCTTCTATCCCGCGCTCCTCCACCAATTCTTTGGTTCTCCATTTCTCATTGCACCAGTTGAGTTGTCTCTACCCTCTGTTCCGGTGCCTTGACGCCAACAGGCCCGCGACCTAGAATCCTGGGCATCTAAGGTTCTTCGCGCAAGAAGCGACCTATGAGCCAACGGGTTCGCATTTTCATCGTGCCGGCATTAGCAATTCTTCTTCTGGTGCCTGTCGCAACGGCGCAGAAGCCCCCGGCCCCGCCACCTCCGGCTGGCCCTCCCCCTCCGACCTCCGGCCGTGCTGGAGGCTCCACCGGCCCGAATTTGGGGCCAACTCAACCGGCAGGGGAACTCGTGATGTTTCTCCGCGGACGCGTCGCAACCAGCGACAGCACCCCGGTTCCACACGATGTTATGGTTGAGCGGATTTGCAATGCCAAGGTTCGCCAGCAGGTGTATGCGTCCCCCAGCGGCGAGTTCAGCATGCAATTGGGAACAAAAGCAGACACGTTCCTCGACGCCAGCGGCGAACCGGCCTCGCCATCAAGCGGAACGCGCGACAGGTCCGAAACGGGTATTCCACGAAGCGAATTGAGGAATTGCGAACTGCGCGCCGCCAGTTCTGGTTTTCATTCCAGCGTTATCGATCTCATTGATCTCGACACATTCGGCAACAACATTGACGTCGGCGTCATCGTCGTGCAGCGGTTCACAAAAATCAAAGGCGAGACCCTGAGCGCCCTCCCTTACCAGGCACCGAACGATGCCAGAAAAGCCTATGAAAAGGGCCTGAACGCCGAGCGAAAAGCCAATCTCGCCACCGCGCACAAGTATTTTGAAACGGCGGTGGGAATTTATCCCAAGTATGCGATCGCCTGGTTCCATTTGGGCGGCGTTTTACAGAAGGAAAACCAGAACGAGGCGGCCCGCGCTGCGTTCACCCGGGCGACGGCCATTGATAGCCGGTTCCTGCCACCTTATCTGTCCCTCGCGTCGATGGCCTTCGTGGAGGGAAATTGGCCAGTGCTCCTGGCTCTTACCAATCACATCCTGGATCTCGATCCTTTGAACCGCGCCGCTGTAACCGCGTTCATCGTGGATCTCGATCCCGTAAATTGCGCTGACGCCTACTTCTATAATGCGCTCGCAAATTTCGAGCTCAACAAACTCGAAGCAGCCGAAAAGAGCGCGCTCAAGGCGGAACACATCGCCCTTCCCGCTCATTTTCCGCAGGTTCATCTTTTGCTGGGGGAAATCTTTGCCCGGAAAAACGACCACGCCGCCGCGATTTCAGAACTGAACACGTACCTGGAGATGGCCCCACATGCGCCGAACGCGGATCAAGTGCGCGCGCATCTGGCAAAATTGCAGGAGCTGACCGACTCAACTAAGACAAACGAAAACCCCGCTCGCATGTAGTTTCGCCCTTGCGCCGCCAGCTCAGAACAGGTATTTCAGCGAAAACTGAATCAGCCGCGGCGTCCCCACGACGGACGTGACCTGTGAGAACGAGCTCGCGCTTTCGATGTCCGTCGCCGACGGGTTGGCGAACGAGGGGTGATTGAACAGGTTGAAAAACTCCGCCTGGAACCGCAGATTCTGCCGCTCCGTCAGCCGGAACATCTTGCCGATCGTAAAATCAATGTTCTTCTGCGGTGGCCCAATGATGCAATTGCGGCCCGCATTGCCAAAGCCCGTGGCATCGCCAGTAGCGCCGCTCGCCAGGGGAATGACCGCGTCCGACAGGTAAGCCGTGGGATCCGCCCAATGAGCCAGCCGGGATTCCACTCCCCCGTGCGTTACGGCATTGCCGCAGTTGCGCCCCGGCGCAAACGTCGGTGTCGCCAGATTCGGACTGCTGAGCGCATAGGCGCTGCCCCCCGCGGAATCGATCGGGGTAAACGGCAACCCCGACTGCAGCGTAAGCACACCGCTGACTTCCCATCCGCCCAAGGCTGTACCCTTCCATCCCTCGGCCTTCGCATAAAATGGCAACTGGTAAACCGCGCTGGTCACAAAGCGATGCCGCCGGTCGAAGTCGCCAAGCCCGCGCGAATCCCGGGCAATCTTCTGATTGTTGAAGCGAGTGTCGAACGACACGGTCGCATTCGAGACATCATCGATCTCCTTGGAATAGGTGTAGGCACTTTGCCAGTAAAGTCCCTTCGAATAATGGTGTCCCACAGTTATTTGCAGCGAGTGGTAGTGCGAATCGGAATTGGGCGCAAACGCCTCAAAATTCGCGGGCCCTATCCCCAGAAACGGCGAGCGCGCCGGCGCGTTCTCCACGGTGCTATCCACGATCGTGCATTGCGCTCCCGTTCCTTTCGTTCCGTTGCAGTTCACCCCCGGTATCACCACCGGGTGCTGCGGCGACGCCAACGTGGCTTCCGCCGGATCGTACGTCGACCGCAAATGCGTGCCTTTCGTGCCGACGTATCCGACCTCAAGGAACCACTGCCTTCCCAATTCATGTTGCACGCCTAGGTTCCACTGCTGCGTGGTCCCCGCAACCCAGTGCTGCGGCACCTGAAGAGCAATCAAGCTGCTCACGTTGCCGGAGAATCCAGCGCCGCATTGCGAGGAAACACCCGCCGCGCCGCTCGGCGGGCCCAGCGTGCAAGTCGGTTGAAATCCAGTGAAGAAAGACGGCTGGGGTACAAACGCGGGACTCAACACCCCGAGCGGTGGAATGCCCGGGAAGCCTGTGGCTGGATTGGGTTGAAACAGATTCGCGAGACTTCCCGGCCCGGGTAGGAAATTAATCGCAATGGGGAAAAACGGCGGGGAGAACGACAAGTTGTCCACCGCGCCCAGATCCTCGCGCACGCTGTAAATCCCGTAACCCCCGCGGAGGGACGTGTTGTGGTGGCTAAACAGGTCGTAAGCAAAACCGATGCGTGGCT
>Ga0210403_10001859_pt1 | contig 19596 bp, 17 predicted proteins | sample IncBWC19MmetaG_FD_150863 | JGI IMG/M metagenome (GOLD analysis project Ga0210403, IMG submission 150863) | Forest soil microbial communities from Barre Woods Harvard Forest LTER site, Petersham, Massachusetts, United States - Inc-BW-C-19-M | ecosystem: Environmental > Terrestrial > Soil >... | reverse complement strand
ATACACGAACGTTGGGCCGGGATGACGGTGTCTGGACCCGCTCGCACCGGACGCGATAGTAATCTCTCCGACGGAAAGGACCAGGTCGCCGCCAGCGTACGCATGCAAGTCCTTCTGCAACAATTCTTTCGCCTGAAACGCTTCCTGCGGTTCGATGGACGGAGGTGCCCACGCGGCGAGCAGCAAGGAAATGGCCATCCGTTTTTGCCATCGTTTCCTAGCTACGCCCGTTGAATTTCTGGCGGCGCTAGTGCGTGCTCAGAAATCTGACTAGCGCCACTTCTTCAGTTGCGGCCAGACTTTCCCGAGCGTGCCGAATCTTGCTCCGCGGCAAAGGTAGACAGGAATCTGGCGCTCCAGCGCATAGGGATTGTCGGCTGAAGTTCCCACGTATTCCACGTGCTCAAACAACTCTTCAAGCCGCTCCCGACTGTCGTCCAGCACGACCAGGCAATTGCCTGAATAACCTCGCGGCCCCCAAAGAAAATAGGTCTGGTGCCCGCTGAGCGCCGGAGGCAATCCGTACGGCCGTCCCAGAAAGTCGATGGCGCCTGCTTGTCCATAGTCTTGCGCGAATATCCCGCAGCCCGGCCGCTCTGCCGGCGAAAGCTGGTTGTAGGCCTTCACCGTCTCATCCACAATCTCTTCCCACCCAAACTGATCAGCGTACCACTGCGGTAAAACCGCCCGGGCGTGGCTGTGCTCCATCACCGGCAGCTTCATCGGCAGATATTTCATGTAGGCAATGAACTTGTCCGGAGAAAAAACGGGCACGACCACAGGCGCAAGGTGCGCGCCGCTGGCCAGCAGCACGATGACGATCGCGGGCTTCGGCCAGGTGCGGAGGCTGCGGCCCGTTTTGAGACTGGCCGTCGCCCGGCCCTCAATGCTCCTGCCGTTGATGGCCGACTCGACCATGACAGCTCCTGCGGCCAGCAACATGGGATATACCGGAGCGAGATAATAATTCTTGCCGTGGAGAACAAAGAAGACTGCGAAGCAAGCCAGGTAGCACCAGGCCAGCGCGCGGTACGGCTCGAAACGCAGCGAGACGAACAATGCGATCAGCCCGGTGATCCAGATCGGAGCGGTGAAGGGATGCACCAGCAGTGTCTGCTGGAAGAAATATTGTGGCAGAGGAAGCACGACATCTCGGCCATCGGCGCGGATATTGTGCATCAACTCGACGAAGGGCCAGTGATTGTGAATATTCCAAAGCAGGTTGGGCAGAAAAATCAGGAAGGCTGCGAGCCCACCAAACCAAATCCAAGGATTCAGAAAAACACGGCGCTGCGCGGTCAGCAAAAGTCCCACGACCATGCCAACGCCAAAGACCGCGATCGAATATTTCTCCTCGAGCCCGAGTCCGGCAACCACGCCGAACCAAAGCCAATACCGTGGATCATTGCGCTTGATGGCGAGGATTGCGAAGTAGCAGCACCCCATCCACAAATTGGGTTCGAGGCAGTTGGTGCCCAGCAGGCTTCCGTTGGAGAGGTATTGGGGTGCGATTACGATGGCAATGGCGCTCAGCAGCAGGGCGAAACGGCGTCCGCCGAATTCACGCGCGAGGATGGCGGTTTCGACCACCAGGAGGGAAGAAGCCATCGCCGGTATGAATCGAATGCTGCGCAGCGAGTCTCCGAGGACCGCGCGGCAGACGTGAATCAGGAAGGGAATGATCGGCGGCTGGTCCACATATCCCCAAGCCAAGTGATCACCGCAGGCCATGTAGTCGAACTCATCCCTAAAATAGCCATACCTGTTGTTGAAATAGCAATGAAACAGGAGTTTTCCCAACGCAATGGCGATCACCACCAACATGCCATTCGCTAAGTAAGAGTGATCCTTGGACGCCCTATCGGACGCTGGAAAGGAAGTGTCTGTCATTTGAATCTTTGCCAAGTTCTAGCGGTAACGGTAGTCATTCGTTTCTTCGTACTTCTAAGGCAGCGTGAAGGCCACCAGCGCATCGCTCAAAGACTCTTCGGTGATTTTGGGATGGCCGCCTGCGGCAATCACCAGGTATTGCTTGCCGGCCGCGCCGAGGCGGTAGGTCATCGGCGTGGCGTTGCCGCTGGCCGGAAGTTGCCACTTCCAGAGTTCCTTTCCCGTCTCCACGTTAAAAGCTCGAATAGCGGAGTCAGTCGTGCCGGCAATGAAGATCAATCCGCCCGCAGTGGCGATCGGTCCGCCCAGGCTGATCGATCCCGGCGGAACGGGCGACGCATGCGCGCCACCGAAGTCTTGCATCGTTCCCAGAGGAACTTGCCATCGAATCTTGCCGTCCGTCATGTCCACTGCGGCGAGCGTGCCCCACGGCGGCGCGCTGCACGGCAGGTCTGAAGGCGACTGCAGGAAGCGCCGCAACATGCCATAGGGTGACCCTCTTTGCGGCCCGTAATCACCGTCTTCATCATTGTCGGATGGCACTCTGTCGCGTGGGATGAGTCTCACCCGTGCGGCGATATTGTTGGTATTGACCACTAACAGACTGCGCTGGGGATCGAAAGCGTATCCGCTCCAGGTCAGGCCGCCGAGATTGCCGGGCACCGCGAGCGTGCCTTGAATGCTTGGCGGAGTGAAAATTCCTTCGTTCCGATACCCCTTAATCCAGTTTCGGCAAGTTTCGCGATCCCCTGGCGTCGGCCCCCAAGCATCGTCCGCGGTAAGCCGCTGCGGAACGAGCGCGGGCGGAGCCACTGGGAAGGGTTGTGTCGGGGAGGCCCGTTCGCCGGGCACGTCGCTTTTCGGCACGGCGCGCTCTTCCACCGGGAAAACGGGCTCGCCGGTGTCACGGTCGAGTACAAAGAGGAATCCTGTCTTGTTTCCTTGGATGACAACCGGGATTTTCTTTCCATCGCGGGTGAGTGTCGCCAGCAACGGCGGCGACGCCGTGTCGTAGTCCCACAGGTCGTGATGAACCAGCTGGAATCCCCACGCGATTCTCCCCGTCTTGGCGTGCAACGCGACCACCGAATTCGCCCATTTGTTATCGCCAAGCCTCAGCCCGCCGTAGTAATCCGGACTGGCACTGCCCGTGGGCACGAACACCAAATCGCGCTCCAGATCCACGGTCATGATCGACCAGGCGTTGGCCGCGCCACTTCGCCAAGCATTCGTGAGTTTTGTATCATCGCCAACGGCCGGATTCCGGGGAATGGGATCCCAGCCCCACCGCAACGCCCCGGAGCGTGCATCGAACGCCCGCACCACACCGGCAGGCATGTCCACGCGATGATTGTCGTCGATGGCTGAACCCACCACTACGATATCGTCAATCACCGCGGGCGGCGAAGTCATGTGATACCAGCCCGCGAGATAGCCCGGCACTTCCCGCAGGCTGACCTGGCCGCCGTTGCCAAAGTCCGCGCAGGGTTTTCCCGTCGCCGCGTCCAGAGCAATGAGTCTGGCGTCCTGCGTGGCCTCAAAAATGCGCCTATGACACGGCTTCCCGGCAGCCCGCGACGAGTCAAGCCAAGTGCTCGCGCCGCGGTTGACCAAGCCGTCGCCATAGTCCAGCGTCCGATCGATCAAGGGGTCGTAAGCCCAGCGCTGTTTCCCGGTGGCGGGATCTAGTGCTATGACGCGGTTGAATGGCGTAGTGATGTACAACGTAGTTTCCACAAGAATTGGGGTGGTTTCAAAGCCGCTGCGCTTCTTATCTCCGTTGCTTTCTTGGACCTCGCCGGTGTGGAAGACCCAAGCGACTTTGAGCTTGCTTACGTTGTCGCGATTGATCTGCGTCAGAGGCGAGTAGCGCATGCCGCCGGCGTCATGTCCGTAATACGGCCATGCGTCCTTGGCGTCCTGTGCGGGTGCCTCCCGAGCGGAAAGCAGAAAAGATGCGGTAAGGCACGCAGCGAGAATGGAAGTTTTCCGCTTCCAGCGAGCAGCGCCAGGTTTCATTCGTTTATCGTCCTGGTAGCCGGTTGAGCCGGTGCTTCGGAGAATTCCGCGTTGGCATAGCTGCTGATCTCACACGCCAGCGATATTTCCACAAATTCGGGTTTTTCCCATTCCATCGCAGTTCTCCTTGTAAATATGGACTCGTTCGATCTATTTCCGTTGCTGCAACCATCCTAGGGCAGTGTAAACGCCAGGACGTAGTCACCCTGCTTCGTTCCAAGCTTGCCGTGGCCCCCCGCCGCGATCACCAAGTATTGTTTGCCGCCAATGCTGTACGTCATCGGGGTAGCCTGCCCTCCAGCCGGAAGCTGGTATTTCCAGATTTCCTTACCCGTTTCAGAATCAAACGCGCGCAGAAATCCGTCCATCGCAGCTGCCGTAAAGACAATTCCTCCCGCGGTGACCATCGGACCGCCCAAAGTAATCGTTCCGGTGTTCATCCCCGGAATAAAACTCCCCAGCGGCACGTCCCAGACTTTTTTCCCTTCAAACAGATCGACCGCCGCCACCGTGCCCCACGGAGGCGTATTGCAAGGGAGCCCGCTAGGGGAAAGCAAAGGTGTGCGAAACATCGCGTACGGAGCGCCCGTTTGCCGCGCGAACTCTCCGTGCAACCGGTCGGAGTCGCTAGCATTCTTCCGCGCCGTCTCGAGCTCCGCCCGGGGGATCAACTTCACGAAAATTGGCAGCCGGTTGGTGTCCACAAAAAGCAAATGCCGTTCGGGATCGTAGGCCGCGCTGCCCCAGTTTACGCCGCCCACATTGCTTGGAAACACCAGCGTCCCTGGTAAGCTCGGGGGGGTGAAAATATCTCCCGACCGCGCCGTTTTGATTTGCTCCGCGCACCACGCGCGCTCTTTCTCATCCTGGCCCCAGGCATCCTCAGCCGACAGCCTCTCCGGAACGAGCGAAATTGTCGAAGCAGGCTGCGTTGGCCAGGACTCTTCTCCCGGAATGTCGCTCTTGATCACGGGCCGCTCTTCTACTGGAAAAAACGGCGCGCCATTCAACCGGTTCAACACAAAAACGCGTCCCATCTTCGTGGTGATAGCAATCGCCGGCGTCCCGTCTTTCCACGCAAAAAGCGTCGGCTGCGAGGCCACGTCATAGTCCCAAAGATCGTGGTGCACCACCTGAAATCCCCACACGAATTCGCCCGTTGAAGCTCGCAAGGCCACAACCGAGTTCGCCCACTTATTGTCGCCCTTGCGAAATCCTCCGTAATAGTCCGGGCTGGCGCTGCCCGTCGGAATGAACACCAGATCACTAAGCGCATCGACAGAAATCGTCGACCACGCATTCCCTGCTCCCGTGCGCGGGGTATTTTGATAAGCCCAAGGAGCAATGGGGTCCCAAGTCCAGCGCAATTTGCCCGAGCGAGCATCGAACGCCCGCACGATGCCGCGCTCTAGCGTCACAGCGCGATTGTCCCCCTCAGAAGAACCCGTGATGACCAAGTCCTTGTAGATCGCCGGAGCAGAAGTCACCTGGTAATCGCCCGGGTCGCGCATCTTGACCTCTGTCGTCAGGTCAACCTCGCCGCTGGTTCCAAAATCAGCGCAAGGCTTGCCAGTGTCGCCATCCAGCGCAATCAGCCGCGCGTCCAGTGTCCCCACAAAGATGCGCAGCGCGCATACTATTCCGGCCTTCACCGACGCGTCCCGCCACGCCGAAACGCCTCGCGACGTGACTTCCGAGAAGCCGTAAGGATGTTCCAGCTGGGGATCGAACTCCCAAAGTTTCACGCCGCTCACCGCGTTCAAGGCCATCACGTGATCGTACGGCGTACTCAAAAATAGCTTCCCGTCAACCAGTATCGGCGTCGCTTCAAATGCCGCTTTCTTATCGAGCTCCTCATCGTAAGGCAACGCCCCGGTTCGATAGGTCCACGCCACCCGCAGCTGAGCCACATTCCCGCGGTCAATTTGCCTTGCAGGGGAGTAGCGCGTACCGCCGGGATCATTCCCGTAGTTGGGCCAACCAGCATCAGGAGCCCTCTGAGCCCTCACCAACGCGGGTGAGAAAAGCAACAAGGAGAGCAGGGAAGTCCACGCGGTATGGCGGAAAGAAAGTTTGCAGTTCATGGTGGAGCAATTATCGCGGGAAGACTCTCAACTACAAAGCACTTGGGACGAACGGGCCCGGCCGAGGGACAGGCGGGCTTTCGCGTGGCGCGGCAAACCATTTCAACTCAATTTCAGCAGCTCCGGACGCTGCTTAACGTATCGCCGGCTCCAGCGCAGCTCCGTGGCATCCTTCAAAATGACTTTGTACTCGCCGTGGAACCACGGCAGCAACTCGCGAATCGCATCTAACCGAACCAAACTCCCGCGGTTGATGCGAACAAAAACCTTGGGGTCTAGTGTGCCTGCAAGAGCCTCTAAGGTCCCGCGCAGAGCGTGCGTCTTCTGACCGCAATGCAAAATCAAATAATTTCGATCAGCCTCAATCCACGATACGTCCCGCACCGAAACAAAATGGGCCCGCGCATTCTCGTGCACCAGCAAGCGATCCGGAAACGAACGTTCGCGCTGCAATTGACGCAGCAATTCCTGAAGCCGCGCCGCAAAACCGTCGCTAGATTCTCGATTCTGCTCCCGCGCGCGCTGCAACACGGTCCGGAATCGCTCTTCGCCGAAAGGCTTCAGCAGGTAGTCGAATGCGTGAACCTCGAACGCCCGCAAAGCGTACTGATCATGCGCGGTAACAAAAACAACGCGCGGCATCTCTTTTTTGGGGATGGCCTGAACGACTCCGAAGCCGTCCATCCCGGGCATCTGCACATCCAGGAAAACCAGATCAGGGCGATGTTTGCCGATCGCGGCGATCGCAGATTCCGCCCCACCCGCTTCGCCGACCACCCGCACATCCGGCTCCTGGCGCAGCAGCCGCAGAATCTTCCGCCGCGCGGGCGCTTCATCGTCGACAACCAATACTTTGAGTGTGTTGGCGGGATCCATTCACTCCACTAAGCGTCCAAATAATCGACCAAAAGTGCCCTCAGTAACAGCTTCAGGGCCAGCCTAAATCCCTGAGAAGAAAGCAATTCGGAGACAGTGACCGCACTTGCGCAATGGCCTCGGGCGGGCCCGCTATCTAACCATCTGGTTGAGTACGGAGGTCTCCCAAATGAAACGGAACCCTTAGTTCCACCTCTGTGCCGCCCGCCGGACGGTTGGCAATTCTTAATTCCTGACCGGCCCCGTAGAGTTGTTCTAGCCGCCCCCGTATATTGGCCAGCCCGACTCCTCGGTTCATCGCCGTCTCAATCGTCTCCGCTCCCAGACCCGCGCCCGTATCGGAAACCGCGAGAATCAGTGAACCATTTTCGCGCCGCGCGGCAATCGATATATCTATCCCCGCGCCGCCATCCTTCAAGCCATGCCGCAAGGAATTCTCGACCAGGGGTTGCAGAATGAGTTGTGGCACCATCGAATTCTCCAGCGCCGACTCTACGGAGTAGGTCACCCGCAAAGTCGATTCAAAGCGCTTCTGCATAATTTCGAGGTAGAGCCGCGTAATTTCGAGCTCCTGCGCCAGAGGAATTTCGTGTGAGTTGGCCGTTCGCAACGTCAACCGCAGCAAGTCGCTCAACTGCGTTAGCATGGCGTCAGCCGCAGACACATCTTCATACATCACGGAAGAAATCGTGTTCAGAGTGTTAAACAGAAAATGCGGCTGCAACTGCAATCGCAAATTCTCCAGCTGGGCCTGCGCGAGTTTAGCCTGCAATTCTGCCGCTGCAAGCTGCTGCGCCTGCGCGATGCGCAGCCGTTCCAAAAAGTAGTACACCACCACGATTACCGTATAACCCATCAAGTCATTCGACAGCTCCATCGGATACCGGTAAATCATGTCTCCATAGTCGTAGTGTCCCAGACCGATCAACGGAGCGACCAGCCAGCGGCTGAGCGCCATCAAACTCGTGTGCACAAAGGAGAATCCCACGGCGGCGGCCAAATGGCAAACAACCAGGCGCAGCCAGCCCTTGGATTTGAACAGGTACAAGTTCGCCACCCGCAAAACCAGCGGCAGAACAAGGAAAACCGTGTACACGCCGGTGAACTCTTCCAGTAAGCGCAAGGTGAACGTTCCCGCGCGCTGGCGGGAAAGATCGTCGAGATAGTGGTACAGGAAGAACAGCACAGCGAGCGCGCTGTAGACAAAGAAAAGTATCCCCCATCCCTGGGCCCGCGAAAGCCCCAGCACTCCGCCCTGCGGTGCGGCCCCGGCCCAGTGTGTATCTCTCTCCGTAGATGTGTGATTATTCATGAACTCACGCAAGCGCGATTGATTATGCTCCAGAACAGGTGGGCGTCAAAAGGGAAGAGCGATCAGAAGCAATATTCGGGTATCGAAGCAGCGCGACAGAGGACCAACGACAAGGAGGTATTGGGAGCTAGGGCAGCCCCCCGGTAGATTAGAAGGCTGCGGCGGAAATCAGGATCCACGACGGCGGTTCATGGAAGAAATGGAGCTGGCAATCGTGAGAGAAACCAAAGCCACCATTGCGAATGCGAGAATGACGACCACCATGGCACCCACCCTTCTATGACAGTAAAAACAAGGGCAGGTCAAGTTCCAAACTTAACCTTTTTATTTTCAGCTGGATAAGGCCCGGCGAATGTGAAATCATGTCACCAAGAGAAGACAACTGTCAATCAAAGTGCACTTTATTCCAGTCCTAGTACTGCGCGGGTCGTCCGCCAAATCGACTTCGGACGAGGTGCGCTGGCAACCGCCCCAAGGGCTGGCCGCCAGCCGCCGAGCCTAGGCCTTACTCAACCGGATGGACCCATCCCCGGTGTGCACCGTCAGAGACTGTCCGCCGCCATTCATCTTCCCGTGCAGCTGCGAGTTGCTGAACGTTCCTTCGATGGTCACCGGCAAGCCCACGCTTATGTGCCCATCCCCAGTGCTGGCGTCAATGTTTGCCTGAAAGTCGCCCGGCAGAGACAAGTCCACACTGCCGTCACCCGTCCGTATGTTCCAGCTGCCAGCCATCTTAGATCCCGGCAGGACGCGCGTGTCCACACTGCCATCGCCAGTCTTAACGTTCAACGCATCAAACCGCCCAGCGATCCTCACATGCCCGTCTCCGCTGTCGGCTTCCAATTTTCCATCCAATTCCCGCGCCTCAATCGAGCCGTCACCTGTGCGCAGCTTCATGTCACCCTTCAAAGTGTCCACGTTGATGCTGCCGTCGTGCGTATGGAGATCAATGACGCCGGTTAGACCGTTTGCTCTGATCGACCCATCTCCCGTCTCGACCGTGACATTTCCGTTGATGGAACTTGCCTCCACCGACCCATCCCCGGTATGTGCATTCAAATCAGCGTCTTTGGGCATCCTGACTTCTATGTGCAGCCTCCGCCCATGGGTGCCCCATGAAAATCCCCAGTGTCCCGTAATCCGCGCGACGAGCTCCACCTGGTCGCCGCTCTGGTGCGCCTCCACATGGAGATTCTTATCCATTTCATAGCCTTCATACTCGACCCTGAACTCGACGTTCTTGGAGTCGCTTGTGCTCACCCGCACGCCGCCATCGTTGGTGTCGATCCGAACATTGGCCCGCCCGGTTACCGTGTAGTTTTTGGTCCATTCCGTGGCGCTGGCCCGCGGCGCCAAGGCTACGGCAGCAAGCAGGGAAGCACTGATCATTCCAATCCGTGCGGCGGTATTGCGGCAAGCAAGCAAATTCATCGCTAGGAGCCTCCGTAACAGGACGTTCTAGAGTAGGTACGACATCCGGGGTCAAAATGTTCCGTTTCTCGCGTACTGCCCCGCAAACCCAAACTCACACCTTCAGACGACATCAAAGCCCTTATCGCCTGGCCCAATCGCACCCCGTCCGTTCGAGACCATCTGAAAGCCTTCCGTGATTATTTAGCCGCTCGTTTCTTACGAGCCACACCCGGCTTGGCACGCAGCGCCGCCAGGAACTGATCCGTCGGCAGGGTATTGATCACATCGCGCTTTTCCAGCCAACCCCGCCGCGCCATCGTCACCCCGTAACCGATAAACGACAGATTGGCCGCGCTATGCGAGTCCGTCGAAATTACTACCTTAACCCCGCGGTCTTTGCACATCCGCAAATAGACGTCCTTCAAATCCAGCCGGTCAGGATAAGAATTGCACTCCATGGCCACGCCGTGCTTGGCGCAAGCCTCCAGGATTTTCTCCATGTCGTAGTCGATGGGGTCTCGCCGCAGAAGCAGTCGCCCGGTGGGATGGGCGATGATCTGCGCGTAAGGATTCTCAATTGCAGCGAGCATACGCTCCGTCATGGCTGCCCGGTCCAGATTGAAATACGAGTGAATCGAACACACCACCACATCCAATTGCGCAAGCAACTCGTCCGAGTAATCCAGGGAGCCATCCTTCAGGATGTCCACTTCAGCGCCGGCCAACACGCGAATCCCAAGTCCCTTGTCGCTCGTCTCATGAATCTTCTCGATATGCGCAGCCATGCGCTTTTCATCCAACCCGTTGGCCACCGTAACGGCCTTCGAGTGGTCGGTAATCGCTATGTACTGGTGCCCAAGTCGGCGAGCGGCTTCGGCCATTTCCTCGATGGAATTTTTCCCATCACTGGACGTGGTGTGCATCTGCAAATCGCCCTTCATGTCTTTCAATTCAATCAAGTGCGGTAGTTTGTGCGCTTCAGCTGCGGCGATTTCACCAGTGTTTTCGCGCAGCTCGGGAGGTATGTAGTCCAGCTTCAGCTTTCGGTAGATCTCCTCCTCTGTCCGCCGCGCGACCGGCTTTTCGCCCTTGAGCGTCGCTAGCGCGTACTCGTTCAAAGTTAGACCCATATCGTTGGCGCGCCCGCGCAGCGAAACGTTATGTTCCTTTGATCCAGTGAAGTACAGCAGCGCCGCGCCAAAGCTTTCCTTTTCCAGCAGCCGCACATCCACCTGCAATCCGTTCTGGAGCGTAAAGCTGACCTTGTTCTCCCCATGCGCCAAGGTCTGGTCAATCCCAGGAAACTCCAATATGCGCTTGGCCAACGCATCAACCTGTTTTTGCGATGTGTGATCCGCACCGAGCGTCAGCAGCAAATCCAAGTCTCCCACGGTCTCTTTGCCGCGCCGCAGCGACCCCGCGGGAGTGACGTCCTCCACAGCCTTTCCAGCTTTCTTGATGTGCGCAATGATTTCCGCGGCCGCGGCCTCCGCCTGATCAATGTGAAACCGGCCCGAAGATTTTTTGAACACCTCGATAGCCTTCAGAATGTTCTGTTCGCTCTTTTCGCCAAAACCGGGAAGGTCGCGAAGTTTACCCTCCTTGGCGATCTTCTCCACATCGGCGACGGTACCCGCCTTGAAGTTGGACCACAGAAACGCCACCTTCTTGGGCCCGAGCGATTGCAGTTGAAGCAAATCCAGAATCGTTGCCGGATATTTCTTCAGCAGCTTTTTCCTGAGCGCATAATCGCCGGTCTTAACGATTTCTTGCAGATGTTCCACCATGCGCTCGCCAATTCCCGGAAGTTCTTCCAATTTTTCCGGCTCTCTAACGAGCTGCTCGATTGATTCCGGAAGTCCATCGATCAGCTCGGCGGCCTTTTCATAACTGCGGTACCTGCCGATAATGGCCCCGTCGATCTCCAAAAGTTGCGCGGTTTCGCGGAGGATGCGGGCGATCTGTTTGTTGTCCATGGGCAGATTATAAAGCCATAAGCCAGCGAAAAACACGGGCGTGAAGTCCGGGCCGTGCTTCACCCGTTTCCGATAGTGCGTTTGCCGGGAGTTTAGGCCGCTAGTTGGCGTGTCCCTTAGCGTCACGGGGGAGCCGCGTCACGTCAGGAACTGGACCAACTGAGAGAGCGTGTCACCAGAGCCATCGGGGAACGCTAGAAACTCTTCCGGTGGAAGGTTTTGGCGACCCACCCAGTAGGCAGGACACCCCAACGCCTTGGCACTGGACGCTGCCCACCCGGCATGCGCGACGAAGAGAATTTCACCGCCCTTCAGTTTCATCTCTTTCATTTCCCAGTTGGTAAGCCCGCGGGTCGCGTTTGAACGTTTTTGCACGATCGCTGCGGAGCATATAATCGAACCTCCCGTCCAGCCCTGCGTTTTTAATGTTGGCCTCGAGCATCCCGGAGGTGAAATTGTTCAGGAACGCCAAGCGGTACACTGGCTTTTTCAAGGGCCTGAGTGCCGGAATGAGGTCTGGCCAAGTTTGCGGCTTGCGATCGGCGTCCATCAGTTTTTAACGCCTTTCCATGGTGCGTTCCAACTTGAGTCTGTTGGCCGGAAACACCAGGGCGTCTTGCGTGACCTGCCAAAAATCAGCATAGTGCCACGTGTATCTTTTTTAGAAAGTAGTGCACAAATTGCCTGCACGCAATGCGTGCCGGCCGGAATCATTACTGGGAGGGCAGAGTGCGTTTTTCGACTTTGGCGATTTTACTTTCATTGGTCATTGGCCCTGTTTCCCGCGCGCAAACGCAAAAGTCCGCGCAAGTCCCAGGCACGCCAGAGAAAGTCATTATCGACACCGACATCGGCGATGACATCGACGACGCCTTCGCTATCGCGCTGGCTCTCCGCAGCCCGGAGCTCGAAATTCTCGGCATATCCACCACCTTCGGCGACACCGAGGCCAGGGCCAAAATCGTCGATCGATTTCTCGGCGAAGCTGGCCGAAGCGACATTCCCGTGGTCACCGGCGCTCCGACGCACACCACCAATGTGATGAATCAGCGCCGCTATGGCGAAGCTGGCCATTTCGCAAAAGCCGCGCATCCAAACGCAGTGGAGTTCATCCTCGACCAGATTCGTCGCTATCCCGGCCAAATCACGCTGATCTCGATCGGCCCGTTGATGAACGTGGGCGCGCTCATCGACAAAGATCCGACAACCTTCCACAAGCTCAAACGCGTAGTGATGATGGGCGGTTCCATCGAATGCGGCTATGGCGATCTGTGGTTCTGCACCGCGCACGGACCAGACGCGGAGTGGAACATCATCAATGACATTCCCTCCGCCAAAAAACTCTTTCTCTCCGGTGTACCGCTCTACGTCATGCCACTCGATTCCACGCAATTGAAACTCGACGAAGTCAAACGCGCCTTCCTATTCAAGCAGGGGACTCCGCTCACGGATGCTCTGACGCTCCTCTATCACGAGTGGGGCCAGCAAACGCCCACCCTTTTCGATCCCGTAACGGTAGCCTACATCCTCAATCAAAGGATTTGCCCAGTCCAACCGATGAACATCCGGGTCGACGACAAAGGCTTTACGCGCTCTGAGCCGGGTGCTCCCAATGCCCTAGTCTGCATGCATTCGGATGCCGAGGCCTTCTTCCGTCTTCAAATTGGTCGCCTCGCCGCTCCCTAGCCAGCCGCGCTCGCAACCGTCCACTGGTCACGGCTCACGCCCACCAAATAAAAAAGACCGGCAGAGGGCGCACTCCGCCGGTCCAACGATGCCTGGTTTATTTAAACTGGCTTTTGCACGTTCGCTGCCTGGGGGCCTTTCGGTCCCTGGACAATTTCGAACTCCACCGTATCTCCTTCCTGCAAGGTGCGATAGCCATCCCCCACGATAGCGGAATAATGAACAAATACGTCTGGACCATCGTTGCGCCCTATGAAGCCATACCCTTTTGAGTTGTTAAACCATTTGACGGTTCCTAGCACCTATTCTCTCCTCCTGACGGAGACTGGATGTTCCTCCTGGCGGACAAAATTGGGACAAACGCAGCCGCCTCCCTGCAATAAATTGCGCGGAGTGTACCAGAATGAGGCATTCAGTCAAGAGAACATTCGCAGTTCTCTGTGTGCGAAAATACACGCATATTCGTCTACAAAAACGTTTTAAGTTCGCGAAACGCAAGTTCGTCCAGGAGGGACGTAGGTCGCCACAATCCTGCAACTTCAAGCGAACACAGGGTTTGCCTGTTATCGTTTCACATCATGAATCATTTGTTTCGCGGGTGCATGATGCCGGAAAATCGAGATTACGGACCACCGGTGGGCCGCGTCGAATAGCTCACCGGGCGAAGAATCTCGAAAAGATTGTTGTACCCGTCGGTCCAAAGGCGCAGATGCGCAGGAACCAAGATGGCTTCGCCGCCCGCGAAGGTGTCCGGCTCATTCAAGAATTCCTGATTCCGCGTTACCAGCACCCAATCTGCCGAGGAAATCATCCTTGGCGCATCTTCGTCGCTCACAATGAGCCGCACTGGATAGTCGGCGTCTTCGGCCAGCAGTTTCACGACCGGCGCCAGGTTGAGATAGGTGTTCGAGGTGTGCACGGCGAGGATGCCGTCCGGCTTCAGGTGTCTGAAATAAACGGCAAAGGCCTCTTTGGTGAGCAGGTGCACAGGAATGGCGTCACCGGAGAAGGCATCGACTGCCAGCACGTCAAATTGCTGCGGCGGCTCGCTTTCCAGCGAAAGCCGCGCGTCACCCAGAATAATCTCGGTCTTTGCCGGACTCTGCTTGAGAAAGGTAAACCAGCTGTTCGCGACATCCAAGACCTGCGGATTGATCTCATAAAAGCGGAACGAATCGCCCGGTTTTCCGTACGCAGCGAGCGTTCCCGCTCCCAAACCAATGACCCCGATGCGCTTCGGCCCGTCACAGCAGTACTCGAGAGCCAGACCGACCCCTGACGTTCTTCCGTAATAAGTCGTGGGGTTACGGTTTTCCGGAAAAGAAAGATATTGCGCGCCATGCTGTATCGTTCCGTGCAGCAAAGTCCGGTAGGGGAGGAGGCGGCCCGCTTTGAATTCCTGAATGCGAAGCGCTCCGTAAAAATTGCGCATCATCGCGACCGTACCCTGTCGCGTCGTGCGCACGTTGAAAACAAGCACCGCACCCATCGCCACTGTCATACTCGCCCAAAAAAACCGCGCCGACCATCCTTCGAACCAAAGCACGACGACCCCTAAAAAAGCCGCCACCAGCAAGATCATCGGCAGTTCGTAAATGCCGGAAAGAATGTGGGGAGCAAGCAATCCAACCGAAACCGCGCCCAGTGCGCCTCCGAAAGCAATGAACAGATAAAACGAGGTCAGGTAACGCGCCGCCGGTTTTCGCTCGACGAGTTCGCCGTGACAAAAAAGACAGACCACAAAGAGCACGCCACAGAAGAGCGGCACGCTGATTTGAATCGCGTGGGTGATCGAAGAGTCATAAATGGCATAGCCCGCTGTACCCAGTACAACGGCCAGCAGTCTTGCAACAAACCAGCGCGAATAGAACTGGCGTTTGGCAAACACCATTGCAAAGGAGAGCAAATAGAGCGCGAGCGGAACAACCCACAAGAGCGGTACCGGCGCGACATTTTGCGAGAGGTGGTTCGTTACTGCCAGAAGCATCATCGAGCCGCAGGCGGAAAGGCCCAGCCACAGAAGCTTTGTGCGGAATGTCGGCCGCCCTTTTTCTTCGGCAACGGCCGCTTGGTGTGCAGCGAACGGAGCCGTTAGGTTGATGCGGTTGAACCACGCGGAGAGAGAGCAGCAGATTGCGAAAAGGGCGTATACCGAAGACCACAGGATGGATTGTTGGCGGGAAGAGAGACGCGGTTCGATCAGAAACGGAAAACTCAAAAGTGCGAGCAGGGAAGCGAGATTGGAAAGAGCAAAAAGATGGTACGGCGAGCGGCCGGAAGCACGGCGTGCGTACCAGGATTGCAGCAGGGGACTAGTGGCGCTGAGCAGGACGAAAGGCAGGCCGATTGAAAACGTGAGGAGTCCCAGGATGCGCCAGGCGGGGTCGACTTGCGCATGCGAACGCCAGAAAATTTGCGGAGCGATGGGCAGCCACAGAAGGCTGACGAGAAGAAGCCCCAGGTGCGTAGTGGATAGGCGTTTTGGCGTGAGGCGGCGAGTGGTTAAGTCCGCGTAGAGATAGCCGAGCAGAAGCGCAGTTTGAAAAAAGACCAGGCATGTGGCCCAAACCGACGCCGAGCCTCCGAACCACGGAAGAATTGATTTGGCGAAAAGCGGCTCGATCAGAAAAAGAAGAAACGCTCCGAGAAAAATCGTTCCGGCCAAGAGCACACGCCACGAAACGGGTGGAGCGCCGTTTTTGCACGGGATGTGAGGTTTGATTTCGCTCAAGTTGAGATTGCCTGAATCGGTGGCCACTGTGGACGTTTCCGAAGGCTCAAATCGAAGCTCGCATGATTCTAAAAGAATGCAATGCTTCGCAACTCGCCGTGGGCCGTTCCGTCCGGCGTTAGATCGAAGGTAATCTTAGCTTTTCGGTCCTTCCACTGCGCGCAAGGCGTGGCGCTCGAGTTGGAAACCTTGCCCGCGGCCTGTATCTCGATTTTGGAGATGTCCGCTACGTGAAGCAGCATTTGATCTTTCACCGTGGCCAGGGTCAGCAAGACTTCGGGCGGTTTTCCGCAGATTAATTCTGTGATTCGTCCCTCGGCATTTACGCTGCTCGACCCGTGGGGCTCGCTCGGAGCATCGTCGGATGCAGCCGGAGGAGCGGGAGCATCGGGATCGACGATTTTGGCGGCCGTTGAGCCATTATAGTTAGCCACTCGTTTTGTAAAACTCTCGGCCATTGCTCGATCGCGAGCTGTCGAAGCTGCTTTCTGCGCTCGTTCGGCGATGGTCTGGGCGTCCACGGTCTTTCCGTTCGCCAGGGCGGCTCTGCCCAGATCGATGTAATACGCCAGATTGCCGGGTTCAAGTTCAATGGCGCGCCTGGCTTCGGCGATGGATTTGGACTTGGTCTCATCCGCCTGGCTGTACGCAATGCATAAGAAGGCGTGCGCGGGCGCGAAGTTAGGATCGCATTCAACCGCCTTCTCAAGATCGGTGCGAATGAGAGGAGTCGCGTCTTTGCTATAGCCACTCTTGCGGTAGAGAATCTCCGCCTTGTAATAATACGATGCGGCATTTTTGGGGTCGCGTGAAAGGGTCTCGTCGAATTCCTTTCCTGCATTTTCGTTGTCCGAACGAAGAAAATGATAGTAGCCCAAAGCCTCGTGTAGAGCAGGGAGTTCGTGGTCGGCATCTGCCGCTTGGTGCAAAAGATTCAACGCCTCGCTCTGGCTGCCGTTCCGAAGAAGAAAGTTTGCTTCCTGTGTCAGGGCTTCCGCCACAGGGAGCGCGCGTACCGAAAAGTCCTTCTCCGAAAGGCCGCTCTCGAGAGGAACGTGCGCGTAGTAGAAACTGGGTTGACGCGCGTAAGTTTCCAGCTTGCCGGCTAACTTTCGTAATTCTCCGAAGGATTGGCGCGCTGCTTCTATGGGGTCGTCGGTCGATTGGAGCGTCGCGAGAAACTTGTCCAGCAGCGCGTCCTTTTTTACGTCCGGCGACAGCATAAAATAGTGAACGATGGCCCACGATTCGGCATAGAACATCCCAGAGTGTTCGCGCGCGTTGTACAGCGGAGACGAATAGTCCGTGCTGACCAGCGTGGCCACCGGGATGAGTTGCTCGCGCTGGAGCAAGCGAAGGAGGTTCGCGTCAGGCATCCCGAAACTGGCAGTGTGGCTGTCGAACTGTGTGCTTCCGTAGAACTCCGCGAAGCCTTCATCCAGCCAGAGGGGAAGACCGCGAAAATTCATCCGCAGTATCGAATGAGTGTACTCGTGGTAGAGCGTATGGTACTCATTCGACGCGGTACTCGATGCGTCCGTCCGCACGAGCGCAAAGTTCATATCCGGACGAGCCAAAAAGAGGCCGGCGAGTTTTTTGGCGTTCGGGTTCGTGCCATAGCTCGGCAGGAAAATCTTCAGGGAGTCTTCGTTGCGCAGGGCGAAGATGATCGTCGGCTTTCCCGGATCGACGCGCGCCTTTGAAAACACTGCATGAAAGAGGGCCCGGATGTTTTCAAACTGCGCCGCCACATGGCGGCCTTCTTTTTCGCCGGCGTTGCTGAGCACGATGAAGTGCGGGGATCGAATTTCAATCCAATTCTGATTGCGGTCGCTCGATCGGCTTGGAATCCCCAGAACAAGGAGGAGACCCAGGGTAATGGCTAAGAAGGGGATCCTTGCTCGAGTCATGCATTAACTGTGTAGAAGATTGATAAGCGTCTGTCAACCGCGGAATCAGGATCTTACCAGGAAGCGCAGATAATACAGGATGCCAGCGATGGATTTGCCGTCGCGAATTTTATTCCGGCGAATCATCTGTTCGATCTCGCCGTGCGTAAAGGCTTTGGATGTGATGCGCTCATCTTCTTCCGGCTCCGCTTTACCCACCGTCAAATCTTCGGCGAGAAGAATGTACATGCGCTCTTCGAGAAAACCGGGCGTGGGGAAAATATCCAGGAAAACGTGGAAACGTTTAGCGCGGTAACCTGTTTCTTCGATCAGCTCACGGGCTGCGGCGCGGCGCGGATTTTCGCCATTGTCGATGCGGCCTGCGACGAGCTCCCAGAGGAATTGTCGCGCCGCGTGGCGATACTGGCGAATCAGGAGAATGCGGCCATCGGGCAGTGCCGGAAGAACCACCACGGAGCCGGGGTGCGTGATCAGTTCGCGAGTAAGGCGCAGGCCACTGGGCTCGATGATTTCATCGCGGCGAATTCCGAAGACCGGGCCCTTGTAAATCATTTTGCTGCGAAGGATTTTGGCGGTGGTACGGCTGGCGGCTTTGAGCGGCATAGTTTCGTACGTTTTCTCCGGCGATATCATACACTGTAGAGGCCGGACTGTAGCCCGGCGCTTGGAAATCGCCAGAGCATGCCGATTAACACCATCATCGTGGATGACGAGAAGCCGGCGCGGGACGAACTCGCCTTTTTGCTGAAGGCGTTTCCCGAAATCAACATCATCGGGCAAGGGAAAAACGGCGTGGAAGCCGTGGCGCTGATCAAGGAGCACTCGCCTGACCTTGTTTTTCTCGATGTGCAGATGCCCGGGCTCGACGGGTTTGGCGTGCTGAAGAAGATAGTCGAACGAAGAATGAAGATGCCGCACGTGGTGTTTGCGACGGCCTTCGATCAATACGCGGTGCAGGCATTTGACGTGAACGCCGTGGACTACGTATTGAAACCGTTCGACAAGGCGCGCATCGCTAAGGCCATTCAGCGTGCGCGAAAAATGCTGGACACGCAAACGTCGGCCACCGATCGATTGGAACAGCTCGTGAGCCAGCTGGGCGCCGCGAAAAGCGTGCCGCAAAAGGTGAAAGTGCTGGTGCAATCGCAGCAACGGCTGTTGCTGGTGAATGGCGAAGACATCATTTTTGCGACGACTGAGGGCAGCGCGATTATGGTGGTGACGAAAGACGTGGAAGGTTCGTCGAATTACCGCACCCTGGAGGAGTTGAACGCCACGCTCGATTCGGAGTCGTTCTGGAGGCCGCACCGCTCGTTTCTCGTCAACACGCAACACATCAAGGAAGTTGTGCCGTGGTTCAACTCCACGTTTATCCTCAAAATGAACGACAGAAAATCCACCGAAGTGCCCGTGAGCCGCGTCCAGGCGAAGCGCCTCCGCGAACTCTTCAAACTGTAGCGGCTAGAACGGCTGGAGGATCGGTTGTCTAACTCTGTTGTATCAGTCGAAGGCGGCTTGTACATTACTTGTTCATGCAAGCCTTACGGCATCCTGAAGGTTCTTAAGATCGAAGAGGAAATCGTTCACGTCCGCCTGTATAAGAAGCCTGTATAAGAACAAGTACAAAGAGATGCCCACCAGAGTCGCGCATGGCTCACTCCCGTGGGGGTCGATCGACGACAAATGGTTTTTGGGATCG
>Ga0210403_10001858_pt1 | contig 19598 bp, 20 predicted proteins | sample IncBWC19MmetaG_FD_150863 | JGI IMG/M metagenome (GOLD analysis project Ga0210403, IMG submission 150863) | Forest soil microbial communities from Barre Woods Harvard Forest LTER site, Petersham, Massachusetts, United States - Inc-BW-C-19-M | ecosystem: Environmental > Terrestrial > Soil >... | reverse complement strand
TCCGGCGAGTCCTTGCCGTAGCCCACGGCACGCAGGGCCGCTCCGTTTAGCAAAGCCCGGTCGTAAAGATGGAGAACAAAAACGGGCGTGTCTGGAGCGGCTTCATTGATTTCGTCGAGCGTCGGCATGCGGCGTTCTGCAAATTGGAATTCTGTCCAGCCCCCGACGACCCGCACCCACTGCGGCGCCGGTGTACGTGCAGCCTGCTCCTTCAACATGCGCAGTGCATCGGCAAGAGACGGCACCCCATCCCAGCGCAGTTCCATGTTGTAGTTCAAGCCTCCCCGAATGGGATGCATGTGCGAATCATTCAACCCGGGAATCACCGTGCGATGCTTCGCATCGATGACTTGCGTCCCCGGCTCTCGCAGACGAAGAATTTCGTCGTCTTTCCCGACAGCTGAGATTTTTCCGCCAGTTATCGCGATTGCTTCCACGAAGGACGGAACCCCGTTCGTTGTGATCTTGGCGTTGTGAAGTATCGTGTCAACAGACATGGGAATCTCCTTCTGCAACTAAAATCGGGTTCTGGAAGGCAGGGGCTGGTCTGCCCTCCCGGCTCGTTTATTTGTGTGCGGCTGCGGCGAGGGGACCTATATATTCCGCAAACTTTGTTGCCGGTAAACCGTGCACCATGGTGTAGGCGTATTCGACCCCGACGCCGTAAGCACCGAAGTGGGTCTTCACGATGTCCATGACCGCGTCATAGGTTCCCTTGAGAGCCCAATCGCGCTGCCATTCGAGCATCGTGGAGAGAGCCGTTACGGGCTTTGCGCCCGCCTGAACCACACGCTTCATCGCGTTGTCGTGCGCCAACTGGCTTACGTCACCGCAGCAATCCTCGACGACGTAGACTTCGTAACCGTCGTGTATCGCCTGTACCGTCGGGAGAGCTACGCAGGTTTCCGTCCACAGTCCGGCCAGCACGATTTTCTTGCGGCCGGTTTTTTCGATCGCTGCCACGAAGTTCTTGTCATCCCAGGAATTCATCGACGACCGTTCGATGGGTTCCTGGCCGGGAAAGACCGCCCGGAGCTGAGGCCACATATTTCCGCTGAAAGACTTCGTTTCGACAGTTGAGAGTACAACAGGCAGTTCGAACACTCTTGCTGCCTTGGCGATCGCAATAACGTTGTTGATAATCCCCTGGCGGTCGAAATTGCTGACCCCGAACAGCATTTGTGGCTGATGATCGATCAACGCCACAACGCAATTGTCGGGAGTGAGCAACCCTTTTTCACTGCGCTTTGGACCGACGTTACTTGGACTCATTTTTTGACTCCTCCTTTGATGAGACTAGACTTACGAAACTTCTTCCCAAAACCCGTTTGAGCAAGCTCGTTCAAATCGAAGAAAACTTCCTTGTTCACTCTCGGAAGCGGTTGCCGCCTCTTCCGTGCTTCATTTCCTCTGGCATGAAAATCCCTTTCCGTTATACTCTCCACGCGATATCAGGAACCAAATGGATACCTGGTTACTTCAAGTCTATGAGCGCTAAACGAATCGCCAGCAAGTGCCCGATTGAAGAGCTGCTGGTACTGATCGGCGGCCGGTGGAAACCCGTGATCCTCTGGTGGCTCCTGAGTAGTGAGGAACCTCTTCGATTCAAAGGTCTCCGCCAGAGGATGCCTCGAATCTCGCAGAAAGTGCTGACACAACAGTTGCGTGAGCTCGAGAGGGACGGGCTTGTTAGAAGGGAAATGTTTGCGGAAATGCCCGTTAGAGTGGAATATACGCCGACGCCCTTTGGAAGAAAGTTGCGCCCCGTCCTCCGGGCGCTTGACTCCTGGGCGCGAAAGCACGTCCTCGTCAGAAATGGCCGCTCCTGAAACATCCGCGACTCCAACGTGGCAAACGGCAATTCGTTAGACGAAGGCACCCGACCTGTGCCGTTTGCTTAGCGTGCGTTGGATGAACAGGCGAGCAAGAGGATGCTTTTTTCCGGAACAAATGCGCCAGCTTTTGGCGCAGCTAGAGGCTGGAAAAATTAGCTACTTAGTGATCTCGTTGGGAACAACCTCTGATGGGGTTGCCCATCTATGGAATTGTAACCGCGACTGCGCCAAAGCTCTCGGTAGTTGCACCAGCTGAACCTTGGACCTCGACGCTCGTGACCGTTGCGCCTCCCCCCACCACCGACTCCACCTCCGCCACTGCCTCCCGTACCGCTGCCCCCACGGGACGTGATTCCCAAACAGGAGTGCTCAGCTGGCTGGAAGATTTCCTGAAACGCCACCTGGAAAACAAAACAGTAGACAGAGCAGGAAGATGAAGGGAGTCACGCCTGTCCGATGAGAGCTGTACAAGGGCATCGAATTGGCTTTTTCGTTCTCAAGGAAATGAAATGCAACCAGGGGCACGGAGCATGTGTCCTGTTCTGGGTACGAGAGATTCAGATTACTGTTAGCCGATCTGTTAAGCATCCGGCGTTGTCGGGCTCCCACAGTCGTGGGTACCGCGACACGGGTTCTTCATTGGAGTTCGGACTGGCCTCTCACGGCAAGTGACTGATCATCTGAGACTTGGACCGTTCTGTTCGTACGAAGCCTTCTTGGCGTGCCTCTTGCACTCCGATACACGCGATACGTCTAGTGAAGGAGGAGACAATGCCACGGTTCCCCGGAAACTGGCTCCACGGCAAAGCTTGTACGCGCTTAGCATTTGCGCTTCTATCAATTGTTAGTGTCTTTGCCGGATGGGTGTCCGGCGGGCAGGATCGACAATCCGACAACGCACGGCCTTGCGTGCGCGAGGGCTCGCTCCTTTATCGTTCACCCATCTCCGGTCGCTTCGAATCCATCCCCCTTGTTCATACGGACGTCACCCTCGACGTCCGCGGGCTGGCATCCGCAGCTACGGTCACGCAGCAATATGTGAACTCCGGCACGGAGCCCATCGAGGCCGTCTATGTTTTCCCTCTGCCTCACGACAGTGCTGTCTACGACATGGAAATCCGCATTGGCAATCGTCTTATCCGCAGCACGATCCGTGAACGAGGGGAAGCCAAACGCGTCTACGACTCCGCCAAGTCCGAAGGCAAGCGCGCCGCTCTCGTCGAAGAGGAGCGCCCCAACATCTTCACGGCCTCGGTCGCGAATATCATGCCCGGCGACCACATCGACGTCCGTCTTCGTTATGTTCAGCCCCTGAGCTGGGAAGATGGGCGCATTCGCTTGGTTTTCCCCATGGTTGTGGGGCCACGCTATGTTCCCGGTACGCAAGCTGTCTCTCACACCGGCACGGGTTGGGGTGTTGATACCGATGCTGTTTCGGACGGCTCTCGAATCACTCCTCCTGTCCGTAATCCTGACAGCCGTCCCGGCCACGACATCTCCTTGTCCGTTGATCTCGACTCCGGCTTCGAGTTTGGCTCAATCAACTCGGTTTCTCACGCCATCACTGTCCGTCGTCTGCCGGACGGCCGCCGCCACGTGGAACTTGCTTCGGGCACCACCATTCCAAACAAAGATTTTGTCCTCGAAGTCCAGCAGGCCGAAAGCACGCAACCAAAAACCACTCTCTTTCTTTCTCCAGATCCCGCCTCAGGCGAAACCTATTTCCTCCTCTCTGCCTTTCCTCCGACTGTGCAACCCGTCAAGCGCGTCCCCGTGGAGATGCTCTATATGATTGACGTCTCCGGTTCCATGGGTGGCACTTCCATCACTCAGGCTCGCGAAGCTCTGCTCCAGGCCCTCGACCGGCTCAGCCCCGGCGACCGCTTCGGCATCCTCGCTTTCAACCACACTTACCATGAGTTTGCTTCCGAGCCGCTCACTGCAACATCGGAAAATATCGCCGCTGCACGTCGTTTCGTCCAAAATCTTGAAGCAGGCGGCGGCACAGAGATGCTTCCCGCGCTGCTTCACGTGATGCGGAAGCCCGAGACGCCGGGCTACCTGCGCCACATTATCCTCCTTACCGATGGCGACCTTGGCAACGAAGAGCAAATCTTCGACGCGCTACGCGGTAACTTGGGCGGCGCTCGCCTCTACACGGTAGCCATCGGCAGTTCCCCCAACTTCTTCCTCGCCACCAAAATGGCGCAATTCGGCCGCGGCACTTTCACGCATATCGCGGATATCGGCGAAATTCGCGAGCAGATGGGCCGCCTCCTCGGAACAATCGAGAGTCCCGTCCTCACTGACGTGAAGCTGACGTTCGAAGGCGTTGAGATCGCCGATGTCTACCCCCAACGTCCTCCCGACCTTTTCCTTCGCCAACCTCTTCTCCTCTACGGCCGCATCTCCCGGGGGCATTCCGGCCGCTTGCGTCTCGCCGCTCGCACAGGGGATCAGCCTTACGAAGCGAATTTCGCTTTCGACACTTCCACCGCGTCTTTTCATCCCGGCATCACCACGCTCTGGGCCCGCCAGCGCGTCGAGGAGCTAATCGACCAATGGCGCGTCTGCGACGAGGACGCCCGCGCCGGAATTCGCGCTGAGCTGATCGCCCATGCCATCCGTTACCGGCTGGTCACGCGGTTCACTTCGCTAGTCGCCGTCGAGGAAATCGTAGCTAACGCAAGCGGCGCTCCCACCACCGTTCCTGTTGCCGCTGAGTTGCCGGCGGGCATGCAGATGGAAAAAGTCTTCGGCGCTCCAGCCACCGGCACTGCCGATGCTTTTCTCGAAGCTTTGGGCGTCGCGCTACTCCTGCTTAGCCTCGTGCTTTGGCTTCTGGTCCGCAGGACAAGAGCGTTCGCGTGAAGTTCCTGCGTTACTTTGTTGCGCTCACACTGGTGGCAGGTGTGTGCCTGACAGGTCGCGCCCTCTACCTGCACGCGAAGGCCGAGCTTGCTGGCGTCCTTATTCGCCGCGCTTGGCAGGTAACCGCGCGCTCGGGCGAGCCTCACCCGCCGTGGCCATGGGCGGACACGCATCCGGTAGCTCGCATGCGCATCCCGCGCCTCGGCTATGACGAAATTGTTTTGGAGGGTGCCACCCCGCGCACGCTGGCGTTCGGCCCCGCTCGGCTCCTCAGCGGTGCTGACTTCGGCGAGCCGGGCAATCTGGAACTCGCCGGCCATCGCAACAGCTGGTTTGAACCGCTTGAAGTTGTAGCTCTCGGCGACATCATCGAACTCGATTGGTATGACTTTCACCGCGCAGAGCTTCGAACTCGAAGCTACCTTGTGAAAGATATCCGTGTGGTCGCTCCCGAAGATGTCGGCCAGTTGGCGCCCACTTCTGATGATGCGCTGACGCTCGTAACTTGTTACCCCTTCGGACGCAGCCCGCGTTCCCCACAGCGGTACATAGTGCGCGCCTTACCGATCGCTCCCGGCCGTTCGACGTACATTGCTCATTGGTCCTTGGGAGCGGGCGTGCCATCCGACCAAGTGAGCACAGGAATCATGAGTTCGGTTATTGGTTCCGGGGCGCCCTGAAATTGCGGATTTAACATAACCGGGGAGCCCGGCAAGTCCGCTCCCCATGACTTGGGGTCTGTAAGCGGAATATAAAACATCAGATGAGGCACCCAATGCCCGGCCGAGTCATTCAGATATCCCTGGGGTGACATCATGTAGCACATCGCGCCGGGCTCCAGAGCCGGCAGTCCCTTCGCATCGAAAACCTTGATGCCCTCGACGATCTGAGCTTTGGATAGACCCGCTAGCACCAATTCCGTTCTCTTGAAAGTCAGGGGCAGGATCGATCGGACCGCGGGTGGGTTGAAGCAGATTGGCCCTCGCATCTTGGGATTCCAGAACTGTGGAAAGTCAAATGGGGACATCCAGGACCGCTCGACAAGGCAGACGAAGCCGTTCTTGCCTTTGGCGGCAGTTTCATATCCATGCGTTCCCAGCACCATGACTTCGGCATCCGCTGAAATCGATGGAGGCGCTGCGCTGCGTGCCATGGCAATTTCGGTATTTCGATCTGCGATAAGGTATTGCTCGAGGGGAGCCATTTTGAGGTAGGGCGCGGCGGCCTGTTGAGCGCGCGCCTGTAAAGAAGCGCTCAGGAGCACCGTCGCGAAAATTGCTGCGAAAGTAATCGCCTTCAAAATGTTTCTGGCTATCCTCATAGTGACCTCTCCTTTGTCATCCTCCCATGCCGTGCTTTCGGCACTAAGGTACGATGTTCTGCTTGCCGGATCACAAGGTTCGCATTCGTCATTGTTATACCGACCGGTTGGCGTTTCTGTCCAGAGGACCGCGGTCCCTCGTTAACGCGGTAATCGCCCTTACGGGTACTACTAGTAGCCACTTTTCCGGTAATCGGCAAACCAGGAGTTGAGTGGCCTCTTCGGCAGTTTCGTCGCAGAAACTGAAGTTTCTATTTCTTCGGACGTGACTCCGGAGGAGTCATACCTGCCACACGGTAGTAGACACTCAACTGGCCGTAAACTTCGCCCGAATGTTCGATTAGATTGTGGGCCAGCTCGCTAAGTCGAATCTGCGCCTTGCCCGCGTGCTTCGGATCGTCATAACCGAAGGGATCAATGGCAGCATCGGAGATTCCACCGTCGCCCTTGGATTTTATCGCCGCCGCGCCGTCGGCAAAGGATTTCTTGACGTACTCCACTACGGCGGACTTGTTTTTGAATTGTGCCCGAGGAGGATCTTCGTCACTCGGCAATTTCTGGCCGAGAGCGGAGTTGGTGAAGTAATAGTTGGCGGATGCCGCATGGATAAGGCGTTCGGCGAAGCTGCGCACATTCGCCGCAGGCTTGTAGTCGTATTTGTCTTCCGGATAATCTTCTGCCATGGCGATGAGTTTTCGCCCGATCTCATTCCATTGATCCACCAGAGTGGCCGAAGGGCTTGCCAATGGCCGCAATTGCTGCGGACCTACGGTCAGCGTGGTTTTCACCCACATGCGTTGAAAGGCCGCAGCCTCAAGATACAGCTCACCCGCCTGGTTTGGAGTAAAGGAGTAGTCTCGTGTTTCACCGACAGTGATCGTATCGCCCGATGTTTTTTTCGTAGTTGCCTGTTCCTGAGGAAGGTCCTGACCGTCCTTCGCAATTGCGCGCCAGGACACTGGCGCGCCGCTCGCGTCGACAATCGAGTATGTCAGATCAGAATCTACCGGAGTGATATTGATAAAGCGCATGCGGTACGTCGTACCGGCAACCAAGGCGATCGGCGCGGGCTGCGGGCTGCCGTTCATCAAAAGTGGCTCGGTACCCTCAACGCCGTCTCGCGAAAAAAGGAAGATCTTGTCTGTTGCCGGATCGAATTTAGCTCCTGGCTCCAAAACGACAAGAGGTCCAGTCAGACCTTCGCCGAACTGTTTCTGTTCGTGCCAATGGGAGTGATAGATGAAGGTTCCAGCGCGAGGGGGAGTCATGTGCGCAACAAACGAATGTCCCGGTGAGATGGCCGGGGTGATTTGCTTTCCGGTCCCGCTCCAATCAGGCACGCCGTCGTACGGACTTTCGAGCTCGATTCCATGCCAGTGAACCGTGGTCGGCTCCTTTAGTTCGTTGATCACTTCTATTTCTGCAGGTTCCCCGCGGGTCAACACCAATGGGCTACCGACGGGAGGCAGCACAGTCGGCGAAGTTTCTGTGGCAGATTCGGAGAGGTCGTAGCCGAAGCCTCCAAAATAATGCGAATTGCCGGGACGTTCGCGAACCACGAGGCGAAATTTGTGGACGGAACTTGAAGCGGCCGTCGCGTTGCTCGCCGTCGATGCGGTGTTGCTCGATGGTTGGACATCCAGGCCAAGCACCAAGCCGCCCATGCCCGCGTTTTCCGGAGTATAGTGCGCCGTGATTGCATACCCAGGCAAATTCTCGGGCTGCATCATGTGAAACGTCATGTGGCAATGCATCAGCCAGTGACCGGGGCGCTCCGGTATCCAGGTCATGTTAAACGTTCCACCAGGCAGCATCTCCTGGGTGACTACCGTAAGCCGCTCCTGACGAGCGAATTCTTGAAAATGATCCTGATCTCCCACTCCATTCACTTGAAAATAGAACCCGTGCAGATGCATAGCGTGGTCGGAATCGCTCGTGTTAATCCACCGCCAGTGTATGGGCTCACCGACCTTGAGGACGAGTCGTTCAGTATCTGGCCAGGACTTTCCGTTTATCGTTGGCAGCGTATTGAACCCGTTGCCCCCGGCGGGTACCCATGTGTTGACCACAAAGACCCGATCGCTATCGTGTGTGCCGGGTGCATCGACAACAAAAGCACCCGATAACATGGAATCAGGTCCTGTCCGCATCAGCAGAGATTGGCGATCATTCGAGGCCCAATAGTAATAGCTGCCGGCAGCACCAGATTTGAAGTGAACCTCACGGACGGCCCCGACTGGAACCTCAAGTGTGGTTGCGGCGTCGGCCGTCGTCGTGGGATCCGTTGGTGGCTGTGGTTGCAGGCTTGCCTCCGGGCGAGAGACAAGTCCGTGGACGTAGATCGTGTGGTCCAGAGAGTTGCGGATCGTCGCAGACACTTCGACACGCATTGGGACACGCACCAGCGGGCCAGGAATCTGCGGCGCATGCCCCTCCTCCCCGAAGGCCGCGACCACAAGGTGTTCTGCATCACTTCCATTGGGATACCAGACCGCCTGACGCACTTCGAGATGAACCTGTAGAACGCCATGGGTAAGCATCCCTGCTGAAGTGCGATTGTCATTGCATATGGCTGTGGGTGTGTTTTGATCCGCAACTACGGTCACACTCAGGAATAGTAGAGTGCCTGCAAGCAGTGCGAATCGTCGGATAAACATAGGACCTCCGTCTAACCGATGAAGTGGGCGAAAAACCCAAGGTAGGGCCTGGTATTTGGAACTATGTGGGTAAAGTTTAGTCCAAGCGAGCGGTCATTGTGAAGGGAGAATCCGAAGGGGCCGGTGAGGAGCATTCCTCAAGTCCCGATTAGCGACGGCCGCGCTTGAATCAGACCCGAGTGCGGGACATCCGGGAGGATTTTATTTTGTAGGCAAGCCGGAGCTGGAAGATTGGATGCGTCCAGTGACGCAGGTGTTGGCGCCGATCGGCGCGAGCACTGTGACGTACACGCGGGATGTTGGCACCGACGTGAACCCGCTGAACAAAAAGGGCGTACCGGGATTCAGCCCGGCACAGGACAGCCGGTTTTACTTCAACTACCACCACACGGCGGCTGATACGTTCGACAAGGTAGACGCGCGCGAGTTGAATGAAAACGCGGCGGTGATGGCGGTTCTGGCGTATGCGCTTGCCGATTCGGCGGAGGCTGCGCCCCGGTGATTATAGCGGCTTATGGCTGCTCGGGCTTTGGCGCGGGAGGTTCGGCGCCGAGGTGATCGCGGACCGCTTGGCGGCAGTAGTCGCGGGCGCTTTGCCGGAAGCGGTCGCGTTCCTCGGGCGACATGCGGCCGAAGCGGCCGCCCATGCCGCCGCCGAATCGGAAGCCTCTGGAGCGATGCCAGCCGAAACCGCCGAAGAGGACTCGGCAGAGAGCGAGAAGGCCGAGAGCTTGCCAGAGGGTAAGTTCGTGCCAGCCGAAGAGGGCCGGCATGAGCCAGTTCCACAGATGAAGGACGATTTCGCCGCCGATGAAGGCGAAGAGAATCATTCCCAGAATCGCGAGGGGAATGATGAAGAGCATTTTAATGAGTCTGCCAGCCATGTTGCCTCCTTATGTTTCTGAAAAGTCGTCGTAAATGTCTTGCAGCCGTTCGCGCAGATGCAGGACCGCGTAGCGTTTGCGCGATAAAAGTGTGTTCACGCCAACGCCGGTGCGGGCAGCGATTTCCTTGAAGCTGAGCCCTTCGATTTCGTGGGCGACGAAGACTTCGCGCTGCTCCGGGGGAAGTTCGTCGAGCGCCAGGTCGAAGGCGGCGAGGAGAACGCCGCGGGCGTAAACCGCGTCGGGGCCCGCATCGGGTGAAGGAAGCGAGTCTTCGAAGTGGAGCATCTCATCTTCGTCCGCGCCGTCGTACGCGATTGCGGCATCGCTGAAGAGCACCGGCTTCTTCTTGCGGAAGAGATCGATAATCCGATTGCGTGCTACGCGAAAGAGCCAGCCGGCGATGTGGTCGATGGGCATCAGCAGGCGGTTGGCTTCCACAAGTTCGTAGAAGACGTCCTGGAGGATGTCTTCGGCGTCGCGGGGATCGGCGACGCGCCGGCGGATAAAATTCAGGAGCCGGGAGCGTTGCTGATCCACGACCTGGGAGATGCGCTGATCCTGATCCGCCATCGGCCGCAGTGTACTGAGCGCTTCGTCCATCTACCAGTGAAGACGGGTGGGGGGTCGAAATATTGTGGGGTGACGCGGGCGGACCGCGGGCGGGGAAACGAGCAAGTAGCCACGGGGCCCCGTAGATGTTCACGGGTCGAGGGGTGGAGGTGCTTTCGAAGCGATTGGGGCGCCGCTAATTGGCTGCGGCGCGAGAAGTGGAAAAGCTGGCGACGGCGGCCGCTTCGGTGTCGTAGACGTCGAAGATGGTAATGAGCTTGGTCAGTTGCATTACTTCATTGAATTTATGGCCGAGATTGCAAAGGCGCACGGAGGCTCCGGCGTTCTTCACGCTGAGATGAGCGGCGACCAGGGTGCCGAGGCCGGAGCTATCGATGTAATCGATTTCGGACATGTTGAGAACGATTTTGGTTGTTCCGCCGGCAGCGAGGCTCTTGAGTTTTTCGCGGAGAGCGTTGCTTTCTTCGCCCAGGACGATGCGGCCGGACAATGCGAGGATGGTGACGCCTTCGACGACGTTTTCGGTGATGTTTAGAGACATGGAGAACCCTCCGTCGCCGGCGACAGGGGACGCGGCGACATAGGAAGTAGAGCATATAGGGGCGGGGGTGGATACGTAAAAAGAATGGTGGGTTGGGAGGGATCGGGGGCGGGGGGAAGCCATGAGCAACCCAAGAGGGCCGGGCGAGTCCGGCCCCTACAAGGCGGCGAATTAGATAGCCGGGGCGCGGGGATTTTTGCGGCGGAGCAGGGCGGCGGAGATGAGAGTAATGATGAGCCCGACGGGCAGGGGCTCCATGATGGTGTAGGCCATGTTTACGAAGGGGTTCTGGTAGAGCTGCTGAGAGCGCTGGATCTCAGCGACTCGTGCGGCGGTTTTGGCGGCATCAAATCCGGAGGACTGGACCTTGTGAATCTGTGCGGCGAAATAGCCGTCCATGAAGTGGGGCATGAAGTTGAAGTAGAGAACCTCCCACATGGCGACGTAGCACACGCTGGTGATGAGGGCGATGAGGATGCCGCAGGCGAAGGCGCGCCCGAAGGAGATTTGCCCGGCGAGGGTGTTGTCGCGGTAGCTGCGGATGCCGAAGTAGATCAGCAGGAACGACGCCACCATGATGGTGTAGCCGAGAGCCATGCTGTGGCCGGAGCCGATCTTGTCGGCGAGAAGAAGCGATCCGCCCATAAGGACGGAGATGATGAGGCCGGCGATGAGGCCGAAGGTGAGGACTGTCTTTTTCATGGGAATCGAAGCTCCTTTGAAGGAAAAGTGCGTTCAAGTGGCGGAAGTGTAGCGGGAGCAGCGGGGGATGTCGTCATCCTTTTGGATGATTTTGCGGTTGAAAGGAGAAAAATCACGCTTTCGGGTGACGGAAGAGCTAGGGAATGAGGCGGGAGGTTTTGGCGATCTGGACGGCCTGGGTGCGGCGTCGGGCGCCGAGCTTGTCGAAAAGACGGCTAGAGTGGGTTTTTACGGTGTTTTCACTAACGAAGAGGCGTTCGGCGATTTCGCGGTTACTGAGGCCGGCGGCGATTAGGGAGAGGATTTCGAGTTCGCGCGGCGTGATGGCGAGTTCGGTTAGACGGGCTTCGTTGGGGACGAAGGGCTCGGAGGGTTGGGCGGGGATTTCCTTGATGATGATGGAGGGCTTTTTGCGGGTGAGGGTGAGGCCGAGCCAGATGCCGAGGGCGGCGAAGATGGCGGCGATTAAGGCGCCGTAGATTTCGACGGAATGTTCGATGACCAGGAAGCGGTACTCGGTGAGTTTGAGGACGAGAATGAGCAGGCCACCGGAGAGGCCGTAGATGAGGATGTCGCGGATGGCGCGGCGGCGGGAGTTCTGGGGGGATTCGGTGGACGAGTTCACGGGAAGGAATGATAGCTTCCTTCGGAATTAAAACCCAGTTTTGTGATTACGATGACTCCTCTTGGCGTCGAAACAGCAAAGGTTGATTTCGCATAGAATGGCGGTCCCCGAGTTCGGTGGGAGTTAAGGAATTGGGCGGTTCCGCGCGTGGAGGCTGCGATGATCGTGTCTGTGTTTATCGGGACCAGCGTTGACGGTTTTATTGCGCGGCGGAATGGCAGCTACGATTTTCTGCCCGATGGAGGTGGCGAGCCGCACGGCTACAGCGAGTTTATGGCCAGCGTGGATACGCTGGTGATAGGCCGCAAAACCTTCGAGGCGGTTCTGGCCCTTCCGGCCTGGCCGTATGGCGGCAAGAATGTAGTGGTTCTCAGCAGCAAACCGGTCGACTTTTCCGGGGTACGGGGAAATACGATTCAACTTATGGCAGGGTCCCCCGCGGCAATCGTTGCCACCCTCGCTGCGAAAGGCGCCCAACATGTGTACGTGGACGGAGGGATTACGATTCAAAGATTCCTGCGCGATGGACTTGTTCAACGTCTGATCATCACCCGGGTTCCTGTTCTTATCGGAGAGGGAATCCCTCTCTTTGGCTCATTGCCACAAGATGTTCAATTGCGGCACGTCGCGACGCAGCAGTATAAGAGCGGCCTGGTTAAAAGCGAGTATCAGGTCATTTCCTAGATAGAAGAAGATCTCCGTTCTATTTCGGCGGTGCCAATCCTTCAAAACCTTCTGCCAAGCTCCACCGGTGCACACTGCTCCTCGGGTAATCACCTGCCTCACTTTACAGTTTTCACCTCCTTGTTGTTTTTTCTGTGCAGCATATTGTGGCTACGGGCTGGGCGCCGCTCCCCGGTCTTGTAGGTAGATTTTCCCGATGGGGGAAATCGGGTCCGGGGGGCGGTGAACAATGTGTCCAAGGAGAGCAAATGAAAATCCCAGGGGGAGGTCAGCAAACCGAAGGTCTCGCCACCGAGGAACAGGAATCATTCCTTGCACCGGTCGCGGATTGGGGAAGTTCTTCCAGCAGCTCTGTTGCAGAGGACCTGTCCGGCCAAGCCGAAGTACTTAATGATGGGTCCAGTTTCCTGGCTGCCAGCCGCGCCATGCGCTCCATCCGCGAGCAGATCGAGAAAATCGCCGATTATGACGTTCCCGTCCTAATTCTGGGCGAAAGCGGCACCGGCAAGGAAGTCGTCGCGCGGTTGCTGCATGCCCGTTCCGCACGGGCCCGCCAGCCTTTCCTGAAAGTAAATTGCGCCGCTCTTCCCGGCACGTTGCTGGAAAGCGAACTCTTCGGTTACGAACGAGGCGCCTTCACCGGCGCGGTGCGCAGCAATCCCGGGAAATTTGAAATTTGCAAATCCGGCACCATCCTGCTGGATGAAATCGGCGAAATCTCCCCCGCGTTGCAGGCCAAGCTGCTGCATGTCTTGCAGGACAAAACCGTCTGCCGCCTCGGCGGGAGCGCGACCGTCAAAGTCGAAGCCCGGGTCATCGCCGCCACCAACATTGACATTTGCGAGGCCCTTGAATCGGGTGCGCTTCGTCAGGACCTTTATTACCGCCTGAATACCTTCGTCCTGCGTGTTCCTCCGCTCCGTTCGCGGCCCGAGGAAATCCCTGCTTTGCTCAACCATTTCATAGCGCGGTTTGCTCCCCTTTATGACCGCCCGATCACCTTGCCATCGACGCGGCTCCTCGCCGCTTGCCTGCAGTATCCATGGCCGGGGAATATTCGCGAACTGCAGAGCTTCACACAGCGGTTTCTGATCCAGGGGGACGAAGAACTTTCCATTCAGGAACTGCGGAAAGCCGCAACCTTGAGCACGGGCATCGCCGATGCAAGCGACTCGCTTCGTGAACCGTCCTTCATGACTCTAAAAAAACTCGGCCACGCGGTGAAATGCAACGCGGAAAAACCGGCGATTGAAAAAGTGCTCCAGGAAACGCGCTTTAATCGCAAAGCCGCCGCCCGCCGGTTGAAAATCAGCTACAAGGGGCTGCTCCGAAAACTCCGGGAGTACGAATTGGACGGCGAAACTTCCAGGTTGTCCAGCCAAGCCGTTGAATTCCACGGGTGAACCCCTTGAGGGAGAAGACCATGAACGCCAAGCCGCTCAAACTGTTGTTGCTCGAGGACGGCTGCAAAGATGCGCGTTGCCTGCAGAAAGCCATCGCGGACGGTGGTTCCTTCGAATGTGATTTGGTCAGAATCGATGAGCTCGAACATGCTCTCGCGAAACGCACGGAAGAGCCGCCGATCCTCCTTTTGCGCTCGGCCGATTCCAGTTCGCGGCTCTCCACCGATCTAAAACGCATCCGTGAAATCGCTTCCAATGTTCCTGTGCTGGTTCTGCCGAACAAGCAGGACGGGCTCCTCCATCCGGGCTCGGACGCTGGCGACGATCCAAAAAGCAATGGGCATCATCGGATGAACCTGAAAAAGCTTGCCCGCATCCTCCGCTGCGGCCTCCGGCAGACGCAAGTCGAATCGGAGCTTTCCCATCTCGCCATCTCCGACGAGCTAACCGGTTTGTGCAACCGGCGCGGCTTTCTGCTGCTCGGCAGCGAACGCATGAAGCTCGCCCACAGTCTGAAAAAAAACCTGCTCCTCTTTTTTGCCGATCTGGACAACCTGAAACAGATTAACGACCAGTATGGCCACCAGGAGGGCGATCAGGCTTTGCTCAAAACCGCGGAAGCCTTCCGAAATACTTTCCGCAATTCCGATATCACCGGACGCTTCGGCGGTGACGAGTTCACCGCCCTGGTCATCGAGGATTTTGGCCACACTTCCGACACCATCTCCAAGCGCTTGCAGGACAACATGGCGGAACTTTCCGCCAACAACACCCAATATCCTCTCTCGCTGAGCGTGGGCATGACCCGCTACGCCGCCGAATTCCGCTCTTCCCTCAACAAGCTTATCGCTCAGGCAGACCAGGCTCTCTACAAGCAGAAGCAGGCGGGTCGCGGCTCTCCCAACGGAAATCCCCCTGTCATGTTTCCCGGATCCAGACGTGGATTCGCTCAGTTCGGATTTCGCGCTCCGGAGGCTTCCATAGCTCATCGTGCGCAGGGAAAATCCCGGAAAACTTCCGCGGGAACAATCTGAACACATCCGCTTTCCCGATCCCCGATGCATAGAGATATCGGCACAAGAGCAAAGTTTGAAGCTGTCCGGCACAGGAGGGGAAAATCATATGAGAGACGGGCGTGGGGAATCCCGAATCGCGGTCGGGAGTCTAGGGCAACTTGAACTGCTCGGCAAACCACGTGATTCGGAGTGCGCGCGGTTTGAAAACATCAGTGAGCATGGCGCGCGCGTGTTAAGCCGCCGCCTGTGGCAGTCCGGGGATCGTCTCCTCATCAGCTCCCGGTGTCCTCCTTTTTGTTCCGCCACAGCAAACGTGATTTATTGCCAATACCTCAGGGATGGTCTGTATGCGATCGGTTGCAGGTTCGCCAACGGCGGCATTCTTCGATTGCTGGAGCAAAGGGCAGCTTTCCGCCTGAAGGGTACCCAGGCGGCCGGGCACTTATCCGATTCTCTTGGTTTCACCGATCCGGTCCACTCAAAATCGTAATCAAATGCAATGCACGGAACGATCCGTCGCGAAACCCTCCGTTTTTTCACCGCGTGGCGGGCATCCACTCGAATAATCTCCGCAGTCGACTCCCCCGGGGAAATTTCCATATAATCCCCAAGGCATCCGCACCCTCTCGGCCTTGAACAGATCGCAACTTGGGGAGCTGACATCATGAAACCGAACGCCGCCGTTGTTGGCCTGGGATTTGTCGGTCGGGCCCATGTTGAATCTCTGCGGCGTCTCGGTATCCCGGTTCGCGGCGCCCTCGGCAGTTCCGCCGAGACCACATCCGCCGCTTGTAAATCACTGGGCCTGGAGCGAGCGTACGCTTCGCTCGAAGAACTCGCCGCCGATCCCACGGTCGACGTGGTTCACCTCTGCACTCCAAATTATCTTCACTTCCAGCAAACGGGCAGCCTGATGCGCGCCGGCAAACACGTCCTCTGCGAAAAACCTTTGACCCTGGACTCCGCGGAGTCGGAACTCCTTGTCGCTCTCGCCCGTGAATCCGGAAAAGTCGGTGGCGTCGCCTACAACCTGCGTTACTACCCGCTCTGCCAGGAGGCTCGTGCCCTCATCGAGAAAGGCGCCATTGGCCAACCCAAGCTGGTTCATGGCAGCTTTTTGCAGGACTGGCTGCTCTATCCCACGGATTGGAATTGGCGGCTTGATCCGAAACTCGGCGGCCAGTTGCGCGCCATTTCTGACATCGGCACACACTGGCTCGATCTCGTTACTTGGATTACCGGCCGCAAGGTCACCGAGCTTTGCGCCGATCTGGTCACCGTGGTGCCCATCCGCCAGAAACCTCGCGGCCGCGTCGAGACTTTTCAGAAAGCCGATCCCGCGAATGCCGATCCGGTGCCCATTGAAACCGACGACTACGGTTCCGTTTTGTTCCACCTCGAAGGCGACTTAAGCGGCGCGATGACCGTATCGCAAGTCAGCGCCGGACGCCGCGCTCGCCTGTGGTTCGAAATCGACGGCACCGAAGGCTCGCTCGCGTGGAATTCGGAAGAGCCTGGAACACTGTGGATCGGCCGCCGCAATCGCGCCAATGAAGAACTCCCGAAAGATCCCGCACTCCTTAGCCCACAGGCGCGACGCTACGCCGCCTATCCCGGCGGCCACGCCGAGGGCTATCCGGACACGTTTGTTCAGCTCTTCCGCGATTTTTACGATTACATCGAGGCAGGCGATCTGAAGGCCCCGCGAACCTTTCCTACTTTCGAAACGGGCAACGAGGAAATGGTTCTCTGCGAAGCGATTGAACAGAGTTCCCGCACCCGGGCCTGGGTTTCCGTCGGCAGCAATTGAGCTGCAAAAAAAGGTTTCAATCCTTCAGCGCGTTTCGGAATTCCCCGCTTCCGGCGATGGAACCTTCGGCTCCCATCTGCTGTTCGACGCAGTCTCAAATAATCTTTTCAGATTCAAAAACGGTTTCTCCACCAGATACCTCGAAGCGATAGCGAGCAAATACGAAATCAAAACGATAATCCAGAACGCCAAAACCGGGTGAGCGTCCTTCCAGTGCAGCCGTTTGAATGCATCGTCCGGAATTTTGTGTAGCAGGTACAGTGCGTAGCTGATCGTGCCTGTGAAAATCAGAAATCGGCTCGTCACCAGCGCCCGGAACCCCGCGTTCGCCTCGAACAGGCCCAGATACACGAACGCTGCCGAAGCGGCCGCCGCCATCGAGAATGTCAGCCACATCACTCCGTACGCCGCTGTCGCGATTGCCAGCGGCACCCCAATCAGAAATACAACCCACGCTGGCTTCAGTAGCCGTCCCGGCGCAAATCCGGACTTGCGCACAAGAATCGCCAGCAGCGCCCCCGCCATCAATCCGTCCAGCCGGCAAAACGGATTCGAATAGATGATCCAATGCCGCCCAAGAAAGTCCAATCGAAGCCATGGGGATCCCAACAAAACCACCCACGCTATGATCCGCAATCTCCCCACCGGGAGATATCGCACGAAAAACGGCCACACCAGGTAGAACAGCTCCTCCACCGCCAGCGACCACGATACTCCCAGCGGCCCCACCGCCAGCGCCGGCGCGTTTACCAGAAAATTTTGCAGGAAAAATGGGTACGACCACCACGGAGTGGACCGCTGAAAAAGCTCCGCCGTGTCCTGGGGGCGCAGCAGCGGAACGATCACAAACATGAACAGCAGCACCGCGTAATACAGCGGCCAGATTCGCAGCCCGCGTCGCGCATAAAAATTCCGGAAGTAATGCTCCGAGGGTTTCGTATCCAGCAGAATTCCGGTAATCAGGAACCCCGACAGCACAAAGAAGAGATCCACTCCCATCCAGCCGTAATTCGTTACCAGCGAAAGCGGGGTGAAATCCAAACCATGCAGATTGTGGATCACCACAACAAGGATGGCGATGCCGCGGATGGCATCGAGTTGAGGGATTTTCTTCTGCATGGGCGGCGCCAACCGCTCAACTCCCAGGGACCGCTGAACGGTGAACGATTGGCTACTTTTCTATCGTGCGCGCCGCAAAAGGTCAATTACACAGGCGGGTAGTGTCTTTACAAAAGTACTCCCGTTAAGTAAATCGCCACGATTCAAATCAGTAGCTTAGCTCAAGGATGGAATCGCCCTGCAGGTGGTAGAAGCTCGCCAACTCCCGCCGGCGCAGAAGTTCATCCGCGAGAAGATCCGCAATAAATTCGATTTGACGGTACATCTTTTTTTTCGGGTCGGCGCAGCATTCAAAAAGGACCACTGCACTCTTCGTCTCGGCCTTCTTCTCCCCATACGTATACCAGAAGCAAACGGAAACCGTTTGCGTGGGGCCCGCGCCGAGTTCCGCCGGGTAGGGCAGGGGGCGGTCCGCAAGCAGAATATGGAAATTCCGGCCGTCGGAGCGCGAGATCATGGGGATTCCCTCCGAGAAGCGGAAGAGCACGGCTTCCTCGCCAATCCATTCGCAATGTGGGCAGACATTGAAATTCCGGAATTCGGCAGGGGAGGGTTCCAGTACGTAATTCAGCAAGGGACACCTCAAACGCGAGCGTCATTCAAACTGCGAGCGCTCTGGGTGGAGTGCGCGCATGGGCCAATGGCCAGAGTATCTTATTTATTTAGTAACGACGTCAAGGAAAAGCTCAATTAATTGGCACAACTAAGGGTGCTCGCGGATCAGGATTCGGCCTGGCAAGCTCCCTTCAGGGCAGCGGCGATTTCGCTCTCTGAATACCGCAACTCGCACAGAATACTCCGGTTGTGCTCCCCAAGCAGCGGCGGGGGCATCCGGTACACGATCGGCTGCTCCTGGAATCGAATCGGGTTGGCAATACTCCGTGCACTCTGCAGCGTGGGGTGCTCCAACTCCACCACCAACCCGCGTGCCACGGTTTGAGCATCCCCCAGTGCTTCACCCACGGTCTGGATCGGAGCCACCGGAATATCGGCCGCCTTCAGTCTCGTCAACCAGGCGTCGCTCTCCGAAGCGCCGAAATACCCTTGTAGAATCGGAATCAGCTGCTCGCGATTCTGATTTCGCACCGCATTATTCGCGAAACGCGCGTCGCTCCCAAGCTCCTCCGCCCCAAGAATCCCCACCAGGCGCCCCCACTGCTCCTGCGTTCCCACTCCGACTACAAAATATCGCTCGTCGCTCCCGCGGAACAATTGATACGGTACAATATTCGGGTGCGCATTCCCCCACCGCTGCGGCGATACACCAGCGTTCAAATAACTGCTCCCCACATTCGCCAGCCAGGTTAGTTGTGAATCAAACAGCGCCATGTCCAGGTAGTCGCCCTTCCCGCTCCGCTCGCGCGCATACAGCGCACCCAGAATTCCCATAGCCGAGTACATCCCCGTGGTCATGTCCGCGATGGCGATTGGAAACCTCAGTGGCCCGCCGCCGGGATCGCCTGTAAAGCTCATCACGCCCGCTTCGGCTTGCGCGAGAATATCGTATCCGGGCTGTTCCGCTTTAGGGCCGCTAAATCCATACCCGGAAATGCTGCA
>Ga0210403_10001857_pt1 | contig 19603 bp, 23 predicted proteins | sample IncBWC19MmetaG_FD_150863 | JGI IMG/M metagenome (GOLD analysis project Ga0210403, IMG submission 150863) | Forest soil microbial communities from Barre Woods Harvard Forest LTER site, Petersham, Massachusetts, United States - Inc-BW-C-19-M | ecosystem: Environmental > Terrestrial > Soil >... | reverse complement strand
GATTCGACGAAGCAGAAACAAACGATCGCGAAAGGACGAGAACGTCGAACGGAAAAATCAGCAAGTACGCGACGACGAGCCGCGTGGCGATCCGCTGCGGAATTTCCGCGGGGCAATGCCGCCACCACCGCACTCCTTTGTAGAGCACCGCCGATGGCGCCAAGATCATGGTGATGAGATCAAGTTTGCCGGTGCTCACGAGCGTGACGATGGCCGTAGCCATCAGCAGAAAAAGAGAAGTGCGAAAGAAACGCTCGGCGGGGAGCGCGGGGACACTCGTCACGGATGCGGAGGCAGCCATAGGGACCATTTCATCCTAGCACCAGAGCGGCCCGCCGCGGAAAGCGCAGCGCTAAACGATTACGTTACTTATAGACCCAGCGTTAGCTCACTTTCGGCCTTCGCGTCGCGGTGCGAAAGCGCGGCACGCGCGATCTTGAGCGTGAGGTTCGAGACGGGCAGGGTCGAGAAATCTTCAAGCCGGATGCTTTTTGCGCCATGGACGCGTGGCATCTTGGAGACGGCCACGCGAAAAGGCAGAACCGTGACGTTGCGATAGGTCACCGCGTGGCGGACTTTGGCGAGAGGTTCGAGGTGAATTTTGCCATTTTTAGCGGGCAGGAACTCATCGAGAAATGTGCGCAGTTCCCCCGGCGGATCCTTGCGAATCGCGACGGTCGGGAAATGCCACATGCGCGAGACGAGTGTCGCGACATCGTCCGCCGCGGGCTTGTTCTCTGATTTTGTTCCAGGCGGCGGCAGGAGCAGCGTTTGCCCGCCTGTAGTGAGAAGCACGGCCGCAGCGAGAACGATTTGCACGGGCTCGCGCTTTTTCTGTTTTTCGGGGAAGGATTCTGGATCGCCAGACTGGCGCGCGCGGCAAAATTTCGCCACAGGGCACAGCAGGCATTGCGGCGCGCGCGGCGTGCAAATCGTCGCGCCAAGCTCCATCATGGCCTGATTCCAGTCTCCTGGCGATTTTGGATCGAGGCGTTCACTCGCCGTCTTTTGCAGCGATTGCCAGCGCCGCGATTCCCGCAAGTCGCCTCGAATCGCGCCGAGCCGCGCCAGCACACGCGCCACGTTGCCATCCAGAACTGCAAGCTTTTCATCGAACGCTATGCTCAGAATCGCCGCGCCAGTGTAAGGACCAATCCCAGACAGTGCGAGGGCAACTTCTTCCTTTTCCGGAAACTCTCCACCGTGCAGCGCCACGATCTGTTGCGCCGCCTTTTGCAGATTTCGCGCGCGGCTGTAGTAGCCGAGCCCGGACCAGAGCCGCAGCACCTCTTCCTGCGGTGCCTCTGCGAGTGCGCGAACATCGGGGAATCGCTCAAGAAATCGTTCGTAATATGGAATCACCGCCGCGACGCGCGTCTGCTGCAGCATGATCTCCGAAATCCAGATGCGGTAAGGATCTTTCGTGCGGCGCCACGGCAAATCCCGCTGAAATTGGCGAAACCAAGCCAGCAATTGTTTTCGGAATGAGGAGAGGTCGCGGCCGGTAAGCATGGTCACGCCGTATTCTCGCACAGCCGCCGCAAGACTCCTGCAAATCAGAGAGAGAAAATCGGTTAGGGCACGAGATCTTCGAGGAAGATGACCCAGGATTGGTTCCAGACGTTCGAGGGAATGGTGCCGCGCGATTCGCTGGTGACAATCACGCGGAAAATTTCCGGCGCTCCGGCCATATCGGAAAGCAAAGTATGCTTCGGGTCCGCCGGGAGGGATTTTGCCGTGGCGAGATACTTCAAGATTTCGAAGATGATATCTTCTGCTTCGACGAGCGGCGTCTCAAAGCCGGCAGTACGAAATTGAAGAATGGCGTTACGCTCGTAGAAATGCCATGCCAGCGCGGCGCACATGGTAACGGCGCGCTCGAAACGTGCGTCGGCCTGCTTCGCCGCGAGGCCGGCGGAGATGTGCGGATCAAGCACAAGAACCACGCGGCAGTCGTCTTCGCGAGTGAACTCGCGGACCATCAGAGAACCCAGTCGCGCGGAAGCTTTCCAGTGGACGTGGCGCGTACTGTCTCTCGGCTGATAGTCGCGCAGCGCGTATAAATCCTGGCCGCGGCCTTTGGCAAGGCTTTCGAGCGCGCCTTGCATGCCGGGAAGGACTTCAAAGAAATCGCGCGTGGGCTCGACCGAAGGATAGACGAGAGCTTCGGACTTCAAGTCAACGCGGCGCGCCTTCTGCAAAAAGCCAAAAGGGAAACGGGTAACGATGCGAAAGGCTTCTTGAGAATAAATGCCGCGGCGCGGAAACGTCATCGGCACGTGTTGCAGCGCGCGGTCGTGTTTTGGGATGTAGGGAAAATAAACCGGCGTATCGAGCATTGCAGCGCTAACCGCGCGCTTACCGCGAACGGCTTCTACACGCAAAGAAAACGAAGGCAGCGTTAATTTTTCGTTGTGTACCTCAACGAGCGAGCGAACCGGCTGGCCCGCGAAAATGTGTTCCGGCAACTGCAGACGCATTTCGACGCCGGAAAGCGTGACCGAAGAGAGAATGCCGGACATCAAGATGATGGCGATGAGACTGGCAAGAATCAGAAAGAGCAGATTGTTGCCGGTGTTTAAGGCGGCGACGGCCACCATGAAAATTCCCAGAATATAAATCCAGCCTTCGCGCGTGACGCGATACTCCATCTTGTAGCCAAACCAGCGGAGAGGCGTGCGCTTCGCGAGAACCGGAACAAGTGTCACAGCCACCCACGCGGCGACAAGCAATGCGCCGAGCGCGGAAGCGATAGCGAGCGGCAAATGGCCCAGCTCCGCCGCTGTGCCGGAATAAATCGCGAGGAGCAAGGCGAACCCCAGGGCAGTGACCGAAAGAAAGAAAGCGCGCACGGCGGAGTGGTCGGCTTTGGCCCAGAGTTGCGCGATTGACGAAGAGAGACTCACAGGGGTACGCGAACGGAGTCGACAATCTCCCGGAGGACGGATTCTGTTGTCTCCGATTTTCTTTGCAAAGAAGCGTGGCGCGCGCTGGCGACCACGCGGTGCGAAAAAACGGCGACGGCGAGTTGCTTGAAGTCATCGGGCAGGCAATAGTCGCGGCCATCCAGGAAAGCGCGGGCTTGCGCGGCGCGCTGGAGCATCAACGTGCCGCGAGGGCTGACGCCCAGAGCGAGTTGCTCGGTTTTGCGCGTGCGATTGACGATTTCGAGTGCGTAGTCATGCAGGCTGGCGTCCACTTTGACACGGGATACGGAATCCTGCATCTCGAGGACGTCGCTTACGTTAGCGACGGGTTCGAGAGTGTCAAGCGAGTCGTCGCGAATGTGTTTGCGAAGGATTTCGCGCTCGGTTTCGTGCGATGGATAGCCCATCTTGATGCGCATCAAGAAGCGGTCGAGCTGCGATTCCGGCAGCGGGTACGTGCCGTGATGCTCGACGGGATTTTGCGTGGCGATAACGAGAAAGGGGTGTGGCAGCTGCAAAGTTTTGCCGTCCACCGTGACCTGCGCTTCGTTCATCGCTTCCAAAAGAGCGGATTGCGTTCGCGGCGTGGTGCGATTGATTTCGTCGGCGAGAACGACGTTGGCAAAGATCGGCCCGGAGCGGAACTCAAATTCGCGCGATTCAGGATTGTAAACGCTGACGCCAAGAACATCGCTCGGCAGAAGATCAGACGTAAACTGAATGCGCTGGAACGTGCAGTGAAAAGATTTTGCCAGGGCTTGGGCGAGCGTGGTTTTGCCCACTCCGGGCACGTCTTCGATGAGCAGATGGCCGCGCGCGAGAAGCGTGATGAGCGCAAGCTGAATGGCCTCTTCCTTGCCATAGATGGCGCGAGAGATAGATCGCTGGAGCTGCGACACGATTTGGGACGTGGCCGTCGGCATCTGTTGAAAACCCGGGTCCTTCCTGCTACAAATAGGTAGATGACGCTTTCGAGCGTCGCGGCTGTACCGGCCGGGCGACTAGCTCAGTTGGTTAGAGCGCTCCCCTCACACGGGAGAGGTCAAAGGTTCAAGTCCTTTGTCGCCCACCATAACCTTCTCATTTTGGCACTAATCTCCACAGCGAATCAAAAAGTAGAAAAACGTGTGCTCAATCGGTGGTTGCATCACTCGGTGAATTTCGCGGTAACTGGCCTTGAAGCCGATTGAATTATGCGCCCGACAGCCGTATAAGTAACTATCCAATTTATGACACGGCGGCCGAAAGGGCCGGGGCTCGTTCGATTCTTATCCAAGTTCGAGGAGGAATCCGTGGGAACCGTGAATGCGAATCCGATGAATGCAGCCGGTGCTGGCAATCCGGCAGGGGCGATAGGGCGGTGCCAGGTTTGCGGAAGTATGCGGCAGACCAGCCTGGTAAAGTTCCACCACAATATCGGGATGGTGGTGCTGCGGCAGACGAGAAGCATCGAAGGCAACATGTGCAAGACCTGTATGCGCAGCAAGTATTGGGAGTACATGGGCAAGAATCTGCTGCTCGGACCGTGGGGAATCATCTCGGTCATCGTCACGCCGATCTATATGGTGACGAACACGGTGACCTACGTCTCCGGCTCGAAGAAACTGAGCGGTGCGGTAGAGTAAGGGCCGCATAGCATAAGAGCCCAGAATAAGAGTGCTGCTGAAAAGTAAGACTAGTGGAATGTGGCGATTAGGCCGCCAGCGGCCGCTTACATCATGACCTCCATCCTTCGCACGATTGAATTCCTTGCACTGAGTTTGTGGCTTGGGAGCGATGTGTTTCTAAGCTTCGTGGTGGCGCCGGGCGCGTTTCGGGTGCTGGCGCCGAACCGCGACCAAGCCGGCGCTGTCGTCGGCTTCTCGCTGACGCGGATGCACCTGGGCGGCATCGTCTTGGGCATCGCGTTTCTACTGGTACGTCTCCTTCGGACGCGGAGCCTGGCTGGCTTGGTGAGTCCTGCCGCGCTTTGCGTTGTGCTGATGATCGCGCTGACGGCGATTTCGCAGTACACGGTCAGCGCGCGGATGGCGGTGCTGCGGGTGCAGATGGGATCGATCCAGGCGACGGGTGCGGACAGTCCTTTGCTGGCGGAGTTCGGTCGGCTGCATATGATTTCGGTTTCGCTGGAAAGTGGCGTTCTGTTGGCGGGGTTCGCCACGATGTTTTTGATGGTAAGAGAGTTAGCGGCTAGCTGAGTGATCTGGGCGATTTATGCTCACCACGCGACTTGGATTTTGACTTCTGTTTGCGGCGGACTTTGGCGGGGCGGATTTTGCGTAAAGCGGCGTTGCCGGCGCGGTGGCACGCGCGCCACATGTACCAGCTGGCGACGGTGCGGTAGGGGCGCCAGCGTTCGCCGAAAGCGAGGAGTTCTTTCGGTTTGGGCTTGTGTTTTTTGCCGTAGGTGATGGACCAGCCTTTTTGTACGCCAAGGTCGTGGATAGGAAGAACGTCGGGGCGGCCGAGTCGGAAAATCAAAAACATTTCAACCGTCCAAGAGCCGATGCCGCGGACGGAAGTCAGGCGCTTGACGAGTTCTTCGTCGGAGAGTTTTTGCGCGTCTTCGAGCGTGGGGACGACGCCTTCAATGGTTTTCTTGGCGAGGTCTTTCATGGCGGCCGCTTTTGCGCCGGATAGGCCGGCTTTGCGCAGGGCTGGTTTGCGGAGTTTGAGCATTTCTTGTGGGCTAGGGGCACGGCCGGTGGAGCTGAGAGCCTTTACGCGGCCGAAAATGGTGGCGGCGGCTTTGCCGGAGATGGATTGGTAGGCGATGGCTTCGAGAAGGGCTTCGTAAGGGCTTTGGAGATGGTCTTGGTCCATCTGGAAGGGTTCGGTTTCGGCGATGAGAAATTTGAGTTTTTCGTCGCGTTCGGCCAGGGACTTCACGGCCTCCGCGAGATCGAAGGAGATGGAGCTGATCGGGAGCGTCATGGCAGGGTATAGATTAGGCTGAGACCGGAAAAAGAGAAAGGATAACGCAGAGACACAGAGTGCGCAGAGGAAGCGCAGAGAAGAAAGTAAAAGGTCATCGAGGTGGGCGCATTTGCTGGGCAGATGGGTGCGCGAGGTGGGATTTTTTTTGCGCGTGGCGGGCGCGGAGGAGGCCGGTTACGAGAATGATGGCGGCACAGGCTTCAACGAAGAGTTTGCCGCCGTCGAACCAGTCGATGGGGGCGCCTTTTAGGTCGGGGTCGGTGAAGAGGGAGTGGTAGAAGAGGGCGGCGGCGGCGAGGTAGATGGTGAAGTGGAAAGCTTTCCAGGTGCGGCGGCCGAGTTGAATGCGGAAGTAGGACGTGATGACGATGAGGGCGAGAAGGTAGAGGGCGATAGCGCCGATGGTGTTTTCGAGAGGTTGTTTGGGGGAGTGGACGGGATAGAAGATGTCGAGGACGCGGAATTTTGGAGATTTGTTGAGGAGCAGGGGGAGGGGATGGAGGAGTGTGATAGCGAGGGCGATGTAGCCGGTCCAGTTGTGGAGACGGAAATAGTTGAAGCGGTGATGCGGCCAGTTACGCACGGGGCTGTAGCGGAACGCCATCATTATGCCGAGCAGGATGTTGAAGGTGATGGCGGCTACTGCGGTAAGGCCGATGTAAGCGGAGAGGTCGAGGAGAGTAATATCCATTGGGGAGTTTAGGGACGGGTTTGACTGCGTGAACTGAGAGCCCTTGCCTCGAGGTCTAACAATTCCTCTTCGGAGTTTTCCAACAGGAATCTTGCGTATGTCCGCAGACCTTTTGCGAGCGCAAGAACACCGAGAACGGCTCTGACCAATTCAGGATCAGACGACTGCGTTAGTTCGTGCATTCCTACGGTTGCGAGTTCCTGGATCGAGTCAAAATATCCGTCGGCCAGCCACGAGGGCACGTCAGGATTTTTGCCCCGGTTTCGGGCCAATTCTATAACCGCGACCATCGTGTATGAGTTGTAGTCCTTAAGAGGATGCTCTTTGTAGATTCGCACGAGATGGGGAAGCGCAGCGTACGAGGCAAGATCGACGTCCCCTTGATGATGCAGTTCGTTCCAAAGTTCTTCCCATACTGCCAAAGAGTCTCTGCCAGATTGAAGTTTGGCTAAGGCGGGGCGAGGGTCATATGGAGTGCGGTAGCCCCCCGCGAGACTCGTCCAGCGCGGGTCGTCCAGATTAAGCATAGGAGTGAGAATCTAACACAGCCGGGCGACCAAAGAAGGGCACGATGAATTCCATGCCCTACAGGTGCCAGTGTTGAGGGCTGTGTTAGCATTGGGAGTTTCGGTTGAGTTGAATGAGGCGATAGAGGAAGGGTGAGGCTTGCAGACTGGGATTATTGGATTGCCACAGGTGGGGAAGACGACGCTGTTTCGGATTTTGACGAAGGCGAACGTCGAGGGGAAGGGCGGCGGGTCGGCGACGCACGTGTGTGTGGCGAAGGTGCCGGAGCCGCGGCTGTTGGAGCTGGCGAAGCTGTATAACCCGAAGAAAATTACGTATGCGACGGTGCAGTACGTGGATTTGGGCGGAATGCAGAAGGAAAAGAACCGCGATGCGCTGGCGCCTCTGCGCGAGGTGGATACGATCGCGCATGTGATTCGTGTGTTTGATGATCCGTCGGTGCCGCATTCGGAGGGGAGCATTGATCCTCTGCGGGATGCGACGAATCTGGAGCTGGAGTTGATTCTTTCGGATCATGATCAGATTTTGCGGCGGCTGGAGCGGCTGGAGAAGGACCTGAAGAAGAAGAGCGATCCGCTTTTGCTGGCGGAAAAGGCCGTGTTGGACAAGTGCAAGGCGCATCTGGAGTCGGAGAAGCCTTTGCGGGAATTGGAGTTGACGGCGGAGGAGCGCAAGCCGATCGGGGGATTTTTGTTTTTGTCGGCGCGGCCGGTTTTGTATGTGCTGAATTTGGGCGACGACGAAGCGGATAAGTTGGATACGGCGGTCGAACGGCACAAGTTGGGCGCGCTGCAAGGGAAGCCCAATGCGGCGGTAGTGGCGATTTGCGGGCGGCTCGAAGCGGAATTGGCGGAGATGGATGAGAAAGAGGCGGCGGAGCTTTTGGCTTCGTATGGATTGAAAGAACCGGGGCTGAACCGGTTGATTCGCGCGACGTACGACTTGATGGGGTTGATTCAGTTTTTTACGGCGGGGGAACCGGAAGTGAGGGCATGGACGATTCGCAAGGGGTCGACGGCACAGAAGGCGGCGGGTGCGATTCACAGCGATATCGAGCGGGGATTTATTCGGGCGGAAGTGGTGAAGTGGAGCGATTTGTTGGCGGCGGGGAGTATTGCCGCGGCGCGAGAGAAGGCGCAGGTGCGGCTCGAGGGGAAAGAATATATTGTGCAAGAAGGCGATGTCATTTTGTTCAGGCATTCGGGATGAAGAGAAGAGAACTAAACGCAGAGACACAGAGTACACAGAGAAGAAAAGAAACAGCAGATCCCTCGCTACGCTCAGGATGACACGCACTTGTATTGCTCGCACCTGTAGGCTGCGAGCGATGGTTGGAACAAAGCCGACATGGATCAAAGCTTGGCATTTCGGACGGCGCTGGCGGCAGGCCTGGGGTTGGTCGCCGCGGCGGGGAATTTGGTTGGCGGGTATTTTGTCGTGCGGCGCGATTGGCCGCGGCGGTATTTGCAATATTTTTTGGCGCTGGGAGCCGGCTACATGCTGGCCGTGGCGTTCCTCGATGTGATTCCTGAATCCATTCATTTGGCTGGTGAGCAGGCGCTGGTTTTTGTGTTGCTTGGGTATTTCCTCGTACACCTGTTTGAGCACACGATCGCGCCACATTTTCACTTTGGGGAAGAGACGCATCACGAGGAGATGAGTCATCACCATGCCCGAACTACCATTTTGCTGGGATTGACGATTCACACGTTTTTCGACGGTGTGGCAATTGCCGCGGGCTTCCTCGTTTCGGTGTGGCTGGGAACGATGATTTTTGTGGCGGTGTTTCTGCACAAGCTGCCGGAAGGATTTACGGTGGCGTCGGTGGTGTTGGCCAGCGGGCAGGGGCGGCGCAACGCAATCCTCGCTGCCGGGTTACTAGGAGCAGCGACGCTGCTGGGAGTTTTGCTCACCAGCGTGCTCCAGAGCCAATTAAAGTATGCGCTCCCACTTTCCGGAGGAGTGACCGTTTACGTCGCAGCGACGGATTTGCTGCCGGAAGTGAACCGGGAGCCGAATTGGAGAATGGCCGTGCTGGTCTTCGTGGGAGTGGCCACCGTGTTGATAATGCAGCGCTTATTCCACGTTTAATTCGCCTCAGTTTCGCCCCTCCTTCGCTTAAACGCCGGATAAACATTTGCAACTTTGTGAGCGCGCTAGGGTTCGATAGAATGTGGCGGCTATGGCCAGGTCGGACGTCCAACTGATGCTGGACGTGAAGGCGGGCGACGAGCGGTCGTTCGAGCTTCTCCTCCAGCGCTACAGGACACCTCTTGTCAACTTTCTCTACCGCATGGTGCGCGCGCGGGAAGAGGCGGAAGACTTGGCGCAAGAAGTGTTTTTGCGAGTGTATCGAGCGCGGCAGGACTATGTGCCGAGCGCCAAATTCACGACGTGGCTTTTCCGGATTGCCACAAACTTGGCGTTGAACTCGGTACGAGACAACCGCCATCAGAGAATGGAAATCTCACTGGACGCGCCGGTGACAATCGATGCGGAAGACGGCGATGAGAAGGCGATGGACATCGCCGAGAAGCATCCGAACATCGAGCAGTACATGGTCGAGGAAGCGCGGAAGAAGATGATCCGGCACGCGATTGATAAATTGCCGGAGAAGCAGCGCGCAGCGGTGCTCTTGCATAAGTACCAAGAGCTGGATTATGGAGACATTGCAAAGATTCTCGAATGTTCCGAAAGTGCATTGAAGTCGCTGCTCTTTCGGGCATACGAAACGTTACGAGTGGAACTAGCCCCCCTCGTGGCGAGGCACGGGAAGTAGAGGAACTACAACCCGAGCTGCAAGGGAAGTAGTAGTAGACCCTGGGTAGAGAAGGAAGGTAGTTATGAGCTGTACGAGAATAGAAAACAAAATTATGGCGTACGTGGACGGGCGCTTGAAAGAGAGCGAGCGGCTGGAGATGGAGAAGCATCTCTCGAAGTGCGGAGCCTGCCAACTGCGCGTGAACGAATTTCGCGCGGTGAGTTCGCTGCTCGATGAAGTGCCGCAGATTGAGCCGTCGCCTGCGTTTGACGTGCGCGTGCGCGCGCGTGTGGCGGCCGAGCCGGTGAAGCAGAGCTGGTGGGCATGGTTTACGCCGTCGCCGCGCGTGGCCTTTGCGGCTTCGCTGCTTTTGCTGGCAACGGTGTGGATTGGCTATGAGTCCAAGGCGCCATTGCCGGGCATCGACCAGAAAGAAATGGACGCGCAGATGATGCAGGAGATCCCGACGCTGGACGATCAGGATGTGATTTCCAATTTTGATCCGCTGAAGGATTTGCCGCAGCCGGTGCAGCCGGACCAAACGAATCAAACGAACGAGACGAGTCAGCCGAATCAGACGATGTAAGGTGAGATGAGCACGCGACTCCAATTCGCACGCTGCATGATGGGTGTGGCCCTAAGCGGGGTTGTGGCGCTGACGTGTGCCGCGCAGAAGACTCATCCTGCGCCGCCGCCGCCGCGGCAGAGCCACCCGCAGTTTGCGAGGCAGAACCCTCCGAAGCCGCAGAACCAGGCGAAGCCGAATCCGAACCGTCCGCCAGTGACGAGTCAGGATCGTATTCCCGCGCAGCCGCCTACCAATAATCATCCCAATCAAGGAACGGGAGCCGTGGCTGGAGCTGGCGCTGGCGCGAACAATGCGCCCGCGCGGAATTTGACGCCAAGGCAGCAGCTGGGAGTTGGCGCGCCGAGGCCGTGGGTTGACAGGATGCGGCAGATGCCTCCGGCGCAGCGCGAGCGGTTCTTCCAAAACAGCCCGGCGTTCCAGCGGATGCCGCCGGAACAGCAAAACAAGATCCGGCAACAGTTTAATCAATGGGACCGCATGACTCCGCAGCAGAGAGCGGACCAGACGCAAAGGGAACATGTCTGGGCACAGATGACTCCTGAACAGAGGCAGCACATCAGGAATGATGTGCTGCCGAGATGGCGGCAAATGTCTCCCGACCGTCGTCAGGCGATTCAGCAACGGCTTCGCGTGTTGCAGAATATGCCGGAGTCGGCGCGGAATCAGCGGTTGAATGATCCGAGATTTACCGAAGGGATGAGCGACGAGGATCGGGCTACCTTGCGGGATTTGAGCCATTTGCATGTGGGCGGAGCGCCTGATCCGCCGCAAGAGCAATAGAGCTGACAGCGCACAGCTGACAGCCGACAGTCAGAGGCGAGCTTCCGTCGCTTCCATTTCAACTTCAGAAAAACTTCGAGTTGTACTTTGGTGGCAGAAGGGCGCAATGAATTGCGCCCCTACAAGTTCAAGCCCAATCTGGCGTGCGTGCGCGCGGCGCGATCTTGCACGCTCGTTTGACAATGGCTCTCCTCTCGCGGCATCGTGACTAGGTCACTTCGCGCGCATCCAATGAGGGGAGGGCGCCATTCCCGTTTTGTCGCCGCGCTTTCGCGCACTGCAGCATCGCAACTTCCAATTATTCATTGCCGGGCAGCTGACTTCGCTCATCGGAACTTGGATGCAGACGACCGCGCAGTTGTGGCTCGTCTACAAGTTGACGAACTCCGCGGCGCTGCTCGGCGTTTTCGGATTTGCGAATCAGGTTCCCATTTTATTTTTGGCGGCGCTGGGCGGCTACATCGGCGATCGGTACAACCGCCATCATGGCGTGATTTGGACGCAGACCGTTTCGATGGTACTAGCGTTTGCGCTGGCAGGACTCACGTTTGCAAACATCATTCAGGTATGGGAGTTGATCCTCATCGCGTTTCTTGTGGGCGTGGTGAACGCGTTCGACGTGCCGATCCGGCAGGCGTTTCTCGTGGAGATGGTGGTCAAGGAGGATTTGCCGAACGCCATCGCGCTGAATTCTTCGATTTTCAATGGCGCGCGTGTTGTGGGTCCGGCGATTGCCGGGTTCGCGCTTGCGTGGAAAGGGCCGGCGTGGTGTTTTTTGCTGAACGGATTCAGTTTTCTTGCGGTGATTGCGGCGCTGCTGGCGATGCGCATTGTGAAGCGGGAACAGAAGAAAGAGGCGGGGTCGCCGTGGCAGAGTTTGATACAGGGATTTCGCTTTGCGATGAGCGATTTGCCGATTCGGTCGACACTTTTGCTCTTGAGCATGCTGAGTTTGCTGGGGCTGCAGTATTCGGTGTTTCTGCCGATTTTTGCCAGCGAAGTGTTGCATCGGGACGCTAAGGGATTCGGCTTGTTGATGAGCGCGGCCGGAGTGGGAGCGGTGCTGGGGGCTCTGCATTTTGCCGCGAGGACGAGTTACAAGGGATTGGCACGGTGGATTGGGGCGACCTCGACAACTTGCGCGGTGGGGTTGGTGATTTTCTCGCAGTCGAAATATTTCTGGCTTTCGATGGCGGTGCTCCTGGTGGTGGGATTCTGTGCGACGGTGCAGATGGCGGCCACGAATACCACTTTGCAGAATCGCGTGCCGGACCAATTGCGCGGGCGGATTATGGCGGTCTACGCAACGATGTTTATGGGCGTGCAGCCCATTGGATCGCTTATTGCGGGGGGAGTTGCGAAGCACATTGGAGCGCCGTACACCTTGGCCGTGTTCGGGACGCTTTGTTTTTTAGGAAGCATGATTTTTATATTTCGTGTGGTGATGCCGTTGCAAGGGCAGCCTGAAACGGCGGCAACCGCTTAAGCAGGATTGGGGCGGTAGAGCCAGTCGGGTTTGGTTTGGGAGTTAGCGTCAAGCGAGGCCGGAGAGGGCGGGCCAAGGCCCGCCCCTACAGAGTTGATCGCGTTTAGGATGGCGTCTACCTTTGCGCGCTGCGGGGAGAGCGAGCAGACGGGGTCCGTGGCCGCGGCTTCGCCGGCTAGAAGGAAGGCCTGGCAGCGGCAGCCGCCGAAGTCTTGGGTTCGCCGGTCGCAGGATTTGCAGGGGTCTTGCATCCAGGATTCGCCGCGGAATTTTTGAAACGCATCCGACGAATTCCAGATTTCGCTCAGGCTTTGAGCCTTCACGTTTTCAAAGGATAATCCGGGGATGACGCGCGCCGCATGGCATGGCAGCGCGTCTCCGTTTGGCGTGATGAGCATGAGTTTGCGGGCCCAGCCGCCCATGCAGGGTTTGGGGTATTTCGCGTAGTAATCGGGAACGACATATTCCACTCTGATTTTTCCCGCGAGGCGTTCTTGCGCGTTTTTCAGAAAATCGATGGATTGCGTGAGCTGTTCGCGCGTGGGGAGAAGAGAATCGCGGTTAGCGAAAGCCCAGCCATAATACTGGACGTTGGCGAACTCGACGCGGCTGGCGCTGGATGATTCGGCGAGTGCGAGCATTTCGGGAAGTTGCCCGATGTTGCGGCGGTGAATCACGAAGTTGAGAGTGACGGCGACGCGATGGCGTTTGAGCCACTCGAGGACGCGCAGTTTCTGCGGGTGCGCTTTGGTGCCAGAGATTTCCTGGGCGATTCCTTCTCGAGCGCCTTGGAAGCTGAGTTGAAAATGATCGAGACCGGCGGCGACGAGAGCTTCAAGGCGCGATCCGTCGAGCGGCATGCCGGACGTGATTAGATTGACGTAGAGGCCCGCGGCGCGCGCGGCACGGATGAGCTCGAGGATGTCGGGGCGTGTGAGCGGTTCGCCTCCGGTAAAATCAGCTTGCAGAACGCCAAGAGCGGCGGCTTCTTGGAAGACTCGGGACCAGTCCTCCGTGGAAAGTTCGACCGCGCGCTGCGTGAGTTCGAGCGGATTTGAACAGTAAACGCAGTGAAGAGGACACCGATGCGTAAGCTCGCAGATTAGCGCTAAGAGCCTCAATTTGAGAGGCATGAAATGCTCCCGATCTTTCCCGAGCTATTTACTAATATAGAGGACAAGCGCGTCTTCGATGAAAACGTCTTGGACTCGCGCGAGCCTAATCTTCTTATGGACTCGAACAGTAGGCGTGGGCCTTGGACCGCGGGGGATCTCCTGAATTTCAAAAGGACCGAGGGAATGAAGCGCTCGTACCAAAGAATGATTCGAGCGCAATATCGAAATTTCATACAAAGGTACGTCTGGGTAAGGCCAGTCGTCTCCAACGATACCTTCAATTAGCCGATACGCATGAATTGGTCCCGAATTGTCAACAATGGGGGTAGCAACCACTAATTGCCAGCGATTGAACTCCGAAGTGTATAGCCACAGTGAGCAGAGCAGGTCAAAGTCTTTATCACTACGCAGACGTTTGGTCAGTTCATCGCCCGCTTCGATCATGTCTCGTGTCAATTGTTCCTTCACCAGCACTTCTTCAGCCATAGGAGTACTCCATTCACGGGATCGGCGATAGCTTGATAGAGGTCTCTGGCCTCTTTTTCCGCCAGGCCCAATTCATACCGTCTTTCCTCGTTCCAGTTTACTACGCGATTCCAGAAAGCGCGCAGGTCGCTGTTGGATTTCATATCGTCCTCAAGCATGTCTTCCAGCTTTGCGAGACTTAAGAGCTGCTTAAGATTGTGGCTATAGATCTGCCGGACCTGTTCAGGTTTGTCTGGGAAATCGTGCTGCTGTGTTGCCTTTGCGATGCAGGCTTTTAGTGCGCATTCGACGGAATAACCCGCCAAGTAAAACGCACCTGGATAGGAACTTCCATCGAGAAGGATTTTAGCTTCTCTGATACGGAGTTCGGAGAGATTTTGCAGATCAAGTCGGTTCATCGGGACGGCGGCTCAGTAGAATTACTAAGGAATACCACAGTCCAGTAATATTTAAAAGTAGAACTACACTTACGTGATGAGCTCCAGGGCGTGCTCTTTTTGTAGCAAGGCCAAGTAGCCCAGGATGTCGGTTTCGATTTTTTGTGGTTCGGCCTTGGAATAGATCGCTTGCAGCTCGCTGATGATCTGGCGAACGCTGTGCTGACCGTCGCAGCGCTCGACAATTTCCAGGCTTGGACCATTCAGACGCAGGGCTCGCTCGGGCATCAGCAATGTGCGAGGTTGCATGGTCTTCTCGTTCATGCGGCAGCCCGGAGCGAGGCGCGGACGGCTGTTGAGATCGATACTCATGTGGAGTTTGCCTCCGGCGTTGGGCGAAAGGCGCCGGGAGGCGGCCAGCCGGGATTCACGTAGGAAAAATAGAGGGCGTCGAGTTGCGCCCACAGGATGTCGCACTTGGCGCGGAGGGCGGCGTGGGCTTGGTTTTGTTGTTCGCGCGTCGCGGTGTGTTTCACGACCCACGCGAGTGCGAAATCGGCGTCTTCTGGGGCTTGCGTGAGGCGACCGGTGAAATAGTCGAGGCCGCTCGAAAGCCACGGGTAGTGATGGCGAAGACGATCCATGCGCAGCGTGATGAGTTTCTTGGAAAAAAGTTCGGTGAGCGAAGAAGCGACGGCTTCGAGGTGCGAACGCGTGGAAACGAAATCGACATACGCCTGCACCGCATAGCGCGTGGCGGGGAGAATGCCATCGCCGCGAAGCGCTTGCTCGCGAGAAAGGCCGGTGGCTTCAACCAGCCTCAGCCATTTTTCGATGCCGCCCGGTTTTACGCCGTCGCCGTCGTGATCCAAGATGCGCTTGCGCCACGCCAGCCGGAAAGCGGGATCTTCGCTGCGCGCCAGAATGGCGGCGTCCTTAATCGGAATGCGGCTTTGGTAGTAGTAGCGATTCAGCGCCCAGGCCTGAAGTTGGCCGCGGGTGAGTTTGCCTTCGTGCATGAGCGCATGAAAAGGATGTTTGTGGTGATAGCGCTCTTCGCCAATCGCGTGAAATCCGGCGATGAAGTCGGCTTCTGAAAGCAACGGCTGCTGTGCGTCGATGGATTGCGCCTGGCTCATATCGCGAGTTCCATTCCATCATAGGCGATTTCCCAATTGGCTTCACGGACGATGCGCGATTCAGGACTCTCGTCATTCAATATCGGATTGGTGTTGTTGATGTGAACGAGGACGCGGCGGGTTTTGCTCGGTCGAAACGGCCAGCGGAGAAGGCCGCGGTCGCCCCAAAGCGGCAGATGGCCCATCTGCCTGGCCGTTTTGCTTCCTTTTTGGATGGAGCTTAGTTCGTCGTCTTTCCAGAAGGTGCCATCGAGAAATGCAAGATCGCTCTCTTCCACGCAGCGCGCCCAATGATCTCCAATTCCAGGCAGATTCGGAGCGTAGAAAACTTTCTTTTCCCTGGAGACGAGCGTGAGACCGATGACAGCTTCTTCCGGAGTGAGGGCATTGCGCAAAGAAACGCTTACGTAATCAGGAAAAGTTCCATTGAGCGAAACGGCTTTGCAGAAGAGGCCGCTCTTTTTGTCCGAGGGCGACGGCGGTATCAGCGGCGTCAGGCGATCCAACGGAATTGTTTCCCATTTGACGGGAGGATTGGAGCGCGCCAGCACGCGGAACAGGTTGTTTTCTTCTGTGAGAATGCGCCTTACTGCAATTGTTGAGAATATTTGCAGAGGCTGGAACTCGCGCAAATGCAGCAGTCCCATCGCCGCGTCCGTGTCGGCGCTTGTCAGCACAACAGCGGTGATGGGCGAGTTTCGCGAGCCAGCGGGAGGCACAAAGTCAGCGCTCGAAAGGATTTGCTGGCGAAGATCCGGGGAAGCGTTCAGGAGGAACCAGCGAGAGCCGTCGACGGAAATCGCGGCTTGCGTTTGCGTCCTGGGCCGCGCCCTGATGGCTCCGGAGCGCACACCCGTACAAAGAGGACATGCACAATTCCATTGAGGGAAACCGCCCCCGGCTGCGGAGCCGAGGACTTTAACGCGCATACTGGCACGCCGACAAATGACCGCAAGACGCGGTCACTGGTTTAGAGCTCGGCGTTGGCGTAGGAGCTAACTTCGCAGTTCAGATCGATCTCTTCGTGCTGAGGGGTGGTCCATTCCATGGTTAGAGGCTCCTAGGACGTAGATTCAAACCTCCATGAGAATAACACAAACACAGTTCTGAAGGAAGATTCTTGCGCTGCTTGTGATTGTCGAGAACTGACGGTGTTGCTGGCCTGGGGAGGCTGAGACGAACTCCATACCGGATCGGGCGGCGGACGCGGAATTGGTTAACCATAACTGGCACCCCTCCCTCCCCTGTTTTCTTGTAAGTGTTGCATCTAAAGAACTTAGTGCCCGGCCTAACTGATTTAGAATCAATAGTTAGACAGGTTTCTTGTAAGTGTTGATTCCATGGGGCTTAGGCAGACGGCACGGGGCTGAGCAGATGCTAAACAGGATGGCTTTGCTTCCTTTGGTGCAAACAGGAGGCTAGGTCGAATTGAGGCTTCAGAAATGAAAAAACGCCAATCAGGAGATTGGCGTTCCCGGGTAAGAGTCGAAGTATTACCCAGTCAATATAATGCACCGATATCTATTTTTGTCAAGGGAAAAATCGGCGGATACGGGAAAGGGGCGTTTTGAGAGCGGTCGCTCTATTTGGGACAGGGAGCGCGCGTTGGATTGGGACGTACGCAGGAGATCGGGAAGCGGACGACGGTGAGCGCGAAGAGACCTACGAAGGGTAGACATGCGAGATGCAAAAAACCACAAGGGGTGGTAGCGAAAATTTCCACAGTCACGAGATCGTGAAAACGTAATTCTTTGAAAAAAAGTGCATGTTTTCGCTTGACATGGCCTCAAATCAGCCTATTATGTGGCCAGAAGTGGGAGAGAGTGGTTGGTGCTGGAGTAAAGTGAAGTTCTCCCGGGGTTTTCCAAGCGTTCTCGAGGGCAATCGTGAACGTAAGCAAAGTGGGCATTCAAAACAAGCATTTGAATAGGAATTATGAAGCTGAGGGGAAACTGTCCGGCGAAAGTCGACGAGAAGGGGCGTCTCAAAATACCCTCAGTGTTTCTGGACGAGCTCAAGGAGTACGGCAACCAGTTTTATATCACAAGTACGACGGGCGAAACGGCCAGAATCTATCCGATGAAGGTATGGTCGGAGATCGAAGACAAGCTGGCGCAATTGCCAAGCACGCATGTGGCGAAGCAAAAGTTTCTGTTAAGGACGAGCTACTTCGGGCAGCAGGCGGAATTGGATGGGCAGGGAAGGGTTCTTTTGCCGGCAGTGCTGCGCGAGGCCGCGCAAACGATGGGGGAAGTGGACGTGTTCGGATCTCTCAATTATCTGGACGTGATGAATCATACGCGGATGCTGGATAAGTTGAAGAATGAGCCGTATACGGCGGCGGATGATACGGCGCTTGGGATTTGAAGAAGAACCGAAATTCGAAATTCGAAACTCGAAACTCGAAGCACGGGATTCGGTGGGGCAGTGGGGCGAAGGGCTTAACGATTGAGTGCGGCGCATACGCCGGTGATGTTGGAAGAGGTGCTGGAATGGCTGCGCATCAGGCCGGAAGGAACGTACATAGACGTAACGCTGGGAGCCGGCGGGCATTCGGAAGCGATCGCCGAGCGGCTGACGTCCGGCAGGTTGATCAGCCTGGACCGGGACGCACAGGCGTTGGAACTGGCGCGGGAGCGGCTGAAGAGTTTCGGAGCCAAGGTAACGGTGGTGCAGTCGGCGTTCTCGAGGATTGCGGAGGCCGCACAAGAGTTGGGGATTCAGAAGGTGGACGGGGTCTTGGCCGACTTGGGAGTTTCGAGCATGCAGCTTGATCAAGGAGCGCGGGGCTTTTCGTTCCGCGAAGCGGCGGCCCTTGATATGAGGATGAACACTGCCGATGAGCTGACGGCAGACGAGATTGTGAATCAATGGTCGGAGAAAGATATTGCCGACCTGCTCTACCGCGAAGCGGACGAGCATGATTCCAGAAGAATCGCCAAGGCGATCGTACGGGCGCGGCCCGTGCGGGATACCGCGCACTTGGCAACGGTTGTAGCAGGGGCCCGTAAGCAATGGGGAAGGCAGAGACTGCATCCCGCAACAAAAACGTTTCTGGCGCTGCGGATAGCGGTGAATCGAGAGATGGAGGAACTCGGGCAGTTTCTAACACGGACCCCTGCTGCATTACATTCTGGCGGACGCCTGGTGGTGCTTAGCTACCACTCGCGCGAAGACCGCATCGTGAAGCACGCGTTACAAGAGGCGGAGCGTCAGGGAACGCTCCAAGTGCTCACCCGACACGTGATCCAGCCGACCGAAGAAGAGAAGGCGGCCAACCCGCGTTCGCGAAGCGCGAAATTGCGGTGCGCAGAAAGAGTGTAGTCATGGTGCGGAAAAGGAAGAAAGCGGGTATGGCGGAGTTTCACACCGTCAAGCGGATCGATAACTCACGGCTGGTGCGCAACATCGAGCCGGCGAAGATGCGGAGCCTGGTTCGGGGAGTGGCGCTGGGCGGGGTGGTGGCGGCGTTTTTCATGCTGTACGTTTTTCAGCACTTTCGCTGCATTGATTTGAGCTTCCAGCTGGAAGATTTGAAAAGCCAGCAGATGAAGGCGTCGTCGTTGAACTCCGAGTTGAAACTGGAGATCGCCGGGCTGCGCAATCCGATGCGCATTGACGTGATCGCGCGGCGCAGGCTTGGCTTGACCGAACCTTTGCCGACAAACGTGCAGGAATATGAAGCGCCGGACGGTGCGGAAGAAGCCGCCGTGCGCTACGTGAGACCGAACCGGGCGCCGTGATTCTCGCGAGCGACGGACCTTTCCCATTCAAGAAATTTTCCGTT
>Ga0210403_10001855_pt1 | contig 19605 bp, 18 predicted proteins | sample IncBWC19MmetaG_FD_150863 | JGI IMG/M metagenome (GOLD analysis project Ga0210403, IMG submission 150863) | Forest soil microbial communities from Barre Woods Harvard Forest LTER site, Petersham, Massachusetts, United States - Inc-BW-C-19-M | ecosystem: Environmental > Terrestrial > Soil >... | reverse complement strand
GGATTGCGTCAACTCCCCGCGACGACAATGGTCTGGCATTTATGCACGGTCATCATCCCGAGACGCACAATTACCGGCCGGCCTGTGCGCGGACAGGTTTGGCGGCGCCACGACGGCCGTCACTGGTTATATAAAAAATTCATCGTTTAGGGATTGCGCCGCGAACAACTCGGGCGTGCGATGGACGAAAACCGTCGAACGCTACGAGCATCGAGGCTGTGGCGGCGTGGAAGAGTGTTACCTTGAAAACTCAATGGTTGGGATCGACCGATGATAGAATTGTACTTCCATCACCAGTCTGTTTGTCTTGTAGGGAGTCCCGTTGTCTTGTAGGGAGTCCCGGGTTTGTGGGAGTTTTCTAAACCTCATGCTTTGGATGGCACGCCGACTCGGTTAGGTTGAGGCAACAACCTGCTTCCCTCAACCCACGAGAGTCCGATGGGCTTGCGTTATGAAGACCTGACCCCAGAAACCCGCCGCTTCATGCTGGAGGAAATCCAGCGAGATGACCTGGCCGAAACGCTTTACCGAAGCCCTTGGCTGACCCAAGGGGGTCAGGGCGACTGGGCCGAAATCCTTAGGGAAGCCGCCACCAATGGCACGCACGACACCTTGGCCGCGCAACTACGACTTAGGGGCCGAATCGTTGCCAGAGCTCAGCGTCGGAAACCCAATAGTCCCCAAATGACGTGGTACGCGATCGGACCTCATGCGCCCGACGTCATGGCCTGTGAATTCAACGTGTTTTATTGCCGTGGCCTGTGCCGACGCGCGATAGCCGAAAACATTCCGCGCCTTGAGGTTTATCGGGCGCGGGTATCGGCGCGGCCGCGCCATGAGTCCGAAATGAAGCTAGGCCTGTTGGTCGAGCCTGAGGTGATCCTGATTGATCTGAGGAGCTCTCACGGGACGGAGCCATCGTTCGGGTTGCCACCGGGGCCGAATATCCGCCAAGCCGCTTGGAACGTATTTGGCTAGGGCAGACGGCTTCATCACAAAAGAGGTCTCGCCATGCTCATTAGTCATTGTATTAACTTCGAGGTAACCGAGTTCGACCGCGTACAAGCAAGAAAATCGGGCTATAGTCGCTGCAACGGCGGGGGAGACCAAATGAGCACGGCAGCACTGAACATCATCGGTCTGGTTTTAAATCCAGTCGGGGTAATCATCCTCTTTCGATATGGCATGCCGTTTCACGTTCCGACTGGCGGCGCGGTTCACATAATTGCCGAACAGGTTAACGCCGCGGAAAAAGCATTTGAAGGCAGATATGAAGTCTTCGGCTGTTCGGCGTGCTAGCGATCGTCTTGGGCACGCAAATTGGCGGGGCATATCGCGCGGGCTAGCCCTGACCTTGCGCGGCTTCATGCAAAGGCAGGCGACACGAGGCTGGTTTCGATTTCGTTGGCAGCGACGATGCTGCACCTGCCTAAAGGCTTAACAGGTAAGGTTAAACGGCAGATCAGATTGCAGCGATCCGTGACCTGACTATCGTCATTCGATGACCACCAAGATTGATTACGATGTCTATCGGGGAACAGCCGACCGGAGCCTACGACTAGCAACGCTGCCCGGCGCTGGCTTGCCGGCGCACGTAAAGCGCAAGGATTGGGTTCTCATGTCCAAGGGGAAACCGCCTTTCCCGTACGAAATCGATCGCGACGTAGCTGCCAAGGGCTACTGCTTTTTTCAACTCGCCGATTGACGCAGTTAATCTTTGCTGATGGGGACGATTTCTAGGCGCGCGTCAGCTAACGCCTCAACAATGTATTTTGCAATTTGCTTGGCTTCCTCAGTGTCCATTCGGCCATCAGGATGGTCTTTGCGAGCGTCGCAAATCGCAGCTGCGATTATTGAATTCACCTGATGCTGATCGACCATGCGGTTCTCCCGACTATAGGAAGCTTGCGGCCGAATTGCCGATAATTCTCACCGATGGGGCGGCATCGGGTGCCACGACAAGTCATCGGACCATAGGTAGATGACGAGCCTTGGTCAAATCGAGCTGCTTTCCGTAGGACTACGGACGAATAATAATCGGCTTGATTGTGTGGGCTGCCGACTCATAATCTGCGACGCATGGTGGATCGTGAACCTCTTACCATCGAAGTTCTGGGCGGGAGCGGAACTCAACCTGCCATTCTTGATCGCGTGACCGGCGGGACGGTTGATCTGAATGAGGCAAAGCGGATCGGCCGCCACTTGGTTTCGATCACCGAAGGCACGCCGAAAGCTTTTCGCGTCCTGGGCCAAGCTCACCAACTACTCTTCGAATGGCACGTTGCGAATGAGCCAAACCACTGAGACGAATAGCGCGGCGATCAATGAACTTTCAGAGCTAATCGCGGCCTTGTTGACCACTGTTCGCAGATTGCCTGCGGGACCAGAGCGCTACGCAGCCCTTAGGCAAATCGGATTATTTCAAGTGCGACTGGATACGCTTGCGGCGCAGATCCCTGGTCGCGAGCCTGGAGCGGCCTGGCAAGCGCCGGCCGAGCTGGCGCTCGACCACCAAGTCGAGCCAGGCGAGCGGCTGGACTGAAAGCCGGCCGCCCGAAACGGGCGGGTTGCCGCCGTTGCTGCGAATTGTCTGCTTGGCACGAAACGAACTCGCCAAACGTCCGCATCTCGTTGACCTCCCCATGCGCCGGCATGGAGGCGCTACGAACCACTGCTCAGCCCGCCGTCAGAAAAATCCGGCACTGGTATCAAGACCGAAAGCCGCCATGCAAAGAGAGGCGGCAAGGCCAATACCGCAATACAGCGCGATGGTCTTGGGGGAATGATCGCCGGTCTGTGCTTCGGAAATGGCGCGCATGTATACGTTTGAAATGGCGTTCATAGTAATCTCCAAATGTCAGCCCTAGAAATGCATCGGGCCCAGCGTTTGTAGGCTCAAGAATTTTACGAAAGCCCCTAAGTTTACTTCAATTTGAATGAATTGCATCAATCGGCGAGACACCAGCGACGTTCATGGAGCCAGCGGTCGCCTTCGCGACTGCGATGCGTCCGTCAATCTATTCAGCCGGCGAGCGCCTTGCCACCCATATAGTCTGCTGTGGGTCTTGGCTGTGTGAAAGCGACAAAATCGAAGATGCGCTGCGCGCAGCTAACTCAACGTGGCAGACCCGCACGGCCCTGATCGACGGAGCTTCGGAGGAGCAGACGCGTCGCCGATGGACGTTCGAGGAGTTGCTTACGGAATCGGAGAAGGTCGCGCGGGAACTGCTACTATCGTTTCAGCGGGGTCCGCCAAGACATCCCGCTAGTTTTTGGACTGGTCGAAGGGGTTTGACAAGTCATTCACTCGAGGCTTTGTCAGCTGTATCACAGGTTGCAAGGAAGCGGATGGAAAACTGAGCGCCCCGCGTGGGCCGGTTCTTGAACGCGATCGTCGCAGAATGCAGCTCGGCGATGCGCTGGACAATGGAAAGCCCGAGGCCCGTGCTTCCTGCCTTCCTGCGATCGCGCCGCCAGAAGCGCTGAAAAATTAGGTTGCGTTCGTCTTCGGCTATACCTGGCCCATCGTCAAGAACGCTGACGGTTCCGTTTTCCTCGACGACAAACTCCACCGTCGATCCCGGCGCTGTATGGTTTAGCGCGTTTTCCGCAAGATTCCGGATCGCGCGGCTCAGCATCTCCGGATTGCCTTTCACCCAGACCGGTTCCGTCGTGCCTGATAGCGCAACGTCCTTGCCTTGCGCGAGTGCGAGCGGCGCAACGAATTCGGCCACTTCGGCGGCCACCGATCGCAGTTCGGCTTTTTCGGCGGGATCGACCACGAAGGCATCTAGCTCGGCGATGTCGAGCAGCTGGCTGACGATATGCGCCATCCCGTCGACATCGTGACGCAAGGCCTGACCCGTCTCCTGATCTTCTAAGATATCAAGACGCGTCCTTAGTATACTCAAGGGGGTGCGCAGCTCGTGCGCCGCATCCGCGGTGAAATCGCGCTGAATGCGGAAAGCCTCTTCAAGCCGGTCCAATGCCTGATTGACCGCCGACACTAGGGGGCGCACCTCGCGGGGAATCTCGGCAGTCGGCAACCGCAGGCCAGGGCGGGCCGGTCCGATCTCGCCCGCAATCTCCGAAGCTTCCCGAAGCGGGCGCAATGCGCGGCGGAAGATGGCGATATCCGCGATTAGGAGCACTAGCAAGATCGGGAGCGTGATCCATCCGACATTCCGGTAGAAGTCGGCGACGATGTCGTCGATCAGCACGTCGCGGTTGGCGAGATCCTCGCCGGCCTGAATCCAGACGGTCTGGTTGCCTATGGTTTTCCTGACGCTGGCGCCCGACACCGTGGCATCGCCGCGCCGGTGCTCCAGAAATTCGACCGGGCCGGACCTTGGATCGTCGGGAAACAGCGCCGCGTGGTCCTTCAGCGAGGAAAACAGCACATTGCCCCGATCGTCGCTCACCGCATAGGAATAGCGCCCGTATTCCTGCGAGTAGAGACCGAGCAGGTCCGGCGGAAGATCGAGATCGAGCTTGCCGTGGGCGCCCGCGTTCAGGTGTTCGCCGACCGAAACCGCCTGCTCTTGCATCGCCTTGTTGTGAATGTTGTTTGTGGCATAGCTCAACAGCCATGACAGCGCGAGCGACATGAGAATGGAGGTGATGACGACGGCGACGACGTGCAGGATCACGATCCGCGAGATAATCGACTTGAATCTCAGCACGTCTACTTTTCCTCTGCGATGAGGTAACCGACTCCGCGGATGGTGTGGACCTGAACCCTGGCACCCCGCTCCGAAAGCTGCCGGCGCAAACGGTGAACGTAGACTTCGATCGCATTCGACACGACGTCGCCCCCACGTCCAAAAATATGATCCTCAACCTGCTTCTTCGAAACGACGCGGCCCTTGCTGCGCATCAACAGCTCAAGCACATCGGTTTCGCGGGCCGACAGCACCTGGGGCTGGTCATCGATCGACGCCTGCCGGATTCGTGTGTCGAACTCGAGGTTGGCGATGCGCAGCGAGGTACCGAGCAGCTGGCCGGGCCGCCGCAACTGCGCTTCGAGCCGGGCGATCAGTTCTTCCAGCGCGAAGGGCTTCACCAGATAATCGTCCGCACCGCTGCGCAGGCCATGGATGCGGTCGTGAAGGCCGCCCCGCGCGGTGAGGACCAGAACTGGGATTGGATTGCTGAGCTGCCGTATTTCCCGCAACAGCTCGAGGCCGTCGCCGTCGGGCAATCCGAGGTCCAGTATCAGCGCTGCGTAGAAAGTGGTGCGAAGCGCGCTGCTCGCTTCTCCGACCGTGGACAGGACATCAACCCGGTAGCCCGCCGTCCGCAAGCCCTTTGCCAGAAGCCCGGCGAGTTCCTCGTGGTCTTCAACGATCAACAACCGCATATCCGGTTACCCAACAGTCTGGTCGAGCGTGGCCCTGCGACGAGCTGGAGCAAGTGTTCGCTCACCAGATAACTAGATAGTTGCCACCGATGAAAGCAGAAATCTGCTAAAAACCAAAACGGCCGGCATCGGCCGGATTTCAGGCCGCTATTCTGATGCCTTCTCGATTATCTGCGCAATAGCAGATACGAGCGCAGCAAGCGCCGCAACACCAGCCCATTTAGATTGCATAATGGCGAAGTCTGTGTCGGTAGCGAATTCGCCTGTTCGCTCGGTGAGCCCCAGGCTGAAGGCGACTCGTAGCGCTAGGCGACTTGAGAGGAATGCCGATAGGAAGGCGACCCAGAAGGCAGATCTTCTACTCATAGCATTCCCCAAATGAGATTTTCGGTGTCTGCAACGGGCTGCGAAAGCTCAGAACGACTCCGCTTGGCCTAAGGGCGTACTGATTGTTGGCAAGGCCACGCTGCCCTTGCAGCAGTGACCCAAAGTTCAGCGGCGTTCCGGTTCCGCTCTGTCGGGTTATCAGCGAGGTATTTGCAATAGACATTTGCTTTTTGTTCGAGGGTTATCGCCCCTGGAATACAATAGCCATCGAGCGCGAGCGAAGACTTCGTTAATGTCCGGTTATCTTTTTGAATTCGCTCTGCGGTCTTCAGTACATCATACGTATCGAAGTAGAATCTAAAGAGGATGTCGGAATCCACCATCGCTTTGTCCAAGGCTCCCGCAACATAGCCAGCAATCATTTGTTTGTTCGCGAGACACTGCTCGCCAAGCTCAGCGCCACTCAGCGCGTCGGCTGAAGCTATGCAGAGCATCGAGATCAAGCTGACGGCAAGTATCCTCAAGCAAATTCGCGCCGCGGTTTTGGCGGACATTGCTGTTTCTCTTCCGCCAGCAGCATCAGCCTCGATGGATCGCAGGCTGGCGAGATGAAAGTCCTGAGTCTGAATCGACATTCCGATTTCCGCCGTTTGCGGAGATCAATATCTAATCGCGAATGTAGGCGCATCGCCGGCCTATGCTCAAAGAAATTCGTCAGGCACGGTGCGCGCTTTTTTCGATCCCCCGTGAGGCAGTCCTCAGGCGTATTTGTAAGGTTGGTGTAAGTTTCGCGGCAGCCCGACCCTTGCAGTGTTGCGATTCTACCAATCGAAAGGAGAAATTACCGCAGGGGAGTGCTCGTTCGGGACTCAACGCTTGCTCGCAGCAAAACAAGCAACTATTGAAGCGTTGCCTATGCGGTGAGGCTCGTAAGTCCTTAAGTTTGAGGTTGAAATCGTCGAGCGTCCCGTTGAGGGAAAAGTTGAGTTGATCTACGCCGGATCAGAATGACTGAGATACTTTGCTCGGATGCAAGCGTCGCTTTCAGCGGGGCGCTCTAGAGTGAGACAGTCCGAGGATCGAGAGTGGCAGGGTTCAGCGAGATTATCTGGTCGACCATATCTGCGTCGGGAAATTCAAGATGACTTTGTTCGGGAAATCCGTGCCGGCCAAGGTCATCGTCACGATCCTGGCGGGGATTGTCGCTGCTGCCTTGCTTTGGACGAGGGCAATCGTCCCTACAGGCTCGTCTGAAACGACAAGCGCGCGTCATGATGCCCCCCGGACCGGAACTCAGCCGAGCTTGAGTGACGAGGCGCCGATTGTCGATTTGTCGGAGAAGCAGACAGAGGCTGTCAAGTTTGGAAGGGTAGGATCGCGCGAATTCGTGCTGTTCAAGACGGCCGTTGGCGCGATCGACTTCAACCAAAACATGCTGGTTCAGGTATCTTCTCAATACCCGGGCAAGATCATCAAGGCGTTCTTCAACATCGGGGATGATGTCAACAGGGGAGACATCCTGTTTACCATCGATAGTCCCGATCTGCTGCAGGCGGAATCGACTCTCCTTGCGAGCGCCGGCGTTCTCGAATTGCAGAAGCGTACGCTTGCGCGGGTGACGAATCTTCTAAAGGCCGGAGGCAGCGCACAGAAAGACGTCGATCAGGCAACGTCCGACCAGCAAACGGCCGAGGGCAACTATAAGGCTGCAAGGAACGCGGTCCGTATATTCGGCAAAACAGACGCGGAGATCGATCAAATTGTCGAAATGCGCAAACTCGATTCCACGCTGCTGGTCCCAAGTCCGATTTCTGGAAGGATCGTAGCGCGCAGCGCTGCTCCCGGGTTCCTGACCCAGCCGGGCACTGCACCCGCGCCATATTCGGTAGCGGACTTATCGACGATGTGGATGGTCGCGAATGTCATCGAGACTGAGGCGCCGGCCTACAAGCTCGGTCAGGAAGTCGAAGTAAGAGTGCCGGCCTATCCTGACCGCGTATTCAAGGGCCATGTCACGACGCTGGGATCGACAATCGACCCCAGCAGCCGTCGTCAATTGGTGCGCTCGGAGATCGACGATCCCGGACACCTCCTGCGAGCGGGAATGTTTGCAAGCTTTGTCATTCGCGTGGGAGATCCGGTGCGCTCGCTCGCTGTACCGGCGAACGGAGTTGTGCGGGAAGGCGACGGGACCATGACGGTTTGGACTACGAGCGACGGCCGGCGCTTCATGCGGCGGACCGTAAAGGTTGGCCTGAAGCAGGACGGCTGGGACCAGATACTGGACGGCCTTCAGGGTGACGAAACGGTGGTTACGGACGGGGCGGTATTCCTAAGCAACAAGCTTCTGTTGGGCGACGCCGGTTGAACGGCGCGGGCTCAGTTAGCAAGGTATGCACTGTGGGGTCCCTTGATTAGGTCTTTGCTAGCGTTCGGACTGACGCGCAGCGCCGTCATTGTGCTCGGCGTGCTGGTGTTCTGCGCGGCCGGTGTGGTGGCCTTCACAAAACTCAATATCGAGGCCTACCCGAATCCGGCGCCGGTGATCCTCGAGATCACCGCGCAGGCGGCGGGACTCTCGGCCGAGGAGATGGAGAAGTACTACACGATCCCGATGGAGGTCGGCCTCTATCCGACGCCTGGCGTGGTCAATATCCGCTCGACATCGTTCTACGGCCTGTCTTTCGTCCGGGTCACTTTCAAATACGGCGTGGACTACTTCTTTGCCCTGAACCAGGCCTCGATCAGCCTGCAGCAGAACGTCACTCTGCCGGGCAATTTGGTTCCGACAATCCAATCATCGAGTCTGGTCGGCGAAATCTATCGCTATCAGCTGGTCGGTCCGCCGCATTTCGGGCTCACCAATCTCCGCACGCTGCAGGACTACGTCGTTACGCGACGCCTTCTCACGATCCCCGGAGTGGCTCAGATCAACAGTTGGGGCGGCACGACGAAGCAGTTCAATGTCGACGCAGACCTCGAGAAGCTTGAAGCCTACAACATCACGGTGCCCCAGCTCATCAGCGCACTCGGCAACGCAAACAGCAATGTCGGCGGCCGCGAAATATCGATAGGACAGCAGTCGGTCAATATACGCGGCATCGGCCTGGTCGACTCTGGCGGCGCCGACGATGTTACCAAGGGCTTTAGGGTGGAGGACATCGAGAATGTAGTCCTTACTCAGTCGAATGGTCTTCCGATACAGGTGAAGAACGTTGCGAAGGTTTCCGTCGGATATGTGCCGCGGCTCGGTATAGCCGGCAGGGATCACGAAGACGATATCGCGGCTGCCATCGTGGTGATGCGGCGAACCGAGCACACCAACGACATCATCCCGCGCGTGCAGGCCGAGATCGAAAAGCTCAATTCCGATGGAAGCTTGCCGGCCGGAGTCAAAATCGTTCCCTACTACGATCGCAGTTCGCTGGTCGGCGTGACTACGCGTACCGTTCTTCACAACCTGATTTTTGGTTGCTTGCTGGTTTTCCTTATCCAGTGGTTTTTTCTCGGCGATCTGCGCAGCGCCATTATCGTCAGCGCAAATATTCCTCTGGCTCTGTTCTTCGCGATAATCATCCTGGTGCTGCAGGGCGAGGACGCCAACCTGTTGTCTCTCGGTGCGGTCGACTTCGGCATTATTGTCGATTCCGCCGTGATCATGATGGAAAACATCTACCGGAACTTCCAATCCACGCCAGAGCACCGGCGAACGCTTCTTCAGAACCTTACAGAAGGTTATTGGGGACAGGATCCGACATCAGCAGCCGGGCCCAGGGGAACGGGCCAACAATGGCCGGAGCGATTGCGTGTCATCCTTGCAAGCGCCTTGCAGGTTGACAGGGCAGTTTTCTTTACGGCTGCGATCACGGTGACCGCTTTCGTTCCGCTGTTCACGATGCAGGGCGTGGAAGGCCAGATCTTCGGGCCGATGGCGCGAACCTACGGCTACGCCCTGGCAGGAGCGTTGCTTGCGACATTCACGGTGACCCCGGTCCTGGCCTCGTTGTTGCTTCCCACGCATGTCGAGGAGGTTGAAACGGTGATTGTCCGCTCCTTGCGCTCGGCCTATACGCCGGTGCTTCGCTGGGCGCTTGGCAATCTCAGGACTGCCGTGATCCTTGGGATCGTCTTTCTCGGCTTGAGTCTGGCGGCGGCATCCCGGCTGGGCAGCGAATTCCTTCCCGCGCTGGAGGAGGGTAATTTCTGGATCAGGGCGTCGCTACCACCGACCATCTCGCTTGATGCCGGCACCGAAGCGACGCGCAAAATGCGTGAGATCCTGCTGAGGCATCCCGATGTCATTACCGTGGTGTCGCAGCACGGCCGCCCCGACAACGGCAGCGACGCGTCACCTTTTTCCAATGTCGAATTGTTCGCGCCGTTGAAACCCTTTGAGGAATGGCCGGCCAACCTCACCAAGGAAAAGCTGACCGAAGAATTGCAGAAAGAGTTCAGCGAAGAGCTCCCCGGTGTCGGTTTCAATTTCTCGCAGTACATTCAGGACAACGTCGAGGAGGCGCTGTCGGGGGTGAAAGGCGCCAATTCGGTCAAGATTGTCGGCCCGAACCTTCAGGTTCTGGAATCCCTTGCGACCCAGGTGATGGCCGAGATGGCCAGGATTCGCGGCGTCGCGGATCTCGGCATTTTCCATCTGCAGGGCCAGCCCAATCTCAACATCAAGATCAACCGCGAAGTTGCCGCGCGGTACGGATTGAACACCGGCGACGTCAATGCCGTCATACAGGCGGCGCTCGGCGGTACCACCGCAACAACCGTGCTTGAGGGCGACAGGCAATTCGCGCTGACCGTCAGGCTCAATCCCAAGTACCGCATCAGCATCGATGCGATACGCGCGGTCAAGGTCGCCTATCAAACGCCGTCTGGGACCAACGCCTACATTCCCTTAAGCGAACTCGCCGATATCTCCCTCGATACGGGTGCTTCCTTCATCTATCGCGAACGCAGCCAGCGCTACATCCCAATCAAGTTCAGCGTCCGCGGCCGTGATCTCGGCGGCACTGTCGCGGAAGCCCAGGAGCGCGTCGCCGAGGCGGTGAAGCTGCCGAACGGTTACCAGATCCTCTGGGCCGGCGAGTTCGAAGACCTGCAAAATGCAAAGCAGCGGCTAATGGTCGTCATTCCGATCACGCTGTTCCTGATCCTGGTGCTGCTCTACGGGCTCTTTAATTCGCTGCGCGACAGCTTGCTGGCGCTTGCTGGAATTCCCTTTGCGATCGGCGGCGGCCTGATCGCGCTTTATCTCGCCGGGCTCGATTTCAGCGTTTCGGCGGCGATCGGCTTCATCTCGCTATTCGGAGTAGCCGTCATGGATGGGATTCTCAATATTACCTATTTCCGCGAGCTGCACGCCTCGGGCATGGATGTCGCCGAGGCGGTGTTCCGCGGCGCCGAGCAGCGCATGCGTCCGATGTTGATGACGGCCTTGTCAGCGGGAGTCGGACTTTTGCCGGCGGCGATTTCTCACGGGATCGGCAGCCAGGTGCAGCGTCCGTTGGCCACCGTCGTCGTGGGCGGTATGTTCATCGGGCCGCTGCTGCTCCTCGTTGTCGCTCCTGCGCTCCGAAGGATCTTTCTGGCGAGCGAAAGCTCGCACGCTCCCGATGACGAAAACGTACCAGATCCGGAAACGGGCTTGGAGACTTGATCGAGTTGTCCCGATGATCCGCGTCTTGAATGGATCGATCTGATGTCGCGCAACAATGCCAGTCGACGAAAGCAGATGGCGCGCGGCCTGCTGGCGGCGGCGCTTGCTGTGGCCGTGTCGGGCTGTGCGGTGGGGCCGAATTTCAACCCGGCGCCGGCACCCGACGTCGACGGTTACGTGCCCGGGAAACTCGCTTCACCGGCTCCCAGGCCAGGCGGACCTCGGGTTGCCGGTCAGCACTTTATCACCGGCGCGGATGTGTCGGCCCGCTGGTGGTCGGCGTTCAAATCCCCGCTGCTCAATGAGCTGGTCAAGCAGGCGGTCGATCATAATCCGAATCTGCAGGCCGCCGAGGCAGCGATCAAGGTCGCGCAATATAACGCGCTAGCGCAGCGCGGGTTGTGGTTTCCACAAATCACCGGCAATTCGACGTCCTCGAACATCCTGGTTGCCAATCCCGGCCAAGTGCCGCCTGTTCCGACGGAGGGAGAGCAGTCCCAATTTTCGCTCGTGACCAATCAGCTGACGGTGTCGTTCGTCCCGGATATCTGGGGCGCCAACATGCGCGCCGTCGAGAATTTGGATGCGTTGACCGAACAGCAGCTGTTCCAGCTCGAGGCCGCCTACCTGGCGCTGAGCAGCAATGTCGTGACGGCGGCCATCCAGGAAGCATCGCTGCGCGGCCAGATCGCGGCGACCCAGCGCATCATTGCGATCGAGCGTCGCCTGCTCGGAATTCTTAAGCGTCAGCACGATCTCGGCCAGGTCGCGCGAGCGGATGTGCTAGCGCAGGAGGCAGCGCTTGCAGCGGCCGAACAGCTGCTGCCGCCCCTTGAAAAGCAACTGGCCCTGCAACGCGACCTGCTGACAGCGCTTGCCGGGCAATTTGCGGCCAATGAAATCGCACAGAAGTTCGATCTCGCACATCTCAAGTTGCCGGCGAATCTGCCCATCAGCCTGCCCGGCAAGCTCGTGGATCAGAGGCCTGATGTGAGAGCGGCGGAAGCCAGCATGCATTCGGCGAGCGCTCTGGTCGGGGTGTCGATCGCAGCCCGGCTTCCAAACATCGTGCTCTCCGCCAACGGCGGATCTACCGCCTTTAACTGGGCACAGAGCTTCACACCCGGAACCGGATTCTACACGCTCGCGGCCAGCGCGACCGCGCCGATCTTCGACGGCTTTACCCTCTACAACAAGCAGAAGGCTGCTGAGGCGGCTCTGGAACAGGTGGAAGCCCAGTACCGCGCCACCGTCATCACGGCGTTCCAGAACGTCGCTGATGCCTTGCGAGCTCTGCAAGCAGATGCGCGCGCGATGCAGGCCGCGGTACACGCGGAAGAGACCGCAAAGGCGAGCCTCGATGTTGTCGAGAGCCAGGTGAATGCTGGTCAGGTCAATCAGCTCGCGGTGCTCAATGCCCAACAGACCTATCTGATCGCCTCCGTGATCCGCGTGCAATCGGAAGCCAACCGCCTTGCGGATACCGCAGCGCTCTTCATGGCGCTCGGCGGCGGCTGGCCGGTTACCTGCACGACACGCATTTGGCGGGAATGCGCAATGGGCCAGGACACGGCTACAAATCCAGAATCTGTTGCAAAGCCTGATTAAGCGAAGGCATTGCGGCGCATGCTCGCGCGTCGACGAGAGGGAGGTGGAACTGCCGTGAATCGAATGATGATTGCGACAACACTTTGTCTCGGCATGATTGTCACCGCATCGGCCGATGATCGAAGCCGACGTCGGGCTCCTGCGGAAAGATCAGACGGCCGGCCGATGTGCACGGTCGACGTCGTTAATTCCGAAGAGCTGCCGGGAGCGCCGATTTTCCAGAGTCTCGTAAGGACAAGGCTGCGGGTAACTCCGGCCGATCGACCGCCGTTCGAAACGACGGTCGAAAGGCTCATTCCTTGGCAGGTTCCTCCTCCTCGGCGAGGACAGAGGCTGAAGATACTCTGCGATCCGGCCGCATTCACCACTCTTCCTTTCCCATTCGGCTTCCTGCCATTCTAGATCCAGTGACGTGGGCACGGTGCAGCAGCAGGAAGGTGATTTACCAAACGACGATGGCGCAGAGTATTGCTAGGGGCAGCAGGACGATACCGAGCTGCGCCCACGTCCGATACCCGCCCGGATCCTTCGGCAAGATGAAGAGATTGATGGCAAGCCACACGCAAACGATGAAGCCGAGCGCCACGCGAACGAGATCGCTCGGGGTTTCGTACAGTGAAGAGAGGTGTTCAAGCTGAGGGCCGGCAACACGCGTGGTTATGATAATCAGAATGCCGATGAAAAGCGTTCGAACCACCACCCCAGCTAACCACACCGTTGTAGAAAGCTTAGCGTCAGGAAGCTTCTGGTTCGCCGTATTCACTGGCAGCTCACGCAGGCAATTTACACGTTTATCGACGCTCGCTTGAAATAATATCCTTCCTCCCGATCCGGAACAAGCGTCCGTTGGATTCGAGCACCGGAATCAACAGCTATCGCTCGGCCGAAGGGCCGAATCGGAGCCAGCACAAAGCGCAACCTGTCAAATGGGGTTCTTCCTTCGATTAAAAAAGTGGCTCGGACAGTATTTTTTGGTCAGAATGGACACGGATCGAAGTGGATCGAAGCCCGGTGAATACCGTGACGGCGCCATTGCTCAGCGTTATGGCCGCCAGGCTCTGCCTGTGCCGAGGAGGGATGCCAGTGATGACCATCCTCGCGAAACTAACCCGGCAAGTGTCGTGTGGAGGTTCCTCACACCTAAGGACTGACACGCATCGACCGGTTCATGCATCCGAACTCCCGTTTTTTCAATTTTATGCTGAGGCGAGTCCCTGTCTTTTGACCGTTGCCCGGCGGCGCCGATCTTCATGGCAAATTGAAAATGTTGTTCTTGGGCGCCAACCCCTCCCAAATGAAGGATGATCGAATGATCCGAGAATTCTCGATACCATCAACTATCTTGGCGACAATCGTCATTCTCTCGACTGAACCGGCACTCTCGCAAAGTTCAATTGGTGGACCCAACAAGCAGAATTCGTTGGGTGGACCAGCAACCCAAAAGTCTCTCGTCCTTCCGCCCCGCAGCGGTGGAATATCGCCGCCTAAATTAGCGCAGGTGAAAGTTCATTCGGGCGATAACGGGCCCGCACGAAAGGGCCATTAGGCGTTTTTCTATATGCACTTCAAATAAACCACATAGTCGGGAAGGCTGCTGGTTATTGCCCAGACCTCAGTATTAAATTTGGCTTCGCCAGCAACCTGGCTCTTGCCGCAATGGGGTTTTGCAATTCGTTTTGCCAAACGAACGCGATCTTCATCTACCTCCGGGTTGTAACCGATATCTGGGGTATTTCGAACATGAACAGCAAGGTCATAGGACTTCCCGGGGCCAGCCGGCTCCATATAGGATAGACCTCGGGGCTGAACGCAGCCTGCTAGCAGGACTGCCCCACCGAGGATGGCCATGCCTCTTCTTGAGGAGTATCCCAGCATAAGGTGATTGTCCCATGGGTGGCTATCGAGCCCAGATACCATTTTTTGTACGCCATTAGGCAGAATTCCTGCATCGCCTACCTTTGATTGCATTGCGTGAATTTTGGCCTTGTCCGAACTGGCGTATCGGGCGGATCGATTCTGGCTTTCCCAGGCCCATGGGTTGGCCATCACATGGACTCGGAGCGCGACATCTCATCTTCCCAAGCTACCGCGGAGATCAAGCGCGTTTCCGGAGCATCCATTTCCCAAAGCCGGATTCGAGTGCCGTGGATTTCGAGCGTGTCGCCATCGACGATGCCGGCTTGACCGGTGAGATCGTCGCCCGCGAAGGCGAGCGTAGAGATTGGCACAAGGGCGCAAATCGCAATGCAGAGGAAGCTACGCATGGACAAGAGAGAGCGTGTTTCCGGCCTGCTCCGAGCCGCAAATCCTAGCCGCATTGTGTTCGTCCGCAGGTAGCCGAGGTTTCCTCACCGCACTCGAATATTCCGTCAATAGGTCCTGGAGGCCGAAATGGCTTGGCGTCTTACGCGTGCTAGATCGTATCGGGCCTTGACAGGCGCGGCATCAGCGCTGGTTCTCTGTGGCATTGCGATCTTCGCTGCCGCACGCCACTTCGCCGTCTGAAGAAAAAACCCCGCCGGAGGCAGCCAGCGGGGTTTCTCTCTGCAAGGATCGTGCGCGCCGCTGAGAACGGCACCACCGAAAGAGAATAGCGGGAAATGTTAAACGTCTATTGCTGAGCTGGCGGTACCAAGTGTCGCACCTTTGTAAGCTTCCTGTAAGGAAAGCCAACGCGGCGTTTTCTACGGAACAAGCGAAATTCGGGGCGCTATGAGTTGTTCTCGTTGTTGTAGCTGAGCGCGTTTCGCTTCTGCACCTATCAGAGAATCAACAATTTCAACCGGCCTATACCCAAACGAACTCTTCAGAGATGTTTGCTGTCGGCGTTTGCTATCCTCGGGGTGGTGGACGCAAAGGCGGAAGGCTGTCCGACCGCCAAGGACGAAATCGCGACAGACCGGCCGGATGTAACGAACTCCAGCATCGTTGTACCCGTTGGCAGCTTCCGGAGCGAGAACGGTGTGAATTTCAGAGGTCAGGACAGCGGCCAAATCATGATGGCACAAATACCCGATGGCGTTTGGGAATAGCTGTCTGGAAGTATTGATGGACGTGCCAACGAACTTCGCCACCGCTCGAGGGCCGGGAAGTTCGGGGTTTACGGACGTGACCCCGGCTATAAAGTGGCAGGTCAGTCCGATTCCGGGGAAAATGGTGGCTGGAGTGGCGCTACCAACTGGGGCCGTCAACATAGCTGGTCCAGGTGCGCAGCCCTATCTGCAAATGCCATGGTCGTGGGAACTTCGTGACAGTTGGGGCCTGAGTGGAATGCTGACTGAGTTCTTCCGCCCCTCTGAGCTAACAACTAGGCGCATCACGGAAACCACCTTTGTGATCGAAAGAAAGTGACCGATAAAGCAAGCTTGTTTTTGGAGTACGTTGGCGACCACCCTGAGAACTCAAGTCCGAGCCAGCTTTTCAATTCGGGCGGATTGTACCACCTGAGCCCAACGCAGCAGGTCGATTTCCACGTCGCGTTTAGGCTCAATCACAATGCTCCGAGCTACATTGTTGGCGTCGGGTATTCATTCCGGGTTGATGGCCTGTTCGCGGACAAGCCAAGATGAAATGGTATGAGCCGGGTCGAAGAAATATGGATTGCGTTAGACCAAACTTTTCCTTAGCGACCGCGATCATGGTGGTGAGCTTGTTTCAAAGCATGCCCACCTTGGCCCAAACCGCACAGGATTGGACCAACTGTTTAGCTGGAGACCTCAGCACTCCAGATCTCCCCGTCGAAGGATGCACAGCCGTCATTAGAACTGGCGAGCAAGTTCTCCGAAGGCTCGCCGTAGCGTATAACAATCGAGGTGTAGCCTATCGAGTGAAGGCAAATTACGCACAAGCTATCGATGACTTCAACGAAGCCATCAGACTCGTGCCCAACTACGCGAATGCCTTTAATAATAGGGGCGTAGCTTATAGGAATATGGGTGACTTAGATCGTGCGGTAGCTGACTATGATCAAGCTATTCTTATCAAGCCAGACTACGTCGCAGCCTTCTATAATCGCGGGCTCGCTCTCGCCGACAAAAAACAATACGCGAAGGCCATCTCGGACTTTACGGCTGTGTTGCGCGTTGATCCGAACAACCCAACCGTCCTTTACAGGCGCGGCACAATTTATTTGAACAGCGGTGATATTGAGGCTGGCAACGCCGATCTGGCGGAAGCAAAAGCGATCAAACCTGATATTGCCGAAGACATTCGTCGGGGAGGACCGTGAACTACAAACGTTCAAAATTGCGTGTGTAGACGGGTGGCGACTACTGATACCGGCCCTCTGTCTCGATTGTAGGCTGGATTGGTGATGAACTGGTAATCGAAAGTAAGCTGCCAAGTAAAAAGGGGTAGGCTGTAATACGCCTCCAAGATCTTCTCAGGACCCGGGTGAGGGAGTTCTCCATCTCCTATCAAGGCGGTAAGTCCGCCTGCGGCCAAATAAGCCTGATGAGCCTTCGATATTGTGTTGAGAATACCGGCAATCGCTAAAGTGTCGTTGGGTCGGCCCCAGAATTTTCCAGATATCGAGGCGCCGCCTGCCAAAGTTGCGTCGTCATCGGTGAATGCATAGGCTTCAAGCTGGCCCGGGGTGTACCCTGCACGCGCAAACACGCCGAGCCCCGGAAAAATCTGCTGCTCCAAATTTGCCGAAATTCCCGTTTTGCTCGTATAAGTTCGTACCAACGCAAGATCTGTTGGAGCGCCGGTCGAGGCAGCTAGTTGAACCGCGTCCGTAAAGTTTCCCATCCGAGCACGTGTCAGATACCCGGTAACCAAGACTTTGCCCGGTTGACCCCATAGCTCGTAACGACGCTCGACTTCGCCCACCATCTGAAACTGACCGAAGGTTGGGTCTAGATCGGTGCTATTCGGGACAACCGGGCCATCGAAGACGCCCGCCCGAAGTGTCCATTGGCCGGTGTACCATTCGATAGCAGAACCGTAAGTGAAGGCCCAAGCGTCGGCCGCGTAGTCGAAGGTTCCAGTGTTGACTAGGGTCCAATTTAAAAAGTCCCCGCGCGCATCATTCGCGTATTTGTTTTTGTCGAAAATGTCCACGACGCTGAACTTGCCAACCGTAATTACCATTCGGTCGGCGGTCTGAGTGCCTGCAAATTGATTGAACCCCGCATCGACTTTCTGACTATCGCCGCCAAGGTCGATGGTTTGTCGGAGGAATGCTCGCGGTACCCGTGCGTATGGATAAGCGGAACCGACCTTGTAGGCTTCTGCGCTGGGAAACCCGGCGACGCCAAATGTACCGCTAAGCCCGAAGCCTTGATCGATCTCGGGGTCGATCCAAATCTCCGCGCCCGTCCAAGGACGAAAACCAAGATACAAATCGACATCTAATGTTTCACGTCCGGCATTCGGGGCAAGGCTATTTTGCCCGCTGTAGGGAGCACGAAACGGAAGGGCGTATTGGCCGACTAAAGTCGTTTGGCCGTGGATACTAAAGTTGTCGGTATCCAGCGGCGGGACACCCTTGGTGAAGACATCGCTCTTCGACAAATCCGCACCAAGCTGATAGTTCACACCAAGCCGGAGACTTTGCATTGAGAGGTCAGAGGTGAACGCTTGACCCGATAACGGAAAACTCTTCTGTCGATTTCCAAATTCGGTTGTGAGAAATTCGAGTTTGGCGGTCCAGTTCTGCGCGATTGGGACTTCGACACCGACACCTGCTGTCCAGCCCCATCGCCACAGAAGAGCCGCATCTGTTGCGCCTGTGGCAACGTTACCTTCCGCCGGCATCCCAGTGAGTTGCGTTCGCTCTAGTTTGTCGTATGTCCAAGCGATACCGCCGGTCCCATAAACCAACCAATGATCGAAAGCATAGCCAAAGCGGCCGCGTAAAGTTCCGAAATCCAGCACGGTATCGGAATAGCTTGCCTGTCCGCTTGGCGTTGAAGAAATCGTTTGGCTGCCGGCAATCGTGTTCGGGGTTGAGAAGTCCATTTCAACGCCCAACAGGAAACGCGAAGGAAGCATGCGGTTGTAACCGAATTGCAACCCAGCGAAATAACTGCCGGTGCCCTTGAAGGCGTCGTAAGAATTGAAGAGATCAATCGAACCATTCAAGGGCGCCGCGCCACCTCCTTGCGTAGCAGTCCAATTGGACGCGCCGGTCGCGTATCCAAGATGGCCGCCCAGATAAAATCCGGTCCAGTCTGGAGATGCGGGCACAGGCAAAGCTTTTACGGGCATCGTCCCTAGGTCGGCTGCTGCCGCCGGACGAACCAAAAGGAACGCGAAAAACGCGATAGCTCCTGTTAGAAATGCATGCCTCATTTCGCGTCCCAAACGGCATCCCAATACTCGTGAGTCAAGCCCGGTTGGCAAGTACAATGGCTGTCTTCCCACGCGTATGTGACAGGTTTGCAACAATATCCAAACCGAGACGATTGGGTCAAAGTGTGGGTGGAAGCCCACTCGGCACCGTTGCCGTCCGGATGCGCTCGATGTCCGGTCCGGGTCTTGGCCGTGTAAAAACACCTTCCCGGGGAAGTCAGTGAGAAGCCAGGACCGGCTCGGTCTCAGGCCGCGATGGCGGCGATCAGCGGCTTGGCCCCGACGATGTTCATGACCCGCGTTAGGTTATAGGCCAGAACCGAGAGAGCCATCTCGGCGGCTACTTTTG
>Ga0210403_10001854_pt1 | contig 19607 bp, 17 predicted proteins | sample IncBWC19MmetaG_FD_150863 | JGI IMG/M metagenome (GOLD analysis project Ga0210403, IMG submission 150863) | Forest soil microbial communities from Barre Woods Harvard Forest LTER site, Petersham, Massachusetts, United States - Inc-BW-C-19-M | ecosystem: Environmental > Terrestrial > Soil >... | reverse complement strand
CGCACGGTCAGCCGCCGGCGCGCTCGCCGCGAAGCCCTCACTCATGGCCGGTCCCCGCATCTAGACCCCCTTTGATGGATACCAGTTGCTCGACGGGCTCAATTGCGCTCGAAATCAATGAAGCAGGTCTTTCAGGAGACGCGAAGGCCTCTGCATCCCGGGTCACCGGCTCCAATTCGTCGACCCTGCGCCACAGCGACCCGATCTGAGAATCGGATGTATGCGGTTCCTCCGTTTTTCTCCAGGAGCCGACTTCTGCGTGCAACGCGTCGCGCACGGCCCGGTAAAATTCTGTCTTGTATGCGGCCCTGAAAATGATGCATAGGTCGTTACTGTCGGTCCAGTTGCGCTTCGGCCCGAGTTGCATACGCACACGCTCATAAAACACGGTGCCCGGCAACGGATACGAGAACGAAATGCCGATGTCGTCCGGACGGGTTTCACGAACGAATTCGATGGTCTGCTGAAGTTCAGTCCAGGTTTCTCCGGGATAGCCGAACTGCAGAAAATAGCAGGCGCGAATGCCGGCTTCTTTCAGACGGCGACGCGCAGCAATGACAGCGGGAAGGCTCAATCCCTTGTCCATCGCGTCCAGCACGGCCTGCGATCCGGATTCGACTCCCATCCACACTTCGGCGCATCCCGCGGTCGTAAGATCCTTGACGGTTTGCTCGCTCATCAGGTCGGCACGGGACTGTATTTTGAAAGGAACAACTGCATCTTTCTTGGTAACTTCCGCCGCAAAGTCCCGCACCCAATGGTGGTTCAAAGCGAAAACATCGTCGCCGAACCAGATATGGTCGACTCCGCCATTCGACTTCAGCATCTTCATCTCTTCTGCGACCGTCGCAGCTGGACGCAAATGGAAGGTGTTTCCAGAGATCGGTTTTGCGCACCAGTTGCAGTGATAAGGGCACCCGCGACTGGACACCATATTCGTCGAAAAATATCCGTGAGCTTTCATCCATGCGGAGCGGTATGGCTCGAGATCGACTAGATCGCGCGCTGGAAAGGGAAGCTCCGACCATGCGGGATTTTTTGACAGCCGTTGCGGGCTTCGAATGGGATTTCGATGCTCATCCAGCCTTACAAGACCGGCGATTTCCTGCACCTCCTCACCGCGCAGTATGGAAGTGCACAGCTGCCTTAGAGTTTGCTCGGCTTCTCCGCAAAGCACATAGTCGAAGCCGTTCTCAAGAAACAGAACAGGATTGTCAGTTGAATCGGAACCGTGCGCGACGGCGATAGCGCCTATCGCGCGCGCCGCTTTTGCAATCTCCCAGGCGACCTCTCTCATACGGGTCAGGCACATTTTTGAAAGAAAATTGAAATCGTCCTCATAGACCACGACAATTTCCGGCCGATGCTCCGCCAGCATAGCCGGGAGCTTTGCCGCCGGCTCTTCAAGCATGGAATCGAACGCAACGACGGAGATCCCCGTTTCCCGGAGCGCTGTCGCGGCATAGAGCGTGCCGAGCGGCATGTATTGGCTGCATCTTGCGCAGTTGTTTCGTGTCGTACGGAAGATGATAGGAATGTGTCACTAATACTTGTGCCAAGGGGCACCTCGGAACACTGCTCACCGGACTGCTACCGGCGTGCGGGCCAGGGGGATTGAAATAACTGGCGCATTCCGCTTATGGAATCCAGCCTAGCCCCGTGCGATCAGGAGGTTGTCGCGGAATTGTCAACTCAATGTCATCCCTTATCCATGAGCGACTGCACAGAATTCAGTAGGTCCGTTGGGAGTTGGAGAAATGGCCGAGTTGATCGCGTTTCGTGGCAAGATATCGAGCGGAGTGAAGACTGCCCGGGACGTCCGCGCTCAGGCGCTCGACAATCTCAATTCCCGAAGCCCGGACGGCATCGATCTTGTCCGGATTGTTCGTCATCAATCGGAGCGAACGGATGCCGAGGAACCGGCAAATCGCGACAGAGAGCGCATAATCGCGCAAGTCGACCGCATGTCCCAGGCGGAGATTCGCTTCGATGGTGTCGAGCCCCTGGTCCTGAAGCTCATACGCGCGCACCTTCTCCATCAACCCGATGCCCCGGCCTTCCTGTTGCTCATAGAGCAACAGCCCAACTCCTTCTTCGGCGATTGCGGCCAAGGCCAAGTGAAGCTGGTCGTGACAATCGCACCGCAGAGAATGAAAAACCTCTCCTGTCGTGCATTGAGAATGAATGCGGGCTATGGGCGGGGAGCTGTGGATATCCCCTAGGAGCAAAGCCAGTCCGGTTTCCGGAGGTTTTTTCCTCGTTTTATCGGGGGTGCGGATAGCTTCGAATGCCAAAAGACGGAAGACTGCCCAGGACGTTGGGAAGCTCACGTCTGCAATCTGTTTTAGCGTCATCAACGGGGGCAATCTCCTCCCATGCCGTTCCTTCACTCAGGAATGTCGTTTTCCATCCATTTCGTGTGTGAAGCGTATCGCACCGCCTTCGGATATGTGTCGCCAGAATGTCTCGACCTCGTCATTCAATTGTTCAGTCTCCGGGCGGTTCGGCGGAACTGATAGAGGACATGATCCCCAAGGATCGCCAGCGGGCGAGCAAGGACCCGGTCAAGCGCCTCCATGGTTGCGAGCAAGCGCGGCTGTTGCGAAATCCACGGCTCAGCGGCGCTGGGTGGCACGGTTATACCGATGCCGAGACGCTTCTCCAGCACAAACCATGTCGCAAACGCGCGTAGCAACGCCGCACGGCGGTGGTAGACGACGCGAAATTCGCGTGTGGCAAGGCGTGCCGGCATCTCGCCGCGCCTGAAGCGCCGCAACGCGGCGTGCGGCCGGCCCCGTAGTGCTTCTGTCAGCATCTCTCCGGGACAGAATGTTCCGAACAGCACTAACATCGCAGGGGCCCCCGGCTTGAGTAAGAGCGCAAGCCCACGTGCTACCGGCTCCAAGTCGGTTACACAATTGAGTGGCGCAAAATTTGAGAACGCGCCGTCGAACAACGCTTTGCCACCAGAAAGATGAGCTTTGGCGAAAGCCTCCATCTCCTCTGCAGCGGCCTCTTCCGCCTGGGAGCCAAGCGGCGTCAGCTTGGACCTTGCCAAGGACACCATAGCCGGTGAAGGATCGGTCAGGAGCACTTGAAATCCGCATCTTGCCAGAAACGACGCGTCCTCGCCGGTGCCGCCGCCCAATTCCAGGATATGGCCTTTCGCGGGAAACTCCCGCAGCAGCACCGTGCGCACAGCACGACGCTGCGCTGCCACGCTGGACCATGCGCCGAAACGCAGGTCGAAAGACGGCGCGATTGCGTCGAAAGCGAGAGCGGCGGGACGCAACGGGAGCGTCATGGCGCAAGCCGGTTCAAGCGCCTCCGCCAAGCGCGCGACTCCCATGTGTAACGAACCCCCTCCACGATATGAAAGCGAAGACGGAGAAAGATGAAGCCGAGCTGCATCCAATATCGGCCGATCCGCACCGATAAAGTCTCGTTCGGGAGCGCCCGTATTACTGCGGGAGGCAAACGTGAAGGCAACAATGATTGCCGAAGCGACCGCTTCGCCGGAACGCCCGCGGACTCAAGCTCCTTTTGCAGCAGAAGGTACAGTTTGCTGCCCGGAAATCTATCAACGACCTTACGGTGCCCATAAATCTCAACCCAGAGCCGCGCAGCCCGGGGAAGTCTTCGAAACGTCCAATCTGTCAATGCTTCTGGAGCGAAATCACCAAACACTCGCGTGATCAGCAGCGTTACAACTCCGAGACCCAGGCATGCCCGCAGATTTCCTTCCGCTGTCCGTTGAACTTCATTCCAGAAGGCACTGTCATCGCTGCGGGTGAGCACGTGGCGGCGGAACTCCAACAGGTGCGCGGCGCGCGAAAACTCGCTGCATACGTTTTTGTAGGCGTGGATCGCGTGACCCAAAAACAAATCGACGGGTGAAAGCACCGGCATAGCAATACCGCACAACTCGCGCCATTCCCGGCGTTCCAGCAATGACGGCCGGCCCGGCGCTGGGGACTCAACATGCAATTCCACCGACCGGTAAGGCAAATCCCTGTATAAATCCTCCAAAGCAAAGCCTGGTGTGTTGTTTATCTTGTACTCCCAGCTCCTGCCGTTCGAGGCGTACAGCCGGTAGCCTCTGCGCTCCAGAATTCTTCGCGCCTCCGCCGCGCCCTCTTCCGCAACGAGAAAATCCAGATCGAACTGGGACCGCAGTTCCGGTTTCGGCACCGCAACGGGCCAGAGCGACAATCCTTTCAGCTTCGCGTAGCAGAGACGAGCTTCCTGAAACTTCCGTTGGATCGCTATCGATTCGGCGATCATGCCGCGTGTCCGCCCGATGTTGTCGTTCAGGTTCTGCCGCAGGCTTGTCAATACATAAGGAGGCAATACGTCGCAGCGCCGCACCTCAACCATCCGATCGAGAAAGTAGAGCGCCAGCCCGCTGATATGCAGCCAGCGCAGCAGGTTTCGCCACTCTCTTACGGAAAGATTCCAAAGCAGGGAGCACTGCTCAGGCAACGGGTCGCGAAAGGTCAAAAGCACACCCTCGCGCAGGATTTCTTCACCGCGCAACTGTGTAGAGGCTTTTTTTACATTTAGCGCGGATGCCATCGCATACTGTTTCCAGATTGGCTCGATCCGCCGACGAAGAACCGATGGTGTATTTAAATTGGAAACCGAGGCTTCTTGTGAGCCTCCCTGGCCGGAAAGCACTGGCAATGCCATATCATCTCCTCTCGCGGCTCCTTTTCACCCACAGCCGAGAACACGATCTGTCCTGAGAGCGTAGCTGACTGTGGAACTGCGCTTTGTCATGTTGGTGTAACACGATTGTCACTGCTTTGTTCAACCCACTTACGCTGCCTGAAGCACTTTCAGGGACTGATCGGCACTCGCTGAACCGCGTCGACCTTGCCCACTCTGCATGACAATCGAGTTACAAAGAGAAGACTCGAGAGAGACACATGGGTCGACACGAACCGCTATGGTGGCAGCTATACGGTTAGGTTACCTTGTGAATGGACCTGGAAACCGAACGAATTCGCTGAAGACAGCGGACCTGCGGGGCGGAGAGGCCACAATGCACGCCTCGATGGAGATAAATCAGTGAAGCCTTTTCATCAAATCCAGACGCGTGATCTGACCCCGCATTCCTTGCGGGATGCGATTGACTCAAGGAGCTATGCGCTCGTTCGAGGAGTATTGCCTCAAGACGATCTTACTCAATTGCTCGGCGAGATCACGCAAATAATGGCCGACGCGGACTGGCTCCTGCCAGGCCATGATCCGGTTGAGCGCATCGCCAATGTTGGCGCTGCTTGCGGCGACCCCGATCCGGTGTTCAAGCGGACCTATCAGGAGATCTTCAATCTGGAGGCATTTCACGCTTTGCCGCATCACCCGGCCCTGCGACAGATGATGACAATGCTCGTGGGAGAGCAGCTTCTGATTCACCCAAAACCGATTGGCCGGTTGATCTTCCCTAATTGCGAACGGCTGACGGTTCACGCCCATCAGGATTACCGGTTCATGGGTGGAGACCCGGAATGCTTTACTGTGTGGATTCCGCTTCACGACTGCCCGGTCGAAGTGGGTCCATTACAGATACTCGAAGGCTCTCATCATTTTGGCTATCAGAACCATGTAGACGCAAATCTTCATGTCCCGGAAATCCCCCGGGGCACGATGGTGGGATACGATTGGGTTGGTGGCCGCATCAACGCGGGCGATGTGCTTGTCTTCCACGGTCTCACCGTGCATGCGGCATCCCCGAACCTATCGAACCAGCTGCGCATTTCGCTTGATTGCCGATTTCAGGATTATCGACGGGCCTTCAATCCCGCGAACTTGGCTTTTGGAGGAGAATCCGGCAAGTCCTGGGAAAAGACCTATGCCCATTGGCGTTCCGACGATCTTAAATACTACTGGAAGCGGATCCCTCTGCTACTCAAGCCTTCCAAATCCGAATTGGAACAGCTCTCGCAGATCGCAGATTCTCCCTACATGCAGGCCAAGTACGCCAGGATTCTAAGTCAGCTCGACTAGCGTTGTGCTCGACGACGTGGACATTTACGATTCTTCGTTGACCGCGCAACTGAGAGCCGGGAGGGCCATTTGGAAGACCTAGGCATTTGAGTGTAAGGCATTTTCTACGCGGGCTGGGCTCGATGTCGTCCGCAATGCCTATGACAATCAATTGACAAAGATCAGACGATCCAGAGACACGTTGTGGATAGCACAATTGTTATGGTGGCTGCTATGCAGGATACGAAAACTCGTTCCTCTCTTTCCCAAATGATCCGGTTCACAAGGGTCATCGTCTTCGTTTTGGCCGTGCTCAGTACCGCGCGATATGGAACAGCGCAAAACATTCCGCTGCTGTCGGGAGGCGTGGGTTTCTTTACCGCCACAAACGGAGGCGACACGACGTATCAGCCGCATATCGAGCCGCTGATTGCCGCGCCTATCACCAATCACTTCCTCGTCGAGTCGCGAGGCATACTCCTTGAGAACTTTGTCCCAAGTTCCACTGGGTACGATCACAATCACGTCGCAAGTTTGATCTATCTGCAGGGCGATTACCTCGCTTCGCCACGCGTCACCGTCGTTGGCGGCAGCTTCCTGATTCCGTTCAATACCTATAACGACCGCCTGTCTCCAATCTGGATTGAGAATTTCCAGGATGGGCCGATCATTGCCAGCCTCGGCACGTTGAACACAGGCACCGGTGTCGGTGGCATGCTGAGCGGGGCGGCCATCTCCAGCAGCAAATACACCCTCAGTTACAATGCCTGGTTTTCCGCCCGGAGCGGAAACAAGCAGTTCAATTCTGAGCGCTCCTCCGGCGGGCGTGCAAGCCTGTACCTGCCGGAGCCCGGTCTGGAAATCGGTTTTTCATATGACCGCTCGTTGCAAGGAACTCAGGAGAACTTCTACGGCACGCATGTCTGGTGGGAACCGCCGGACACAGGTTTTCGCCTGCGCTCCGAGTACGCCCATGGCCAGCATGCGCAGGGCTACTGGGTTGAAGCCGATTACCGCACGCTGGCGTTTGGCGGGCCGGACAGCTGGCTTGGCCGCTTCGAGCCGGTGTTCCGAATCCAGCAAACATTCCGCATCGACAAGCTCGCCAGCGACGGCGTTCCCTCGGTGAACACACAGCGCGCTGATTTCGGGCTCGACTATAACCTCCCGCACAACGTCCGGATTCTTACCAGCTACGCGCGGCAGTTCTCGTCCACGGGCAATGTAAACGTCTGGGAAACAGGAATTGTCTATCGCTTCCTCTTTCCAACCTGGAAAGGCAACGCGCAATGAGCTGGACGCTGCTCTGATCGGGACTCTACCTGAGAGTGGCCGTTCCCCACTCTCGCCGTTGTCCACAAAAGGCTCGACGCTATAAGCCGCGCCCAGCTCGGGAGAACGGATACACCCGATCGATTGTCAGCTTACAAATCCGGCAGGGACCGCTCATCCGCTGAGAGCTGCCCGGAGCGTTCTTCGATCAGGCAACCCTCCTGAAGCCGAAATACGCGATCAGTGAACACCCGGTTGTGAACTCGGTGCGTAACCAGCAAAACGGTCATTCCAGAGGCGCTCAGGTTCTCAAGCACCCGCCGTTCGTTCTCCTCGTCCAGCGCCGAGGTTGCTTCATCCAAAAGGAGCAGCTGACCACCGCGCAGGATGGCACGCGCCAGGCCCAGCCGCTGTCGCTCTCCTCCCGAGAACAAAGCGCCGTTATCGCCGACGCTCGTCTCAAGCTCCAAAGGCTGTCCGACAACAAATTCGTCCAGCTTGGCCATTGCGAGGGCCCTCATCAGTTCTTCATCGCTTTTCTCCGGGAGCCCGAAAAGCAAGTTGTTCCGAATCGAATCGTCCAAAAGCGGAACCTCCTGCGGCACATACGCAATGCTGGAGCGATCGACGCGCACAACCCCGGTTACGGGCTGGCACACTCCGGCGATCAGATTCAGGAGAGAACTCTTGCCAATCCCGGAAGCTCCGTGAAGCACGACCGTCTCGCCCTTACGCAGAGAAAGGTCCACGTTTCGCAGGATCGGAGCACCTTTTCGGAACGAAAAGCTCACTTGCTGGAGATCCACGGTGAGATCTGCCTCCGGCAGCCGCACTGGCAACTCTGGTGTATGGTGTGCGCGGCATTCCTTCAGCTCGGAGTCCACGATCCGGACGTTTTCGTAAGAGCTCTCCATCTGGCCGGCGATGAACGATATCTCGCTTATAAGGGGAAGCATGCGACGGGACAGCACAAAGTAGAAAGCCAGGAGCGATAACAACTGACGCGCATCCCCTTGCCGCAATTGAACCGCGATAATAATGCATAGGAACAGCAGCACAGCGCCCTGGTCGGCGACAATTCGCGTGACCCGCGGAAGGAAGAGCACATGCAGATTGCTTATGGCCAGCCGTTCCGCCCGCAGGCGAATCCGATCGCGAAAAAAAGCCTGGTTCCGGTAAGTGCGAATCTCCTTTCCAGACGAGAGCATATCGGCCAGATCCCGTTGCAGCGCGCGCTGAGACTTCTCACGGCTCGATGCGGCCTTTTGCAGCTTTGCGCGGATGAGAAACCGGTGCACGCCATAAAATGCGGCGAGCGCGCCACCAAAGCCAAGTGCCGCTAACGGGCTTTGGTAGACGATGGCGGTGGCCATAATCGCGACGATCACCACCGCCGCGGTCATCTCAATGCACCGGTGATAGAAGTCGGCAGCTTCTCGCGCTGTGTGGAGCGTGTGGTTCGAGAGTTCACTGCGGTTACACTCGACGAACCGGCCCCACTGCATCTCGCTATAGCCCTGGGTCAGCCGAAGAAGGAAATCTGTATAGATATTCTGTATCTGGCGGACGACCGAGTGCTCCGAAAACAGATCTATCAAGGCCCGAAAAAATACCAAGACCACCGTGATCAACGCGGCCGGCAGTGTCGTTTTCGGCGTCCCCCAGAGGAGATACGCTGGCGAGCGTCCCTGCAGTAGCAGGAACAATAGGTACATTGAGGCTGCCACCAGCAGATCGCAGATACCAACGGCGATCCTTTCCATTGTGAGCCACACACACACAATGCGTTGCCTATTCCCCAGCAGGCCGATCGCGATGCGAAACTTGCTGGCGCCTCGCGAGGCATCTTCGGTCTCCACTTCATCGATAGGACACATAGGCGTTCGCATCGACATGACTTGACGCTACCAATATGCGCGCTCTTGAGTTGTCAGGGTTAGGTCGTTGAAATGTCAGCAGAGTGTCATGGAGGTGGGCCCCATTTGCCCTGCATCCACGGCGATTCCGCTCGCGGCGGATGCAATCTCCCATTTCAGCGCCAGCAACACCGCCGTCAAAGTAACGGCGTACCAGGCGCAGCAATGCTCAGGAAGAAGACATTATTGTGACAACTTATCTGCGAAGGAGACGTACGATGACACTCGGCGCTCGGCCGGAAATCATGCCATGAGACGCATCTCGATCTCGCGACAAGGTAACGAGCTATCGCGGACACCAATCGACCGCCACCCCACACTGCCAAGCACCGGGACGACGGAGGCGGCTCTCATTGAAGAGAAATCGCCAACGGCAGAGGCTGCTGTCCCGTATCGCTTGCTGAGACAATCTGATGACAAACTTCAGACGCCTCCATGACATGCCGAGGGAATCGTGGCCTTAACCTCAAGCCGAACCAAGGAGAAATAATGAAGGGATTCAAACGAATGACGATGGCACTGGGATGCATCGTGCTTGGCGCAACGGCGGCCGTCTGCCAGCAGTCGAGCAATACGGTACGGCAGAGTCGCCCCCACGCAGCTGGGAAAGCGGTGCATACCTCCAATCCCGATCGAGGACAGCAGGTGTTCAATCAGAACTGCTCCCGCTGCCACAACGCGCCGGAAGGATTCTCGGCCAACATATCCAGCACCATCGCCATGCACATGCGCGTCCGCGCCGGGCTCAGCGAGGCGGACTATCAAGCGTTGCGGCGGTTTCTCAATCCATAGCGGACACGATATTGAAGGGGGGGGATGAAAAAGAGGCTCATGGTGCTGGTTCTGTTTGCCGGAGTGCTGACCACACCGGCGTTTTCTGCTCCCGCGGCCCGGGCCCAGGCTGCGCCCCAAAGAATCGAGATCACGGCTAAGCGATTCGAATTTTTGCCTGGTGAGATCACCCTGAAAGAGGGGCAGCCGGTGATAGTGGTGCTGAAGAGCGAGGATGTCGCGCACGGGCTCCGCATTCGTAATCTCAATTTTAACCTCAAGGTCAAAGCGGGCGGCACCGCGGAGTTACAGTTTACTCCAGACAAAGTTGGCGATTTCGTCGGCCAGTGTTCCGTATTCTGTGGTTCCGGCCACGGTTCGATGAAAATCAAGGTGCATGTGGTGGCCTAGCGTTGCGGCGGCCTGTTCATTGCGGCGGCTGCAATTTTCCAGATTGGCTGGGCGAGATAGGGCCTTTCCTAATTCTGACAATCCAATGACAATCCTCTGACAACTCCACAAATGACAATCGCTAGAGTGCAATCAAGTCGTTCTTTTACGCGTCGTCGGCATGCGTTTACAACGTGAAGAAATAGGCCGCACTGGATGCAATCGCCCTCAAGGAATCCGACGCCTATCCTGCTTTGCCCGAGGATGGCTATCGTTGGGAGAAGCTGTTCAGCGAGCGAATGTGCCGCCACTTCGAGGAAGACCTCGGCCTGACCTGCCGCATGGCCCGCTACCACAATGTCTATGGCCCCTACGGAACCTGGACCGGAGGACGCGAAAAGGCTCCGGCAGCGATCTGTCGCAAGGTCAAAAAACACAGGAGTTTACGAAATCAATATCTGGTGAGACGGTCGGCAGACGCGCAGCTTCATGTTTATCGACGACTGCATAGAAGGAACGCACAGGATCATGAACAGCGATATCGCCGAGCCCATCAATCTCGGTTCGAGCGAGCTTGTCACCATCAACCAGCTGGTCGATATCGTGGAAGAATTCGCGGGTATTCAACCAAAGCGCACCTACGATCTAAACGCTCCCAAAGGCGTAAACGGTCGCAATAGCGATAACTCGATGATCCTGGACCGCCTTGGATGGGAGCCCCCCATCCGGCTTCGCGATGGGCTGGTGGCAACCTACCGCTGGATAGAAAGGCAGATGGCTGAAGGGCCAGTCAGCCAGGATTTCGAGTTACAGGAGGCGCTCCCTGGCTGACGCGCAGTCAACGTTCATACTGGCACAAGCGAGGTTATTGAATGACTGTAAACTCTCCATTCACTGATATTCAAAGCGCTGTCGAGGAGATTCGCGCCGGACGCATGGTAGTCATCGTCGACGACGAAGACCGCGAAAACGAGGGCGACCTCGCCACAGCTGCGGAAAAGATAACTCCGGAGGCGATAAATTTTATGGCCAAATACGGGCGCGGGCTCATTTGTCTCACCATGACGCCGGAACGCCTCGATTATCTTGGCCTGCAGCCAATGACCGCGCGGAACACAGCTCGCTTTGGCACCGCGTTTACTGAGTCGATCGACGCACTGGGGCGCGGCGTGACCACGGGGATCTCTGCCTACGATCGCGCTGAGACGATCCTGTGCGCCATCGATCCGGAGACTCGTCCCTCCGACTTAGCCCGCCCCGGTCATGTGTTCCCCCTGCGGGCGCAAAAAGGCGGAGTGCTCGTCCGGACGGGCCAAACGGAAGCATCCGTGGATTTGACGCGGCTGGCAGGTTTGAAGCCTGCGGCGGTGATTTGCGAAATCATGAAAGACGACGGCGCCATGGCGCGAGTGCCGGACCTCATCGAGTTTTGTAAGGAGCACGAACTGGCGATGATCACGGTAGCAGACTTGATTCGTTACCGAATGGCTCATGAGCGCTATCTCTTCCGCAAGGGTGCTGCCGTCCTGCCGACCGGCTTTGGCGAGTTCTCCATGATCGCCTACTCCTCGGAACTCGATGGAGAGTCCCATGTGGCCCTCGTGCATGGGGATGTCGGCTGCTCGGACAAGCCAGTTTTGGTTCGAATGCACACCCACTGTCTTGCTGGAGATGTGTTTCACGCGTCTTCATGCGACTGCGCAACCAACATTCGCGCCTCTATGCGACGAATTGTCGACGAGGGCGCCGGGGCCGTGATTTATCTGCACCAGAATTCACTCGGGTTCGCTGTTGGAAAAATCGATGGGGCGGATACTCTGGAATTCCACCGCGAAGAGAAGGGCCTGGCTGTATTGGAGTGCCAGCGGAGGATACAACGTGAAGTTGGAATCGGCGCTCAGATATTGCTCGACCTGAATCTTCGCCGCATTCGTTTGATGACCAATCATCCAAGGAAAGTGGCTGCTCTCGATGGCTATGGCATCGAGATTGTGGAATATACGCCCATTTCCGATCGGGTACATATCTTCAATTCGGAGGAGGAAGAACGTCTCGCGGAACCAAACTATTTGTCGCCCGCGCGTCGTCGGTGATTTGTTCATTTATCGCGTCGCCGCCCTCCGGGGTTCTGGTGCAAACTCTGCGACGATTGGAATGGCGGTGATAATGGTCCAGGATGAGAGCGTCGGATTTGTTCAAGGGACGGCATTTCGACCGGGAAATCATTGTGCTTTGCGTGCGTTGGTATCTCAGATACAGACTGAGTTCTCGGGACTTGGCCCAAATGATGCGGAACGCGGAATTGCGCTGGCACACAACGATTCTGGGCTGGGTGCAGCGCTGCGCGGGAGAGTCTTGGGCAGCAGATCCAGAAACTGAATGATGCAATGACGCACACCCAGGCGCACTCGAGCAATCACAACGTGACATGGAAGAGATGCGTCGCCAGCTTGCGGCCTTGCAGCAACAGATGACGAGTGCCAGCGTACCGGCGGCAGCTTGTTCATCGACGCCGCCCGTGCAAGCCGCAGCCGCGATCGAGGATCTTCGCGAAAGACAGGCGATCGAAGAGACGCAGATCGCAACACAGGAACAGACAAAGGTCGAAAGCGCATCGAAGTACCCGGTGAAACTGAGCGGACTTCTGCTGTTCAATGGCTTCGTGAACACGAGACAGGTGGATATGGCAGCCACTCCGACCCTCGCCCTCCCGGGGCCTGGGAGCACCGGAGCGTCGGTTCGGCAGACTTTGCTCGGAGTGGACGCAAGAGGCCCCGTCTCTTCGGCGCGCGCAGCCACGCCGATCTGCGCGCGGATTTCGATGCCAGCGCGTCCCCGATTTATTACTTCAATGGACCTTCGCAGCGTGCCCAATCCATAAGAAGACAATTGTTTGACGATTCCCTGACACATGCCATGCTCTTCCTCGCCTATCGTGATCCTTGGGTCGCCTCCTTAGGGGATCCAAGTTCCACGCAAAGTTGGGACAGCTAGAACGCCCGATGGCTACGCACAGGAGGGATCGTGGCAGCTCCCGATTCTGTACATCCCAGGCTCATATCGAATCCATCGCTTGCTTCTGCGGGGTACTTGGTCAAGCGCGCCCTCGATCTCACCGTGGCCACCCTAGGTCTGCTCGCCCTCGCACCCATCCTGGCGATCATCGCGATCGGGGTGAAGCTCGACTCTCCGGGCGCCGTCCTCTACGTCGCCAAACGTATCGGTCGCAAGGGCCGCCCATTCTACTGCTACAAGTTCCGCACTATGGTTGCGAATGCCGATCAGCTCCGCGCCGATCTCGCCCATAGGAACGAGCGCGACGGCAGCCTGTTCAAGATCGCAAACGATCCGCGGGTCACCCACTTCGGCCGGCGCCTGCGCAAGCACTCGCTCGATGAGCTGCCCCAGCTCTACAATGTCATCCACGGCGATATGAGCCTGGTCGGTCCGCGCCCTCCCATGGCCTCCGAGGTTCAGCAATACGACCTCTCCCAGATGCGCCGGCTCGATGTGCTCCCCGGCCTCACCGGCCTCTGGCAGGTCGAGGCCCGTCAGGATCCCTCCTTCGCCAGCTATATCTCGCTCGATACGGCCTACATCGAAAACTGGAGTCTCCTCCTCGATCTCAAGATCCTGGTCCGCACCGTAGGCGTCGTCATCACCGGCACAGGATGTTGAGGATTCGTCCTAGTGTTATGAGTGAAGGACGACCCACGCAGAGTCGGCGGCGTGATGCGAAGGCAATAGACTTGTAGTCGAGCAGATCCTTGAGGTAGACACGGTGGCGCATCCCAACCAGATGGAAGGGACACTCGTTTGCATTCGGCAACTTCACGAAAAACGGGTGGGAGACGCCCAAAAACTTTGCCGCTTCCGTCCCGGATCCCAACCATCATGAATGCCAGGCAACCGGGGGCACTGCGATCCCTGGCAGTTGAATGTTCCGCCCTGATTCTTCGTGGAAAATGATGTGGGGACTTTTGTGGGTACGCTAGATAAAACCCTGGGGTAATAGCGGATAGTCTGGATAATCCTCTTGCGACGCACGGTCCACATAAGGCAATGAAAATGAGCAGTACAGTGTAATCTCGAGCAATGCTGAACTGGGCAGATAACTAGCTCCTAACCGAACGCGACAACAGCATCAGGCAATCAACGCAGTGATCTCGGCGCGTTATTAGCACTGCAGGATTTCCTCGGATTGAGCGGTAGTGCTCGATTGACGAAGGAGTGCCAGCACGCGAGCCATCATGACATCGCGCTGAAGCAATTCAGCAGAATTGCGCATTCTTCATCGGACACGCCTTCCAGAATCGACATGACGAAGACAAAACGTTCGAACGACCCTAATGAGAGAACGTTGGCAAAGGGGGTGTTCTCTCCCGCCGCCACCGGATCGGGGAGAATTAAGAGCGATACATTATCCGCGTCTTCAGGCACAGGCGTGATCATCTGGATCGCATGCTTGAAAATCGTTCTCCGATTCCATAAATGCTCCAAATCCCTGAAACTAAACTCTTCCCCACGCTCTCCGATCGCGGATATAAGACAACGCTCGGCTTGATCATGGTCTGCGGTGAGCAGGAAAGAGAGAAGATATAGACTCCGCATTTGTTCGTCAAAGTTGGACACGCAGTCCATTACGGCTGCATAGGATGTTGCTTCGTCGTCAAGAACCTGTATTGACTCCAGCATGATTCACCTCTCGTTTCAAAGTGCGTCCGCAGATTGCATATGTCCATGGTGGTAGGGAGGAGTTGTGAGCGCAGCTGATAACTCCTGAAACGCTGGTTCACACGTATGCCAGCGTGAACCACTTTAATAATTCTTGTACGCCTGGTTGAATTTGGGTCGCGGCATGGTGTGAATATAAGCCGAGACGTCCCATGCCTGTTGTGCGGTCAGTGTGCCGGGATGGTTTTGCGGCATATTGTGGAAGACAAAGGCAGCCATCTTAGCTGGGTCATTCATGCCTGCTCCGTCATTGTAGGAGTCGGAGCCCCAGACCGCCGGCAGCACCGGCGGAACTCCAGCGCCATCGCTGCCGTGGCACCCGGCGCATTGGGAAGCGTAGACGGATTTACCGTTGACGGGGTCTGCGGTGAGAGCAGGCAACTTCACGAAGCCGCGGCCCTTGTATGGTTTGCCTTTTGCCCCGTCCCGCGAGAGCCAGTTGACATAGGCGACCAGCGCCTTCATCTCTCCGCTGTCCTCGGGTACGGGATGCCCCGCTTCGCTGCGGGAAAAGCACTCCTGAATCCGGTTCTGCAGTGAGATCACGTGTCCTGCCCGCTTGTTGAACATGGGGAAGAGTCCGGCGAGATCGATCATGGGTGCGGCATAGGCAGCGGTGCCGCTTTGCAGGTGACAGTCGTTGCAAGCAAGTTTGTTGCCCACGTAACTGCCCGCATATTTCGGTGTTTCATCAAAGATCAACTGGCCTTGATGAATGAGTTCTGCCTGTTGCGTATTGGCGAGGCCTGTCTGCTGCGGATTTGTCGATTCGGCCTTGGTTGCCCGGCTGGAAGGAGCCGAACAGCCAGAAGCGATCAAGCAAATCAGCGCGAACGCCGCTGCGGCAATTGTCCATGAAGATTTGATACAGCGCATGCCGCACATAAGATGGATTGCCCTACTTGGCGCCCGGGATGGAGTGGAAGCCGTACTCGTGAGGGCAAGTAGAAACGTGCGCTGAGCTTTCATGTTTGCGCTCCTGAGAAACGTCTGTTTTGGGTTCTGGTTGATCTTCCTGCAGAGGGGTGCCGAGACGTCTGAGGAGCTGAAGTTTCGGCTGTTCGAACCGCTCTCGGACCGCTCTGACCTCAATCGCCAAATCATTAAGAGCAGCAGGAGCAGAGTGATGATCCCGATAATCCAGGCGATCATTGCATCACCTCCATCTTGGCCGACGACGGAGCAGGCATCGGCTGCGTCGGCAACGTGGGCCCCTGATAGAAGGAGCGCATGTAATATGTAACCGCCTGAGTCTCCGCGGGCGTCAGCAAGGGCCATGCGGGCATGCCGCTGCCTGGGACTCCATCGTGAATGACATGGGCCGCTCCCGGATAGGAGAGTAGGATCTCATGGAAGTTGGCGGGCCGCGGCTGGTATCTGCCTGCTTCCGGACCATCCCCGGCGCCGCTGTCGCCATGACAACGGACGCAGTGCGTGTCGAAGATACGTTGTCCTGCGAGCAGCAACGTCTGGGTGGGCGCCCGTTGTTCTTGGGGGTGCAGCTCCGGGGTGCTGCTCATCGAAAGCACGTAATCGCCAACCGCCTTGAACTCCGCCCCAGACAACTCGTTCCAGGCAGGCATTGCGGTTCCGGGAACCCCGTGTTGCAGGGCTTGCCAGACCGTGGCAGGAGGAAGGCGGAAGTCGGCCAGATCGAAGGCCACCGGACGGAGCGCTCGACCACCCGGCGAATTTGCTCGGCCGTCGATGCCGTGGCAGCCGGAGCAGTTTGCCAGATACACGGCGTGGCCTTCTTCGAGATCATTGGTCGATTGCGTCATCGGTGCGATGAAACGAGCATCGAGCAGCGCTGCGGCGTCTCCGTGAGAGCTTGCAGCCTGCAGGGCAGGACGTCCCAACGTATTGAGATAGGCGACCACATCGAGGGCGTCCTGCGAGGGCTTGTTCGCATCTCCCCGGAACAGCCAAGTGTAGCCCGGCATCATTGAATCCGGAACGACATAGCGCGGGTTATACAGGTGAGCCAGCTGCCAGTCCGCCGGACGCTTGCCGGACTCCCTGGCCAGATCGGGTCCGATCCGGCGGGTGCCCCACATCTGCGGAAACTCGGCCTGCGTCTCCCACGCCTGGGTAGGAGGACCGAAACGCCACACGTCCGCTGGGGTAAAGCGTACCTGTTCGGTGTGGCAGTAGGCGCAACCGTCGCGACCGTAGATCTCCTGGCCGTGTCGCTCCTGCGGAGTCAATGCTAATTGTGCGCCGGGCGGTGTCGTCCGCAGCATCCTCTCGTGCAGACGAATGGCGGGATAGACCCCGAGCGCGAGAAAAGAAACCACAAAGAACAGGAGTCCCGCACCAAAGGTCGCGCCGTAAGCCGTGGCGATCCACATGCCTGCCGGACGCTCACTCGGCGCATGATGATCGGGACTTGTCACAACTACTTCGGCCGACTGATTCAACTCCCCGGTAAAGAAGCTGATCGCGTAGACCACAAATCCAGCAAGGAGGAGGCATCCATCCACAGTTCGGAAGACCCAATACGGTTGCGATACGCGCACGGACTCGATCCAGGGAAGGTGCTGTTGCCATAGGCTGGCCTGGACAAGACCTGCGACCGTCAGGTCGAGAACCATCAGCGCCAATCCAACCACCAGAAGCCAATAGGACCATGCCAGCGCGCGCCTATTCCACCGGACCCCAGGCAGGTGTTGCCAGAGATGAGCCAGTCCTCCCATTGCGGCAAAGGAGGCGAATCCAATCATCGCCAGATGCGAATGCCCGATGACCCAGTCGGTAAAGTGGGTGAAGCTGTTGAAGGGCATCACCGCCATCACTGCCCCCTGGATGCTCACAACGAGGTAAAGAATTACGCTGGTCCACACGAAGCGCAGCGGAATATCGCGTGCAACCTGACCGTCGGTTGCCAAGCCGATCGACAGCAGGAGGTTCGTCACCACGATGATGACGTCAATGCCTTGATAGATGGAGGCGACCTCCGAAGCATGCTGCGCACTCATCGGCAACGCGGAGTACACATAGTGATGAATGCCGTTGAGCGGATACACGAGAAACAACAGCCAGAAGCCAATCATGGAATAGAAGTGGCTGTAGATGGGCTTTTTCGTGACTGCGGGAATCACAAAATACATGATCGCTGTGGCCAACGGAGTGAGGAAGACGCCGACTGCGTCATGGATCCACAGACCGCTGAACGCAGCTCCCATTGCGCCGGGAAGAATGTGCGGCAGAATGTTACCGACCGGATACGCAAGGAAGGTAAAGGTGAGGCTGCCGAGTAGATACCAGCCCGACACATAGAGCTCCGAAGCCCCGCATTTCCAGAAGGGAAGACCAAATTGTAGGATCAGAAAAAAGAGACACAACTCGACCACGGCCGCGATGGCGAGCGGAAACTCCGCCCATTCCAGTGGCTGGCTCGATCCTGCCAGGATCAGACTCCATCCTCCCAGGACGGCGACCATATTCCAGAGCCAGAAGATGATCCAGCCAAGGCGGCTACTGGTGACGCTCTTTTTCGTCAGGAAAGGGGCGGCGTAGTAGAGGAAGGCGATGAAGGCGTTGCCAAGCCAGGCATACAGAATTCCCTGGGTGTGGTCGTAACGTAGTCTGCCCCAGGTATCCCAGCCGTGGCCTCCGATAAAGCCGGGAGCGTGAAACTTGATGGAGACCGCAAGACCGAAGAGAGCCGATAGCACCAAGCCTGCGAATGCAGCGTAGGTGTGGGCACGAATCAGGCTGTGGGTTGGCCTGGAGAAGGTCTGATGATCGCTCATCCGAGTACACCCTCGCTCTCCGCAATGGCGCGCATACCGAAAGAAGAGGCATGAGTCGTCAGGGCCGTCGATGGGTCAAGGAAACGAACGACCACAAACGAGAAGACTAACCCAAGGAGCAGCAGGAATGCGATAAACACCCGCTGTTGCACGGTCAGCGAATGGATGGGAGGTTGCGAATGCGACACCTGTACTCTTCCGTTCATATCCTGTTGCCTGCCCTGTTCTATCGTTCAAGATCTCACGCGTTAATCAGCATGGCGCCTTTATCGCGCAAGGTCTAACTATAAAAAACTTATGGGGTATAAGCCTCGTTGTCGTGGCCGCACTGGAGGGTCAGTGTGTCTAATTGCATTCCCCTGCGAACATTGCTGCGGATTATTGGTCATTGAAGATCGTCCCGAGCAGAGAAGCAGCCAATATGCCTGTCGCGGCTAGGTTTACGACGCATACACTCCGGCATCCCAGAGCATCATCGGCTCCTTCAGCACCCTATCCGTGCCTGATGCCCAAGTTCAACTGCGATAGCGCGGCGCGCCTCCATCGTGCTCGCCTGCTTACCTATCGCCAACAACAACGGTGGTTCCAAAGCGTACACTTCACCAGAGGTGCTAAAGTTTATGGCCGAGTAGGCTCGAGCCGAGAACGGCCAAGACGATCCCAGCCACAGTTACATACAGCCAATCCCGTTCGATCACATACCCGAGCCCCACAAAGAGAACCCGAAGCACCGGGGTTGTAATCAACAGGAGGATTCCCAGCTGTATTATGGCCAATGCAT
>Ga0210403_10001851_pt1 | contig 19614 bp, 12 predicted proteins | sample IncBWC19MmetaG_FD_150863 | JGI IMG/M metagenome (GOLD analysis project Ga0210403, IMG submission 150863) | Forest soil microbial communities from Barre Woods Harvard Forest LTER site, Petersham, Massachusetts, United States - Inc-BW-C-19-M | ecosystem: Environmental > Terrestrial > Soil >... | reverse complement strand
CTGGTCGAAACCCTCTCCGATCTTCCCTCGAACCAGTACTACACTGTGCGGGAAGGCAGCGGCATCGACAAGAGCAAGACTCATGGGGTTAGCCAGGTGCGAATTCAAGTTTCGGCCGCAAGTGCCGAGTAGCTCACTCAGCCCCCATTTCCGGCGGAAATAACCGCGATCGCGAGTAGCAGGACTCCGACTCCGGTCCAGTTGTAGACCAGAGCCCGACGACTCGCACCCTTCCATTCGCCCGACACAGCCCCCCAGAACAGAGCAGCGATGATATCGATGGTCATAAAGATGGGCCACGCCACGATGTTGCCCAGGGAACCCAGGGAGGCTGCGCCCATCCCATAAAACACAATTCCGCCGAACCACAGCAAGCCCGTCGAGATGCCAAGCGGCCAATAGGCCGGATTTCCTTCGCGGAACACAGCCCACGTCCGGTTCTTGTTCAGCAGATGCGCGCAATAAACAAAGTTAGCAACAAAGCCGCCAGTCACCGTGAGCGCCCAAATTGGATTCGCTGCCATTGCACTGCTCGCTCCCGACTGGAGAGCACGTACCCTGAGTTCATCGCCGAAAACGAAACTGAAGTTCATCATCGAGGAGAAGATTCCAGAAAAGATACAGATCACCAGTCCGACCGTGAAACCAGCACGCACACTGTTGCCAGTTCGAAGATCCTGCTCGCGAGTGCGCCCGGCAAGTGCGAGAAGGACGAGCCCCACGACCATGACGGCAGTGCCGGCGATTAGCGCCAGCCCGCGTTTTGCCACCAGTTGCTCAGGATGAAGCATCGCCAGCGGGAACAACGAGCCAAAGGAAGCTGTAATGCCCAAGATCAGCGCGAACCCGAGCGCCATTCCCACGCGACTGATCCCGAGACCAAATAAAGTCGCGCCTACGCCCCATAGCAATCCGAATACAAACACCTTGATGAGAGTGGACGGAGTCGCCCCTGAGTAAACACTGGTGACATTCGGCACGGTCGCAAAGTTGATAATCCAGGGAAATACGATCAGTCCAGACAGCGCGAAGAGCAACCAGCTGTTTTCCCATTGCCACCCGGACATCCGCTTCATGGGAGCGGCAAAGCTTCCCTGCAGAATACCTGCCAACGTGACGACCCCGATTCCCCACAGCAACGCCGGGTTCATTCAACCTCCATGGTAAAGGCCTGCAGAATGGACCACGCCGCCCCTGGTCGTCAAGCAGGGGCATCGGCAAAGTCTGGTTGCGTTTAGAACGATGTTTGGACTAGAGTGCGCTGAATGTTGAAGTGGATGCTTCTGATCGGGATTTTTATTCGTACTTTGATGCCTGCGGCGGCTCAGGACATCGATGCAAATATCACTCCTCAGAACCGCAGGCCGTTAACGGTGGCCGATCAGATTTCGGACCCGGCCGAACGATCGGGCTTTCTAGCGCTGTTCCAGCCGACACAACCTGAGCAGAGGTTGGAGCAAGCCAAGTCGTTCCTCACACGATTTCCCCAATCCGCTTTTCTCTTCCAAGCTTACGACGTGGCAGCCCGCGCCAGTTTTGATCTGCAGGATTACAACTCGGGGCTACTCTTCGCCCGGGAGTCTTTGACGCTCTTACCCGAGAATCCGCTACTTCTCGTCGCGACCGCCGACGTCGAAGCGCGGGAACACCATAACGATGCGGCCATCTCTGACGCTCAGGATGCCCTCGAGGATCTCGATCGGTTCTCGGCGCCCAGCAGCATTGCACCGGAGAACTGGCCGGATCTCAAACGCAAACTGAAAGCGACTGCAAATTTCGCCAAAGGCCGCGCGCTTCTGGGGCAGGCCCTCGATGCGCCGATGGGCGAAGCACATACCGCTCTGCTGAAAGACTGCGAGTCTTCCCTGGCGGCAGCACAAAAGTTAAATTCCTCCGATACCGAAACAACGTATTTGCTTGGGTTGGCCCAGTTCTCAGTCGGAGAATTGCGACCGGCGGCTGACAGTTTTGTCGCAGTCTACGAAGCTAAGGACAGTTTTGCACCCAAGGCACTGGAGAACCTGCAAGCCATTTACAAACAGCTCAAGCTGGATTCCGCCGTGACTTTTGAAAAGTTCTTGCTGCGGGTGGAAGGTGACAGAAAAAACTCGTCATACAATCGCAGCGTACAAACTTCTCCGAGCGAGGATCGGCAAGGTCGTCCCTTGCCAGAGTATGCGGGATCCGAGACCTGCCGAGGCTGCCACGGTAGTAGTTACCGTGCATGGTCTGAAACCGGGATGTCGAAAATGCTGCTTCCCTATTCTCCGCAAAACGTTATCGGTGATTTTCAGAGCAACAATCAGTTCTACTTAGGTGATGACGCCGAATATCTTAACGGCAAGTTAAATGTTACCCGGGGCCGGAATCGCATTCGATTTGCTCGCATGGTGATTCGCGATGGGCGGCACTATTTCGACATCGAGCAGTCTGACGGCAAGTGGCACGCGTACCCTGTGGACTACACAATCGGATCAAAATTTCAACAGGCTTACGCGACCAAGCTGCCCAACGGAGAAATCCATGTTTTTCCCATCCAGTACAGCAGGCTGACCCAGCAGTGGATCAACTACTGGAAAATTATTGACGCCCCGGGGAGCGAACGAGCCGATCTGCGAGCTTGGGAGAAGTTTGGCGCCGCTACAAGTTATCAAGCCATTTGCGCCGTGTGCCACACCAGCCAGTTACGAAATGTGAAGGGCGGCGGCTTCGACGTTACGAATGTAGAGTTCAGAGAGCCCGGAATTGACTGCGAAATGTGCCATGGTCCTTCTGCCCAGCATGTCGCGGAGCTGACTGCGAATGAGCCTTACCCGAAAGAGCCGCTTGATCCGCCGGTGAATTTCCGTGATCTAGGAAACCGGGACTTCGTGAGCATCTGTGGGCAATGCCATATGCAATCGGCCATCCGCACGCCCGGTCCGTCCGGCGAATTGAACTACTCGCGCTCGGATGGGTTTTATATTCGCAACCCAAGCATCCCGTTCGGCGAGTTCTCGCGAATCGGTTTTTACAAGGACGGCCGCTTCCGGCAAACGACATTTATCGTAGAGGCGCTGGAACGATCGCAGTGCTTCAAGAAGGGTCAGGTAACCTGCGGAGCCTGTCACGATCCGCATGGACACGATGCTGATTCCAATCTGACTTCCGTAAAATTTCGTGATCAGCCGGACTTGATGTGCACAGGATGTCACTCGCAGTTCCAGAACAGCGCAGCCTTGGCGGCACACAGTCATCACCGCATCGAATCTGAAGCAAGCCGCTGCGTCTCCTGCCACATGCCGCGCATCATGGATGCCGTTCTTTTTCGCGCCCGCACGCACCAGATCGACGATGTTCCTAATGTTGATATGACGCAGCGATTCGGGCAGGAGCAAAGTCCCAATGCCTGTTTATTTTGCCACTCTGAAAAAAACGCAGGTTGGGTCAAGCAGGAGCTGCAGGCATGGAAGCGGTAATGAAGTCTTCGAGTGGCACCAGAGAAAGGTCAATGCGAGCTGTAGCAGCCAGTGCGGCATCGATCGCCGCAGCTCTGTTGTTTCTGATGACCTTCGCCAGTTTCCAAAGCAAGTTGCCCGGAATAACTGCATGGGCAGATCAGGGCTCCCTGCACGGCGCCGGTTATGTCGGCTCACGAGCCTGCTCTAAATGTCACCCGAGCATCTACGAATCGTTCTTGCGCACCGACATGGGCCGCTCCATGTCGGGGATAACTCCGTCGCTCCTGGAAAATATGCCCACGTTGGCCAGCATCTTTAATCCCAAGCTCAATCGCCATTTCGAGATCGCGGCACACGACGGGAAGCTCTACCAGAGCGAGTATGAGACGGCCGCTGACGGAAAAGAAGTGTTCCGGGAGACCCACACGGTCGATTGGATCATTGGCTCAGGTGCGAACGGCAGCGGCGCCATCATCCGAAGCGACGATTATCTCTTCGAGGCACCGCTTTCGTTTTACGCGAGGATCCACAATTGGGCTCTTTCTCCCGGCTTCGAGTTTGGCGATTACGGTTTCAACCGTCCCATTCTTCCCGGTTGCATTGTGTGCCACAGTGGCCAGCCTCAACCTGTTCTGGAGGGAAACGGCCGCTTTCGAGACCCGCCCTTCATGGAACTGGCCATCGGTTGCGAGAATTGCCACGGCCCAGGTCAGGCACACGTGGCCGCTGCGCAGATGGGCTCGCCGGTCGGCTCGATCACAAACCCGGCCAAGCTTTCACCTTGGCTGGCCGATAACATTTGTGTGTCTTGTCACCAAACGGGGGATGCGCGCGTTTTGCAGGCGGGAAGGACATACCGCGATTTTCGCCCGGGCACTGAACTGGACGACACGCTCAGCATTTTCCTGGTTCCATTCACTCGCGAGTCTGCGCCCAAAGATGATCTGTTAGAGCACTACCTTTCCATGCGACTCAGCAAGTGCTATCTGAAGAGCGGTGGACGGCTGGGTTGCATCAGTTGCCACGATCCTCACGTGCAGCCTTCGCAGCAGGAAGCTCCGTCGTACTTTCGCACGAAGTGCCTCGCCTGTCACAGCGAGAAAAGTTGCGCAGTGCCTATCTCTCTGAGGCAGCACAAGACCCCTCCCGATGATTGTGCTGGCTGCCATATGCCCAAGCGGGACGTGACGGCGATCTCTCATTCCGTACTCACTAACCATCGCATTGTGGCAGAATCCGAAGAACCATTCCCCGACATCGCGTTCCACATGACGACTCCGCAGCTTCCTGACCTGGTTCATCTCAGCGCCAATCCTGCAAAGCAGGAAACTCCACCGTCGTTGACCCTGCTGCAGGCTTACAGCCAAGTGATGCTGGCTCATCCGGAATATCGAGCGCGATACTGGGCCGTGGCAAAGCAAATCAAGGCCACTCAGCCGGACAACGTTTACGTCCTGGAGGCGCAAGCTGACGAAGCTCTGCTGGAAAAAAATGGCGAGGGCGCTCCAGTTGCGATTCGATATCTTGAGGGCGCAATTGCGCGTGGCGCGACGAACCCAGCCGACTTCGAAGAACTGGGAAAGTTGCTAGTTGCGGCCGATCGACAAGCTGAGGCTGCCAACGTCTTGCGACAAGGGATGCAGATGAGTCCGTACGACGCCGAACTCTATCGCCTTAGTGCAGGAGTCTACTTCACGCTTAACAAAATGCAGGAAGCTTGCGAAGTTGCGACCCAGGGAAGGCAGAAATTTCCCCAAGACAACGCCATCCGGGACCTTTCAAAACGGTGCGACAGTGCTCCTGCGGGAGCGAGCGATTGAAGTCTGGTTTGGATTGCCAGCGGGTCAGGTTCGAGCCGACGGGATCCTCTCAGCGCGGCGGGGAGTTACCGTCTCGGGTTCTTGCTGTGAGAATCCCATCGCCACGGAAATCGCGCGCGCCGCAGAGCTGACTGCCTCAGCCAACGCAGCAACCTGGTTGGGGCTGACCCGGGTTACGGGTCCAGACACACTTACAGCGGCGATAGGTTCACGGTCAGAGTTAAGAATTGGAGCGCTCACGCAACGCGCACCCTGCACGGCCTCTTCGTCGTCCACTGCATACCCTTGCCGCCGGATCTTCTCGAGTTCCTGACGGAAGTGCACCAGGTTCATAATCGTTTTCGGCGTTGCCGGCTGGAACTTGATCGTGCTCAAGATACTTGCTCGTAATTCCGCGGGCAGAAACGCCGCCAACGCCTTGCCCAGTGCAGTGACGTGCAACGAACGGCGCGTGCCCACGCGTGATGAAAGCCGGAACTCGTGCGGGCTCTCGATCACATCGACGTAAAGCACAGTGCCCTGATCGAGGACAGCCAGGTTGACGGTTTCCTGGGTGGATTTCCACAACTCCCAGAGTATCGGCCGGGCAACTGCTTGCAGCGTCGCTCCCTGGCTACCCCGCGTCGACATCTGCGACAGTCGTGGACCGATCAGATAAGATCCCGCCTCCGTGCGAACCAGATAGCCTTCGCGCTCCAAATGTTTGAGAAAACGGTGAGCTGTGCTTTTGTGAATGCCTGTCAGATCGCAGATAGCCTTCAGTCCTAACCCGGCAGAAGAGCCCTGGAGGGCCTCGAGAATCCGCAAAACTTTCGAAATCACGCCGACTGGCGCTGCACCTGGACTGGATTTTGCGACTCGCGGCATAGCTAACCCTCGTGACAGGTCTCAATGCACGACTTAAAGGACCGACTTGATGCCCCTTTGTATGAGAGATTCTGTTTCAACATGCAGAACATTAACATGACTTATTAACAAAAAGCGAGCGATTTGTTTCATTGAATGAAACTATATTCATCACAATGAAATTTTTTGATTGACAACATTCGAAAAGCAGTGCTAGAAGCTTGTACGGTGTGGGGTTTGTGTATGGGCCGCTGATGGAGGCCCAGCAATCCGTCGAGAAGAAAAGCGCCGCTGGAAGTTACGGAACCGTGTCGCAGAGGTCAAAACGACCACGCGAGGAGGATCTACGATGACACGCCAGGTTTTCTCGAATATGCATGAGCGGTGGATTGTGATGTTGACATTGATTTTCGCCGCGGTATTTGTGTTCGCGCTCTCTGCCTCGCCCTCCTGGGCGCAAGCTACCGCAACCGTCAATGGAACGGTTCGCGATTCGGGTGGCGCGGTCGTAACCGAAGCCACGGTCGTGCTGCACAACCGCGACACGAACCTAAATCGCACGGCGGTCACGAATGGCGTGGGTGCGTATGTCATGCCGAATATACAGCCGGGGAACTACGACTTGAAGGTGACTAAGAGCGGGTTCGGTCCCGCACTTGATTCGGGCGTTACTCTGGTCGTAAACCAAACCGCAACTTATGATTTCACGCTCAAGGCCGGCGCGGTGAATGAAGTCATCAATGTGCAAGCCAACCCGGTCGCTCTCGAGACCTCGACTGCCGAGTTGGGCGTCGCCGTGGTAAAGGAGCAGGTCAACGATCTGCCCTTGAACGGGCGAAATTTCACTCAATTGCTCAATCTCACCCCGGGCGTCAGCACAGTCAACGTGTCACAGAACGCCACAACTAGCGGCGGTATCTGGTCAAATCCAATCGGTACGTTTTCCTACCCGTCGGTGAACGGTCAGTCCAACCGCAGCAACTTATTCCTGCTGGACGGTGTAAACGACCAAGGCTCATTCGGCAGCACCTACGCCATTCCCCCCATTGTCGACGACATTCAGGAGTTCAAAGTTCAATCGCACAATGACGACGCATCGTTTGGCGGCGTGATGGGGGGAGTCGTCAATGTAGTTACGAAATCCGGAACAGCGCAGTTCCACGGCGCTGCCTGGGAGTTCTTGCGAAACAAAGACCTTGATGCCCTCAATCCGCTGATCCAGCCCAACCTGCAGCCCCAGTTCCAGCAGAATCAGTTTGGGGGAACTTTTGGCGGTCCGCTTCCCATTCCCGGCGAGCATCCAAGGAAAACATTTTTCTTCCTGAGCTATGAAGGCTTTCGAAATCACACGGGAGCGTCGAATCTATACAACACGCCAACAAGCGCGCAATTGGCCGGCGATCTCACGGGCATTGCCGGGCAAATTTACAACCCGTACAGTGGTCAACCCTTCATGTGCGCCGCGAACGGCACCCCGCTTCCAGCGCCTGGCAATATTCAGGGCGCGGGCACGCCTTGCAACAAGATTCCCTCTAGCATGATCGACCAGGACATGGTCAATTACGCGAAAACCTTGTTCCCTGCGCCAAACCTCGTGGGTAACCCGCTGTTCAATGGCCTGGATACGACCAAGACAATTACCCGCCAGGACGAAGGCAGTGGACGTATTGACCACCAGTTCAGCGCGCGTGACACCGTATGGGCTCGCTACACCAGCTTCCGGCAACCGGTCAGCGGATCGGGTGGTTTTGCAGGACTTTTGCACGACCAGGTAACCGATGGCTACAACATAGCCGTTGACTACACCCACTTGTTTTCCGGGACCATGCTGGCCGACTTCCACTTCGGACGCACTAGCATGAATATCGATCAAAACGCAAACTTTGCGAATGCCAGTCCGAGCTTCGGTACGCAAGTGGGATTTTCTCCGAACTTCGCTGGAGGTTTTCGGGGTGGCGTATCAATGATCCCGAATGTTGTGATCCAAGGTTACATCGGGAATCCCAATCAGAGTGCGCACAATGCCGCGCAGGTTGATGACACCCACGTATCGGACATCTGGGAATATGGTGGCGACCTGACAAAGACGATTGGGCGCCACACTATCAAAGCGGGAGTAAATTTCGCCAGCAATAACGCCAACGCTTTGTATCTGAACTCAAATGTTCAGTTTGCCGCGGCGAATACGGCCAACCCTGTGGACCTGTCCGGTGGAAACGCCATAGCATCGTTTCTTCTGGGCACTCCGAACAGCGCTGGACGCCGCAATGTGATTGAAACTGAACACGGTGGCTGGGTTGATGGATTCTATGCCATGGATCAGTGGAAAGTGACCAACAAGCTCAACATCAATTTCGGTTTGCGGTATGACATCACGTTTATGCCTATTTATGGGGATAACTCGAACGCAAACAATTATGTGGGCGACATGGATTTCCGCAATGGAACTTACATCTTGGCCCGTAACGCTCCCTCATGCATCCAAACAAATGCCGCTCCCTGCATACCCGGTGGCACCCTGCCCGCACACGTAGTGGTTACCCCTCTCAGCGGCACGGCGATTTTCCACACCGACTACAACGACATACAACCGCGAATCGGAATTGCCTATCAAATGTGGCCGAAGACCGTACTGCGTGCCGGTTACGGTAGATTCTTCGATAACTGGGCAGCGATCACTCAAACCGCGCAAAACTACGAAGGCACCTGGCCGAGCCTGGACCAACTCGGAGCCAGCAACATTAACCCGGTCACCGCCGGCGCCCCGACTGTGACCGCACAAAATCCTCTGAGCCAGAGCAGCGGACCTCCGGTCACGACGGGTACTCCGTTCACCCAATCGACATGGTTTGCTGATCCCTACTTGAAGAGGCCTTATGCCGATCAGTGGAACGTCGGGGTGCAACAACAGGTAACTTCCAGCTCCTTGCTAACCGTCAACTACGTGGGTTCGGTTGGTCGGCGTCTCGACATTGGAGGAGCGTACAACGTGGCCATGGCCGCCGGCGGAAACGCGAACTGTCCGACCTACGCCACAAATCCGAACAACTTCAACTGCGGGGCGCCTTTCCCTTATATCGGCGCGACCGCCTATGACCGAAGCCAGGGAAGGAGCAACTATAACGCCTTGCAGGTTTCGTTGAATGGCAGGCAGCAACACGGCCTGACGTATCTGGTCTCGTACACTTGGTCGAAGAGCCTGGATCTCGGTTGCTCCGGGTGGTACGGAGTAGAAGGTTGCTCCATTCAAAATCCGTACAACCTGGCAGCTGACTATGGTCCTTCCGCGACCGACCTTCCGCAAATCTTCTCCGCTGCCTGGGTCTATGCTTTGCCGTTCGGCAAGGGCAAAATGTCGTCGAGCAGCCGGGTTGTAAATGCGCTGATCGGAGGCTGGAACCTGAATGGCGTTCTGTCATTCAATTCTGGAACAGCTTTCGATCTAGGAAGCGGTAAAGACATTGCACAGACGGGCAATTACAACTACGGCAACGGATATGGATACGAGCGAGCTAACATAGTTGGCAACCCATATCCTGCCAATAAGGGCCCCGCCGAGTGGATTCACGTGGCAGCTTTTCAGACACCCGCCTTGGATACGTTTGGGGACTTAGGCCGAAATTCCCTTCGCTCCGATTGGAACAAGAATCTGGATCTTTCGATCTTCCGCCAATTCCCGATTACAGAACGATTTCGACTGGAATTCCGCTTCGAGACGTTTAATTTGACGAATACTCCGGTTTGGGCGATTCCCGTGACCAGCCTGGAGGCTCCAAATTTCGGGGCCGTGACACAGACCGCGAACGTACCTCGGCAGCTGCAGTTCGGACTCAAGCTTTACTTTTGAGCGCTGCGGAAGAACAGCGTTATAACGATGTTGTATGGCGGCGGGCGTGCCCAACCGAGACGGCGAGTGCGCTCGCCCGTCTTTTATTACGCGAATTGCGTGCGTGCGCAAGTTCGTTAATCTGACCGGCAGGAGGAACTCTTCCAGCGCTACACTTTGAGTAAGCTTGCTTCGCCGAGGACGATTAGACGCAGATGTTGACGGCAGCGCGACGAGCAAACCTGAAATCCTTAGGATGTACGGAGTGGTGATACAAACCGCCAGACTTTCGCTGTCGAAGTTGAGTGTCCTGATGACCTTGACGGGCGCAATTTGCCTAGCTGCACAGAACTCGCCGCCGGCCCGCGGTCCAACTGCCGGAGCCGCAGCGACGTTACCGAAGTCGTGCCTGGTTCGAGCCGGCGCTTCCGTAAAGATATCGGCTCTTCTGGAGAGCGTTCAGGATCGTCCCACAGCAGGCGCCTATAACACGCTGGGAGTTCTGTACGCCCAAGCCGAGCGTCTCTCGTGCGCCGTCCCGGCTTTCGAAGCTTCGCTGAAGTTGGAAAATCAGAACTGGGAAGCTCACTACAACCTGGCGCTTGCGCTTCTAAGCCGGGGGGATCGAGCCGGAGCCGAGAGGGAGCTGCGGACTACCATTCAGCAGAAACCGGATGCAGTCAGTTCCCATTTCGCGCTCGGAACTCTGCTTGAAAGCGAAAGGAAACTAGGACAGGCGGAAGAAGAATTTCATCTGGCTGTGAACATTGATCCGCATTTCACATCCGGCGCAATCAAGCTTAGTCAAGTCTTGCTGAAAGAAGGCAAGCCACAAGCGGCAGTCGGGTGCCTGGAAGATGCGGTCAGGCAGGCGGCGCCCGACCAGCTTGAGTCGGTGCAGGCGGCACTGGGAATGGCGTACGCCGAAAACGGCGAGATAGAACGAGCGATAACGACGCTCAAAAATCTCGTCGCCTCTCACCCCGATTCCGCCGATGCCCATTTCAATCTAGGGTCGCTCTATGCCAGGGACGGCCAGTCAAAAGACGAAGAAGCTGCGGTGCCAGAATTTCGCGAAGCGCTTCGACTTGACGCAGGTATGGATGCCGCGAGACTTACGCTGGGGCGAGTGCTGATGTCCGCACACAAGTATTCCGACGCTGCTCCCGTTCTTTTGGAGTACACCCATCGCCAACCGAAAGATGCTCAAGGCCTCTATGCCCTGGCGTTGGCATACCAGGGGTTGAACCAAACCGACGCGGCCGTCAATGCTCTGCAGCGCGCTTCCATCCTTGATCCAAAAGACCAGGCAATCCGTTTCCAACTCGGAATGTTATTGACGAACACCGGAAAAACAGATGCAGCCATCAAGCAGTTTGAAGCTGCGGAGCGCATCAATCCTTCTGATCCCCAGATTCACCAGCAACTTGCGTTATTGTTGGGGAAAAAGGGCGAACAAGAACGCGCTCGTGCTGAAAGGGCTAAGCTGGCTGCCCTGAAATCTGATAGTGACAAAGAGAATGCAATCGTCAGATTCAATGAAGAGGCGAACCACTATCTCGCGGCAGGAAACGCGAAGGCGGCTGCGGAGAGTTATCGGAAGGCCCTCGAGCTCAATCCTCGTGACGCCAAACTCCGATACAATCTGTCGCTCGCTTTCGACAAGATGGGTGACTTCGGTTCCGAGCAGAAAGAACTGGAGAAAACCGTCGAACTGGATCCCAATCTTGCGGTTGCGCAAAATCAGCTGGGCTTGCTTGCTTTGCGGACTGGCCAACAGGAAGAAGCGGAGCGACGATTCAAGAAGGCGTTGGCGATTGATCCCACGTTCTCCGAAGCGCAGAGCAACCTCGGAGTGCTTTACAGCCAGCAAGGCAAGAATGCGGAAGCTGCGTTGCTGTTTCGGCAGGCGATAAAGAATAATGCCAACTACGCCAAGGCTTACGTCAACTATGGCTTGCTCATGGCGCAACAAGGAGCGTTCGCGGAAGCCGAGCAGCAATTTCGCGTGGCCATAGGAATCGATTCAAATTATGCGGACGCTTACGCTGCATTGGGCATGCTCCAGGCCAAAAGTGAGCGCGGAGCCGAGGCCGTCAAGAATTTCCAGAAGGCAGTGATGCTCGAACCCGGCTCCGCGCAGGCCCACCTTAACTTGGGGATTGCGCTCGTAGATCAGTTCGACCGACCCGCCGGGTTTAAAGAGTTTTCCGAAGCCGACCGACTGGATCCCAAGCTCGCCGCTGCTCATTACAATCTGGGCCGCTTCTTCTTCGAGACAGGCAAATATGAAGACGCGGACGCGGAACTGAAAAGCGCTATTGGTTTACAGCCGGACTATGCGAATGCGCTCTATTTCCTCGCGCTTACGGCAAAGCAGGAAAACCAACCAGAACGGTCAACCGAACTTTTACAAAGAGTCGTCGCGCTGCAGCCGGATAACGCGGATGCGCAATATCTCCTCGGTCAGAATCTGGAGCATTCGGGTGACAACTCTGCGGCCATTCAGCATTGGAAAGCTGCGGTTCAGGTCGACCCGAATCATTCCCAAGCCCTATACAACCTGGCCAAGGCTTTAAACAGAATCCATGATCCCGACGCGAAACAGTATCAGGATCGCTTCGATGCCTTGCAGAAGAATCAGCAGATCGTCGACAGAGTTTCTGAGCTCGGGAACTTCGCGCTGGAAGCAGCCAACGCCCAGAATTGGCCTCAGGCTATGGAGCAAATGAATGAGGCCATTCAGCTTTGTGGTAACTGTTCGCAAAGCGCTCACCTGCACAAGAATCTGGGTGTGTTCTACGGACGAACCGGAAACATCGGCGAGGCTGAGAAGGAATTGCGCACTGCCCTGCAGTTGGCGCCCAATGACGCCGATGCACAAAACGCGTTAGCAATGCTTGAGCGCACGCATGAAGGGCTGGTTAAGTAGAGTTGAGACTTTATTCGAAACGGGGAGGTCTGTTCTGAAGGGTAATTCAAACACTTTTCGCCTCGATGGCAAACTTGCCGTAGTTACGGGAGGAGCCAGCGGCATCGGGCGCGCGGTCGCGCAAAGATTCGCGAGTAGTGGCGCTTGCGTCCGTGTGCTGGACATCGACGAGAACGCCGCCCAAACCGTAGTCGATGAAATCGCGGCGGCCGGGTGCAACGCGAAGGCCTATAGCTGCGACGTGTCTCAACGGGAGAACGTCGAGGCTGTGTTCGACAAAATATCTGAGGAAGCGCACATCCACATCCTGGTAAACAACGCTGGAATCTCTCATGTCGGCAGCCTGGAAGCCACTTCGGAAGAAGAGTTTGACAAAGTTTTCTCTGTCAATGTGAAGGGTATGTACAACTGCATGTATGCTTCGGTGGCGCACATGAAGGCCAACGGCGGCGGCATCATTTTGAACATGGCATCCATCGCCGGCACCTCGGGCCTCGTGGACCGTTTTGCTTACTCCATGAGCAAAGGTGCTGTTGTCGCCATGACATACTCGGTCGCCAAGGATTACCTGGCTCATAACATTCGCTGCAATTGCATTTCGCCGGCGAGAGTGCATACACCATTTGTCGATAATTTTCTGCATCGTAACTATCCCGGCAAAGAACAGGAGATGTTCGAGAAGTTGGAAAAATCCCAACCCATTGGGCGAATGGCTCAGCCCGAGGAGATCGCCGCCCTTGCTCTTTTTCTTTGCTCGGACGAGGCGTCGTTCATCACGGGCTCGGACTACCCGATCGACGGGGGTTTCCTGAATCTTCGTGGCTAGGGTTTCAATTATGGTTGCGTGAGGAACGGCCGAGTTCAGGTTTGGACCGCTCTTCACCAGGACCGCACGTCGTGTATCTGTAAGTCACGAATTCGTATCCCATGGATCTGCAGCTCAAAGATAAAGTCGTGCTAGTGACCGGCGGCGCGAAAGGCATCGGCGCGGCCATCACCAAAATCTGCGCTCAGGAAGGCGCCATTGCAGTTGTCGTTGATCGCGACGTGCCGGCCTGTCAGCACTTGCAAACTGAACTCGCTGCCCAAGGTGTGCAGACCAGTTTCATTGCCATGGATCTTTCATCCGCCGACAACTGTGAGGCAGTTGTTCGGCAAGTGATTGCGACCGTCGACCACATCGACGTGCTGGTGAACGACGCAGGAATAAATGACAAAGTCGGCCTTGAGAACGGCAGTCCTCAGGAGTTTCTCTCTTCCTTGGAGCGCAATCTTCTGCATTACTACAACATGGCGCACTACGCCCTTCCACATCTGAAGCGGACTCGCGGCTCGATTGTCAACATCAGTTCGAAAACGGCGGTCACTGGTCAGGGCGGCACATCCGGATACGTGGCCTCCAAGGGCGCGATCTTAGGTTTGACCCGCGAATGGGCGGCCGAGTTGCTGCCGTACAGTATCCGGGTGAACGCGGTCATCCCTGCCGAAGTGATGACCCCTCTCTATCAGCAATGGCTTGACAGCTTCCCCGATCCACAGGAAAAACTGAAGAGTGTGGTTGCCAAAATTCCTCTCGACAGACGGATGACAACCCCAGATGAGGTTGCGGCAATGGTCGCCTTTCTCATTTCAGAGAAAGCTGGACACATCACAGGACAGCACTTGTTCGTCGACGGAGGTTACGTGCACTTGGACCGCAGCTTGACCTGATAGGAGAGATATGACGAAACCGTCCGTACCGATTACGGAGCGTCGCTATGTGGTGCCACTGATCCTGGTCACCACTCTGTTTTTTCTCTGGGCATTCGGCGTCAATTTGAACGATATCCTGATTCCCCACCTGAAGAAGGCATTTCGTCTTTCCGACTTCCGGTCGTCGTTGATACAGACGGCGTTTTTCGGAGGATATTTTCTCGCGGCTCTGCCGGCGGGCTGGCTGATGGAGAAGATCGGCTACAAGCGAGGAATCCTGGTCGGCTTGATGACCTGTGCCGCAGGAGCTCTCTTGTTCATTCCGGCGGCGTCGGCGAGAGTGTATCTTTTTTTCTTGTTCGCCCTGTTCGTGATGGCATGCGGTCAGGGAGTTCTGGAAGTTGCGGCCAATCCGTATGTGACCATCCTCGGCCCTCCAGCGAGCTCAGAGCGTCGATTGAACCTGGCCCAGTCCTTCAATTCCGTCGGCGCCGTTGTCACTCCGATTTTTGGCGCTGCTTTCATCCTCTCCGGAGTGGAGTATTCGCGCGCGCAGTTATCCGCCATGACTCCCGGCCAACTGCGAGCTTACGAGGCAGCCGAGGCCGCCACCGTCAAAGGGCCTTATCTGGTGATCGCGGGACTTTTCCTCGCGGTAGCCGCGCTCATTTTCTTTTCCCAATTGCCAGAAGTCCGCGAAGAGGATGGCGACGAAGAAATATCGGTTGCGGTTCCAGGTCTTCGGGGATTGTGGCCGTACAAACATTTGCTGAAAGGGGTTCTTGCGCAGTTCTTCTACGTGGGCGCACAGGTCGGTGTAGCAAGTTTTGTAATCCGTTTTGCGCAATACAGCATGCCGGGGCTGCCGGAGAAACATGCCGCGAATTATCTGAAGTTGCACCTGCTGGGATTCATGCTTGGCAGGTTTGCTGGCTCTGCGATCATGAAGCACGTCGCGGCTTCCCGCCTGCTTTCATTGTTTGGAATATCAGCATTGACTTGCCTCACAGTCGTGTTACTCGGAACCGGCGTGGCTCCTATGTGGGCGCTGGTCCTGCTCGGGTTCTTTCATTCCATCATGTTCCCGACCATCTTCGCCCTCAGCCTCAAGCATCTCGGCCCACACACCAAGCTGGGTTCTTCTTTGCTTGTAATGTCCATCATTGGCGGCGCCGTCTTCCCAGCCGCGATGGGTTACATCTCCGATATAAGCAACATCCGTTATGCGTTTCTAGTTCCATTCTTCAGCCATCTCTATGTACTCTATTTCGCAGTACGAGGCTACCGTCCGGCTCTGGATTTGCCGAAAGCGCCGGAGCTGCGGAGCGTTCCGGCCGCGAACTAAAGATCAAGGTCGAGGGCAAGATATGCGCATCAAAATACTGCTGAGCACATGTGTAGCTGGAGCAGTTCTGGGGTCTGGCGCGGGCACCCTGCGGGCGCAGTCCGCGCAATCTTCGACTGGAACTGCAACTTCCAGGACCACAGAGCAGGTTTACAAAAACATTCAGGTGCTTAAAGGATTTCCATCCGACCAACTCATTCCCGCCATGCAATTTGTCGCGGCATCCTTGGGAGTGCAATGCGATTTCTGTCATCTGGAAAACGCGTTTGAAAAGGATGACAAGCAGACCAAGCAGACCGCGCGCAATATGATGCGCATGATGTTTGCGATCAATAAAGACAACTTTGATGGTCAGCAGAAGGTAACCTGTTACGCTTGTCACCGGGGCGCGCACAAACCGGTGATAACGCCAATCATCAGCGAGGAAGACGGCAAGTCAGTTGTTGAAGAAAAAATGCCCCACGAGGCGCCCAATACTGCCGGCCTGCCGAGCGCGGATCAAGTTATTGGAAAGTATCTGCAGGCGGTTGGGGGCGCCGAGGCCGCTTCCAGAATTTCAACTCGCATCCAAAAAGGGACGTTAGCTGTCGGCTCGGAACTTTTTCCTGTCGAAGTCCTCGCCAAAGCGCCGGCAAATCGAGTGACCACGGTACGCTTTCCCGGCGGTAACAGCGTCACTGGCGTTAATCGCGATGAGGGCTGGCTGAGCACACCTGGCCGCGAGGTTCACGATATGAGTCCCTCGGAAGTGGATGCGGCCAGAACGGACGCGGAACTATTTTTCCCTAACAGGCTAAAGCTGATTTTCAAAGAATTCCGCGTGCAGCAGAAAGAACAAGTCAATGGCCACGAGACTTACGTCGTCTTGGGAATGCGGGACAACCAGCCGCCCGCGCAACTTTATTTTGACCAGGAGTCGGGGCGACTAGTACGCGTCCTGCGTTTTGTGGTGACTCCACTCGGTAGCAATCCCACACAAATCGACTATGCAGACTATCGCGAGGAAGGCGGTCTAAAGACGCCGTTTCGCTGGACCGTGGTCCGTCCCAACGGACGCTTCACGATTCAGATCGAACAGATGCAACAGAACATTCCGATTGAGGATGACAAATTCGCCAAACCCGCTGCCGGGAACGCAGGTGTGTCTTCGCTCCCCGTTTCCTCACTTTGGATACAGTCCGTGCTTGTATGCGAACCGACATACGGAGAAACGGATCGATGTATAGGCCCTTCCAAGTCTCCGGTTTTCTCGCCTTTAGGTTCCCAGGTGTTACCTCCTAGCTGTTTTAAGGGGTTACAGTACAGGAATTGCACATGACTGGAACAGCCCGCACAGTCGCGTCTCCCCGCGTGGTAAGCATCGAGGATCTTCGGCCAGTGGCGCGTCGCCGATTACCGAAGGCGGTCTTCGACTATTTGGACGGTGGCGCGGAAGGCGAGGTCACACTCCGCCAGAACCGCCGGGTATTTACGGACGTCACGTTTCGTCCGCGTCATGCGGTCGCGCTCGCGAATTGCGATTTGGGTACGCGCGTCCTGGGCTTTGATCTTTCCCTCCCGTTCTTGCTCGCGCCCGTGGGATACTGCCGTCTGATGCATCCTGGTGGCGAAGTCGCAGCCGCACGCGCAGCCGGTGCGGCGGGCACTGTCTATATTCTGTCGACGATTTCAGGGCACAAGTTGGAAGATGTGAGAGCGGGTTCCGGCGGACCAGCCTTCTACCAGCTTTATTTGATGGGCGGTCGCGGGGCGTCCGAGGCTGCGATCGAAAGAGCGTGGTTGGCCGGATTCTCAGCCTTGGTTGTCACGATTGATACGGCGGTCGCCGGAATGCGCGAACGGGATTTTCGCAATGGCATGAAAGAACTCGTCAGCGGTGGCCTGCTGGCGAAAGTCCCATTTATTCCACAAGTTCTGAGGCATCCGGGTTGGCTGATCAGCTTTCTGCTCGACGGTGGCCTGCGTAGGCTTCCGAACGTTGTCATGCCAGGGCAGGGGCCGATGCCACTCATCGATGTCGCCGCGGCCTTAGCGCGGGCGGCGGTAACTTGGGAGGACTTGCGTTGGATTCGCGAGCGCTGGCGTGGACCACTCGTGGTTAAGGGAGTGCTCACCGGTGATGACGCGCGTCGCGCTATCGATGAAGGCGCTGCCGCCGTGGTGGTTTCGAATCACGGCGGGCGCCAGCTAGATTGTGTTCCGGCCTCTTTGCGAGCTTTGCCCGAGGTGGCAAAAGCGGTGCGCGGTCAGGCCGAGGTATGGATGGACGGAGGAATTCGTCGCGGCACCGACATTGTTAAGGCGATCTGCCTGGGGGCGCACGCCGTGCTCTGCGGACGCGCCTACGCCTACGGTCTGGCCGCTGCCGGCGAGGCCGGAGTGACGCGTGCCATCGAGATATTGCGCACGGACCTAGAGCGAACGTTGCGACTGCTCGGTTGTCCATCCGTCGCAGCCCTGGACCAGTCGTACGTGAACATCCCGAAGAGCTGGGAGTGGAGTTGATTGCTGCCGCAGGCAGATAGCACCAGCGTTCACGCTAGCTAAGCTCGCGACTGCATAGGTGCCAACTTGGCGTATTTATTATGCTGTCCGCAATCGGCGCGATCGGCAGGGCATCTATTTTTGGATGATGGGTGCTGGTTGTGCGTCCGCAGTGGGCCACGTACGTCGCGAGGACTCTGGCAGTTCGCAAGGGTCTGGTAGAGATAAAAGTCTGATGTTTGTAGGGAAAAGAACATCGAAGCCGCCGACTGCGGCCGATTAAGTTGATATCTGGACTCCCCGGGGAGTGGACCACCAAGTGTCCTTCCCACGAGAACCCAGCCTGGGCATTCATTCGCAAGCTAACTTTATCTTGCGCGTACCTTTTGGGGCTCGGTTCTTTGTTGTCGAAGCCAGCCGATCGCTAAACGATCATCAAAACGTACCGCGGCACCAATCCGAAACGACGGAATTCGGCCTGATGACATCCGCGATACGCTGCGACGCTCGACCGCTAGAATTCGTCGCAGGTGTCGCAGCAGTCTTGGGGAGAATAGTACCCATAGTACCCATAGTACCCGTCAGAACCCTTGATTGGCGCGGGTTTCAGGTTCGGTCAACACCGCCTCTTGTCACGCCAGCCTTTTAGACCTAGTTCAACCCGGCCGAAGAGTACGTGACGCACTAGGTGGAGGTAGTCAAATCGGCGGCGCTGCGCAAACCTACCACCGAAAGCCATGGTTGAGTTTAGTCCATATCGACATTCAGGTATCCAAGCAGGATCAGCAGCATCATTCCCATCATAATCACAGCTACTATTCCCAACAGCCAAAGACCTTGGCAGCTCGTGAATTTCTCCACGAATTTTCTTCTCCCTCTTATCAAGAGGGGAATAGTTCGACATTGGTCGCTTGATCCATAAATTGAAAAGAGGTGGGGCTCCGGCGTTGGTTTGACCGAAGTCCCTTCTCTCGGGCGACTAGAAATGAAACCCGATCTCAGCCGCCAGCGAGCGTGGCGTGACGTAGTGGGTTCCGCTGAAAGTCGAAAGGAAGTTGTAAAGGGCTACCTTGTTGGTGAGGTTAACGGCGGTTAACTGCAGGCTCCACTTGAACCTGTCACCGCGGAAGAGATTGTCGTCGCCCACCGCGAGGTCGAACAGGTTGCGCGAGGCGATGCGCGGCGGATTCTTGTCATCGTTTTCCGTGTTCGGGGCGGGCACGTTTAAC